>Ga0172382_10012342_pt1 | contig 11163 bp, 13 predicted proteins | sample Leawel138RmetaG_FD_122245 | JGI IMG/M metagenome (GOLD analysis project Ga0172382, IMG submission 122245) | Leachate microbial communities from a municipal landfill in Southern Ontario, Canada - Leachate well 138R metaG | ecosystem: Engineered > Solid waste > Landfill > Unclassified | place...
AAGTGCCGAGGCTTGAACTTCGGTGAGCGACGCGGCACTGACCACCTCTGCGGTGACCTCGCCACGAGCTGCGGCCAGACGCGCCAGATAGGCGCGGATCATAGCCGACAGGGCAAACAGGCGACGATTGGACGCCACCAAGCCCAAAAAGTTGAGAGTGAGCGGCGACAGCCCCGCCTTATCGGCTAGCGCGGTAAGACCCTTGCGCTGATCGTCGCGGGACAGAACCGGCGAGAAGACGAACCGCCGAAGATCGGCGCTCGCGTCCAGCATGGCCTGCAGGGAGCGAAGGTCCGTGGCAACCTGGTCGAGCGCCTTGCGATCGTCAGCCAGGTCATAGAGAGCCGCGGCATAGCGGTCTGCGAGACCCTTATTTCCTACGGTATCAGATGACACGTTCTGCTGGCCCCGGAAATGTGTTCAGGAAGGCGACTTTAAAGGACTTAACGTATTGAACGGGAATATTTTTTGCGCGTCGGCGAAAACCTTACCCCCTGCGGCGCGGTTGGTAGTTAACATAACCTGTCAGGCGTTGCAAGCGATTGGCTAAGGGGAAAACGCGCCCCAGCAACCGTTCCTTCGTCAATCACCCAGCGCTTGCGCCGCATCCGCGCCGTCTTCATAAAAAGCCATAGGGGTCGATATCGACCTGAACCCGCACCGACGCCGGCCAGTGAACGGCGTTCAGCCACCCGCGAATCATCGGCTGCACCCGCGCCGCCCGTGGCGCCTTGAGCAAGAGGCGCCAGCGGTGACGGCCGCGCAGCACTGCAAGCGGCGCCGGCGCGGGGCCAAGCACCTCCACTCCTGGATGGCGCGGCGCGGTCCGCCCAAGGGCACGGGCAGCCGATTCCACGGCGGCTTCGTCGGGACCGGACACGATCAGGGCGGCCAGCCGTCCGAACGGAGGCATCCCGAGAAGGCGCCGCCCCTCGGATTCGGCCTCCAAAAACAAATCGGCGTCACCCGACGCCATGGCCTGCAACACCGGATGTTCGGGCTGATAGGTCTGGAGATAGACGGTGCCGGGCCGTTCGCCGCGCCCGGCGCGCCCGGCCACCTGGGACAGCAACTGGAACGTCCGCTCGGCGGCTCGCAGATCGCCCCCTGACAGGCCAAGATCGGCGTCGATCACTCCGACCAGGGTGAGGTTCGGAAAGTGCAGGCCCTTGGCGAGAATCTGCGTGCCGATCAGCAAATCCAATTCCTTGTCCGTCACCTTGCGGACCAACTCGGCCGTCGCCCCCGGCCCGCTCAAGGTATCCGAGGCGACCAGGGCCGAACGCGCCTCGGGGAATCGCTTGGCGATCTCCTCGGCCAGCCGCTCGACGCCGGGACCGCAGGCAGCCAGTTGATCCTCTGCCCCGCACGCCGGGCACTCGCGCGGCAGCGGGGTGGAGTGGCCGCAGTGATGGCATTGCAGGCGGCTCCACGCCCGATGCTCGACCAGCCATGCGGTGCAGTTGGGGCACTGCATCCGGTGCCCGCAGGCCCGGCACAGGGTCAGCGGCGCATATCCCCGCCGATTGAGGAACAGCAGCGATTGTTCGCCCGCCGCGAGGGTGTCCGTAATCGCTTGAACCAACGCCGGGGCCAACCAACTGCGCCCCCAGTCCACCTTGTCCGGCGGCGTCCGGCGCATGTCGATCACACGAACATCAGGCAGCGACGCCCCCGCATGACGCGACGGCAAATGCACCCGCGCATACCGCCCGGCCTGCGCATTCTGCGCAGTTTCCAGGGACGGCGTGGCCGACGCCAGGACCACCGGCACGCTCCCCACCTGCCCGCGCACCACGGCCATGTCGCGGGCATGATAGACCACGCCCTCCTCCTGCTTGAAAGCCTGCTCGTGTTCCTCATCAACGATGATGAGGCCGAGGTCGTGGTAGGGCAGAAACAGCGCCGACCGCGCTCCGACCACCACCGCCGCCTTGCCCTGGGCCACCGCCCGCCACGTCCGCCGCCGCCGTGCGGGAGACACTTCGGAATGCCACACCAGGGGAGCCGCGCCGAATCGCACGGCAAAGCGGTCCAGCCACTGCGCCGTCAGCGTAATTTCGGGCACAAGCACCAGGATCTGCCGCCCGGCGCGCAAGGCGGCGGCAACCGCCTCGAAGTACACTTCAGTCTTGCCCGAACCAGTGACACCTTCGAGCAGCGTAACCGAGAAACCGCCGTCCAGCGCGGCGACCAGCCGCCCGGCGGCCTCGGCCTGATCGGCCGACAGAGTCGGACCTGGATGGTCGCCGTCAGCCTGGGACTCGGCGTCCATGGGATCAATCAGCACGGTTTCAAGCAGCCCGGCCTCGGCCAACCCCTTGACCACCCCGGCGCTGGTCGCCGCAACTCGGGCCAGTTCGGCGGCGGGCAGCGGCGGCTGACCGGCGCAGGCGTCGAGCACCCGGCGGCGCGCCTCGGTCATGCGCATACCAACGGCCTCGGGACTGACCCCGGTGGCGCGAAAGGCGACTCCGGGCTTGGTCGCCTCCAGGGCATCGGGCACCGACAGCACCATGCGCAGCACCGCGCCCGGCGCGCTGAGGGTATAGGCCGCCACCCAATCGACGAACCGGCGCGATGCTTCGGGCACCGACGGAGCATCGGGCAGGCGGGCCAGCACGGCGCGCACCTTGGCGGCGTCCAGGGTACCCGCCCCCAGTCCCCACACTACGCCGCGCTCCTGACGGCGGCCGAGCGGCACCAGCACCACGTCGCCCGGCCGCAGGTCCAGGCCCGGCGGCACGCGGTAGTCATAGGGGCCTGCCAGCGGCAACGGCAACAAGACGGCTATCAGCGCCCCCGGCGCGAACGGCTCGGGGGGGAGTGCATCGGCGTGGCGGCTGGGGGTGGGCGCGGCGGTTTCCATGGGCTAAACTTACCCGGCCTTATTGCCGCCGCCAATGACGGCGCGCCCCCAATCAGCAGGAAGCCCGCCTCCATGAAGTTTTTCATCGATACCGCCGACCTCGCCGAGATCCGCGATCTGTGTGATACCGGCCTGGTCGACGGCGTGACGACCAACCCGACTTTGGCTGCCAAGAGCGGCCGCAAGTTCCTGGATCTGGTCGCGGAAATCTGCGCCATCGTGCCCGGCCCGGTCAGCGCCGAAGTCACCGCGCTGGACTTCCCGACCATGATGAAGGAAGCCGACGTCCTGCGCCGCATCGCCCCCAACGTGGCGGTCAAGGTGCCCCTGACGCCGGACGGTCTCAAGACCTGCCGGGCCATTGCCGACGACGGCGGGCTGGTCAACGTGACCCTGTGCTTCTCGGCCAATCAGGCATTGCTGGCAGCCAAGGCGGGCGCGGCGTTCGTGTCGCCGTTCGTCGGCCGACTCGACGACATCGGCCACGACGGCATGGCCCTGATCGCCGAGATCGCCGAGGTTTATGGCAACTACCCCGACCTGACGACCGAGATCCTGGCCGCCTCCATCCGCCACCCCATGCACGTGGCCGACGCCGCCCGCATCGGCGCCCATGTGGCGACCATGCCGCCCAAGGTGCTGCGCCAGATGTTCGACCACCCGCTGACCGAAAAGGGCCTCAAGGCCTTCATGGACGACTGGGCCAAGTCGGGCCAGACGATCCTGGAGGGCTGAGCCGTGGCCACCCGCAAGACCGGCGATAAAGCCGCCGCCCCCGCGCTGCCGACGGCCGATCAGGTGGCAGCCTATCTGCGCGCCCACCCCGATTTCCTGCGCGAGTATCCCGAGATCGCCGCCGACGTGCTGCCCGGCCGCGACCTGGGCGACGGCATCGCCGACCTCCAGGCGCATACTCTGCGGGCTTTGCGCGCCGAGCTGCTGACCATGCGCAGCGGGGCCGAGGAACTCATCCACAATGCCCGCAGCAACATGAGCACGCAGACCAGCACCCACGACGCGGTCCTGGCGGTGCTGGCCGCCGACAGCTTCGAGGTGTTCGTCCGCACCCTGACCGACGACCTGCCGCCGTTGTTGCAGGTCGATCTGCTGATGCTGTGCTTCGAGCCGGGCCTGCCCAAGGGCGCGGCGATCTATGTGCAGGAACTCCAGGCCGGTGCGGTGGACCGCCTGCTGGGTGTCGGCAGCGCCACCCGCCTGCGCCCCACCGTGGGCGAGGAACCGGCCCTGTATGGCTCCGGCGACGGGCTGGTGGCGTCCGACGCCTTGGTGCGGCTGCCGCTGGGCGATGACCTGCCGCCCGCCCTGATGGCGCTCGGCAGCCGCCACGCCGATACCTTCCACAACGGACAGGCCACGGAGTTGCTGACCTTCCTGGCTGGTGTCGTGGCCCATACCGTCCGCCGGTGGGTTGCGCGCTAAGTGGTCGAGGCACGCCCGCCCGTTCATTTTCCGGCCGGTCCGGTCCTGCGCGGCGTCATCGACGCTTGGCTGGACTGGCTGGAAGCCGAGCGGCGGGCCTCGGCGCATACGGTGTCGGCCTATGCCCGCGACTTCGCCGCGTTCCTGACGTTCCTGGTCGGGCATCTGGGCGGCGAGCCGGACATGGATGATCTTGCGACCCTGTCCGCCGCAGACTTCCGGGCGTATCTGGCCGCCCGCACGGCCGAGGGTCTGTCGCGGTCCTCGGTGGCGCGGCATATGTCCACCCTGCGCGGCTTCTTCAAATTTCTGGACCGCACAGGGCGGCTGTCCAACCCCAATATCTCCACGGTACGCAGCCCGCGCCCGCCGCGCCTCCTGCCCCGCCCGTTGGCCGAGGACGAAGCCATCGACGCGCTCGGTACCATCGAGGAGCTTCAGGAGGACCCCTGGCAGGCGGCCCGCGATCTGGCGCTGTTCACGCTGTTGTATGGATGCGGCCTGCGCCTTGGCGAGGCCCTGGGCCTCAATATCGGCGACGCGCCGCGCGATGACGTGATGATGATCACCGGCAAGGGGTCCAAGCAGCGCCTGGTCCCCGTTTTGCCGGTGGTGCGTGACGCGGTGGATGCCTACCTCGCCCTCCGCCCGTTCGACCACGCCGCCGACCAGCCGTTGTTCATTGGCGCACGCGGCAGGCGGCTCAATCCTGGCGTGGTACAGCGCCAGATGCGGCGGTTGCGGTCGCACCTTGGCCTGGGCGAGACAGCCACTCCGCATGCTCTGCGCCACAGTTTCGCAACCCACCTGCTGGCCCGTGGCGGCGATCTGCGGACCATCCAGGAACTGCTCGGCCACAGGTCACTGGTATCGACGCAACGTTATACCGAACTGGATGTGAGCCGCCTCGCCATCGTCCATGCCGAGAGCCATCCGCGCGGCAAGTGACCTTTTTGCAGCGCAACCGGGATCCACGGCAGCGCGTTCTTCCGTCAGTCAGACACCGCAAGACGGAGAAAGCGCCCATGAAATCCCTCAACAGCCAACCCGCCGCGCGCCCATCGCGCCGCTGGCCCGTGGCCCTTGCCGTGGTGGCGACCAGCGCGGTCCTTGCCCTGGGCGCCTGCAACACCATGGAAGGTGCGGGCCAGGACATGCAAGCCGCCGGAGCCGGCCTGGAAAGAGAGTCCAAGGACGCCCGCGACTAGACTTCCCCTTTTGCTCCACCCTGGAGTCCTTTGGACGCCGCCGCCGGACGAACCGACCGTCCCCCGGCGGCGTTTCCATGGTGTCAGGACCAAACATTGGCGAGCCGCCTGCCCCAAGGCAGATGAGAACCCGCAGTGCATGGGAGGATGGGCATGGACTGGGATACATCGACCGAACAAGGTCGCCGCTCACTCATCGCGGCATTCATTCTAACCCTGCTGATCGTCGGACCGCTGGTCCTGCTCAGTGACAGCGGCAGTGATCCGGCGCTGGTCGAACTGTCGGAAAGCACAGCTGTTTCCGGTTCGTTGGCCATAGCGGATTGAAGATTTGGGGGAGGACCCATGAAAGGCCCCGAAGCCAGACGTGCGCGGCCTTTGGCCGAGCGCTTCGCCGACCTGCAAAGCCGTATTCAAGCTCTGGAAGCCAAGGGCAGAGCGGCGACGCCGGGAGAACACACGGTCGCCGACCTGATCAACGATCTGCGCAACCGATGCGACACCATGCGCGGTCATCTGACGGGGCTTGATGAAACTGCCGCGGCCCATCATGCGGCACGAGGCACTGCGGCAACATCGGCCTCGACCAAGTCCCCGAGCGACCAGGACCAGGATGCCGAAGCGGCGTTCCGCGATTTGGAACGGGCGTATGAGCGGGCGCTGACGCGTATGCATTGATGCCGCCAGGCTATTCCCCGGCAGCGACCTCAACAATCGGGTCGGTCGACTCGACGAACTGGTGCAGACTTGCGGGAAGGCGCGGTTTGGCGCGGTTGAGCGCCCGCGATAAGATGGGAACGCGGCGCCGCGCCACCTGGATGCCGTGGCGTGCGGTTTCCGATTCGCGAGCCAGGACCGCGAGACCGGCCAGCATCAGCAACAGGCCAATCGGCAGGGGGGTCGGCATCAGCGCAACTCCGGCCCCAAGAAGACACCACCCGATCACCAGGAGTCCGCCCCGGCGCGCTGCGCGGCGGACAGCCGCGGCCACCACGCCGACGCGGCGCAGGAGGGTCAACTGGGGCTCAGGCGCGGGCGGAGGCTTGGACATCCTCAACACCTAAGCGCCCGACGGTCTTTTCGCAAGCGACAGATTTTGGGCACGGCTCCCCCACCACATGCCAAGCGGTCCCAAAAGGGCAACCGCCGCCACGGAAAAGAACGCCCAGCCCCAGCCGCCAGCGTCCAGCGTCATGCCCAGCGCCAACGGCCCCAAGAACCCGGCCAGGAACCCCAGCAGCGAATGAACGGCCAGGGTGGCGCCGCGCCGGCCCGCCTCGGCCATCTCCACCGCGCCGCTGGTGAGCGCCGCCGAGTCCAGTTGGATGAGGCCCGAATACAGGATGCTCAGGCCCGCTACCACGCCATAGGGCAGACCGATGGTGAACCCCAAGCCCGCCGCCACCGAGCAGGACAGCACCATGTACACCATCACCGTGCGTGGACGGCCCAGGCGCGAGGCAACTTCAGCGCCGCCGATGCTGGCCGCCATGGCGACGAGCGCGCCCCACGTCGCCACCGTGGCCGGCGCGCTCCATCCCGTCGCCGCAGCCCCTCCGGCGGCGACAAGGAAGGCCACCACCCAGGAGCGGAAGGCAAACAGTTCCCACGTATGCGCCGCGTACCCGAGGACGTACCCCATGGCGGGACGGTTCCGCAGCACCGGGCGGAAATCGAGCAGCCGCACCGGCGGCCCCTCCGGGCGCTGCGGCGTCACCGGGCGCTGGACCATGGCCACGATGGCCGCCACAGCCGCCCCCGCCGCCGCCGCGCCGAACGCCCAGGGCCACCCCAACGCCGCCCCGACCTGGCCTGACACGAAGTAACTGAGCGCCGTCCCCAGACTGAACGAGGCAGTGTAAAATGGCACGGCGCGGGCCTGCGCCTCCCGAGGGATGCGATCGACCAACATGCGTAGACCGGGCATGTAGGTTCCAGCCAGCCCAATCCCACCGAGCGCCCGCAGCACCAGGGCGCTCAGGAAGCCCTCGGCCAGCCAAGCGAACCCGGCGGCCGCCATCGCCGCCAGCCCCGCTCCAAAGCAAAAGAGCCATCGTGCGTCCACCCGGTCGGTCAGGGAAATCAGCACCGGCGCGGCGAGAGCGTAGGCCCCGAACGTCACACCACTGATCCAGCCCGCCTCGGTGTTGGTCAGCCCCCAAGCGTCCTGGAACACCGGCATCAACGCCGGAAAGCTGAACACGCCAAGCATGGTCAGCACCTCGGCGAGGCACAACAGGGCGATGATGCTGGGGGTCGACAGGCGCATGGGGAACGGAGGTCCGGCGGGAAAAGGGATGCGTGATTATAATCCACAACGGAGTCATTCTGTTGTTGCAAACGCGTCGCATTTGCGTAATAACCAAGCCACGGATGCGTCGCGGCCTGGCCCGGCGGACTCCTGTCTCAGACCTTCCTCAACTTTACGGGCGGCCCCTCGCGGAGCCGCCCGATTTTTTCCTCAGCCAAGCAACGCGCGGAGCATCCAGGCAGTCTTTTCATGCACCTGGAGGCGCTGGGTCAGCAGATCGGCCGTGGGTTCATCGTGCGCCTCATCAGCCAGCGGGAACACGGCGCGGGCTGTCCGCACGACGGTTTCCTGATCCTGCACAAGCTGCGCAATCATTTCCTCGGCCGATGGAACGGCGGTTTCCTCCTTGATGCTGGTCAGGGCGGCGAACTGGGCATAGGACCCCGGCGCAACCACCCCCAGCGACCGGATGCGCTCGGCAATCAGGTCAACGGCCAGAGCCAGTTCGTTGTACTGCGCCTCGAACATCAGGTGCAGGGTGTTGAACATCGGCCCTGTCACGTTCCAATGGAAGTTGTGGGTCTTGAGGTAGAGCGTGTAGGTGTCGGCCAGCAACCGAGACAGGCCCTCGGCGATGCGGATGCGGCTTTCCTCGGATAGGCCGAGATTGATCTGGCGGGCATCGGAAACGACGGACATAAGGCTTTCTCCCCGGCTGATTGATCGGCAACTGCCACAGTATATCGCGCGTTGCACGTGGCCTCCAATAACTTGTTCCGCTAGCATCAATCGAATTTGACGATCATTCAGCACCGTCAGCAACGCTGTCTCGCCATCCGCGTTAACGGACACGAGATGGAGGATGCCGCCCATGCGCTTGTGCCTTGCCCTTGCCCTTGTGATCGCCGCGCCCGCGCTGGCGGCCGACCAGCCGCCTGAGCCGCCGCCGTTCGACGGACTGCAGGGCCGCATGGCCCTGTCCCAAGCGCTGGTGGCCGACCTGATCGATCAATACGCCCTCACCGCGACGGGCATCGATGTTGCCCCCGACATCCCCTTGGTGCCCCGCGACACATTGCATCGATGGACCCTGCCAGTCATCGACGACGCGGCGGCGGCGGTGTGGGCGATGGAGCGTCTGCAGCCCGACCTCGCCGATCCGCTCACCCTTGAGGAGGTGCGCGCCGCCATCACCGATGTCCAGGACAATTTGGCCTGGGACGAGGCGGCAACCGTGGACGGCCTGCGCCGTCTCGCCGGGCACATGAACGTTCTTGCAGCCACGCTTCAGCAAGCCGCGATGCCGCCCGAAGACCCGAGCGCCCCCTAGGGCACGGCAACGGCCCCACCAGGGGAGCCGTTTGTCGAGACAGACCGCGCCCTGGAGAGTTTCGATGCAACAGTTCGTCCCCACCCTCGCGCTGACCACTATGCTGCTTGGTGGGCTACGGCCCGAAGCCGATGGCACAACGTCCTATGTCGGCCCCGGAGAGGATCGGCGGGTGCCTGTCCCCCAAGCACTCGACATGCTGCGCGAGACCCAAGACGGCGAGCAATGATGCCTGGCCATCTTAACTCGGTGCTGGCGGTAGTGTTAGGGGCCGCCATTGCAGGCGTTGCAGGCTTGGCGGTATGGGCATGGGCGCGCCGGCGGCAGCGGGCTCGTGAAAGCCGGGGCGAATCCGCGAAGTATCAGGCGGTGGTCGATACAGCCGTCGACCCCATTGTCGTCATCAACGCGGTTGGCATCGTGCAGTCTTTCAACCCTGCGGCGGAGCACACCTTCGGCTATACCGCCGACGAAGTGATCGGTCGAAACGTCAAGATGCTGATGGGGGAACCCCATCACACCCGCCACGACAATTACCTGCACCGCTATCTGAAAACCCGCGAGCCGCGCATCATCGGCATTGGGCGCGAGGTCGAGGGCCTGCGCAAGGACGGCAGCACATTCCCGCTGGAGCTGTCGGTGGCCGCATGGACCGCCGACGGCACCCAGTTCTTCACCGGCATCATGCGCGATATCACCGAGCGCAAGCAGGCCGAACGCGCCCTTACCCGTGAGCGGGACCGGGCGGAAAACGAACGCGCGAGGGCTGAAGCCGAGAAGGCTCGGGCCGAAGTCGAACGGGACCGCGCTGAACGGGTTGATCGGGCCAAGACGAACTTTCTCGCTGCGGCCAGTCACGACCTACGGCAACCGGTGCAGAGCCTGATTTTCCAAGCCCATGCCCTGGGCCAACGAATCACCGGTTCCGACACCGCCCCCATTCTGGCCCGCCTGAACGAGAGCCTTGATGCAATGCGCGCCCTGCTGGACGGCCTTTTGGATATGTCCCGGCTAGAGGCCGGTTCGGTGCGCCCCCGCCCTGTCGACATGAACCTCGGGCACCTCATCAACCGCCTGAGCGCCGACCTGCGTCCGGCGGCCGAGGCCAAGGGCCTGCGGTTGAGGGTGGTGTCTCGGGGCGCATGGACTCATAGCGACGCCATCCTGCTCGAACGCATGATCCGCAATCTGCTGGAAAATGCGGTGACTCATACGCCGCATGGTAAGATTCTGTTTGGACTTCGCGGAAACGGCGCCCACTGGCGCATTGATGTCATCGACACCGGCCCCGGCATTCCGCCGCACCGCCAGTCCGACATTTTCGACGATTTCGTGCAACTGGGCAACGAATCCCGCGACCGGGGCCAGGGCCTCGGACTGGGCCTTCCCATCGTCCGCCGGCTGGCGGTTCTGCTCGACCATGAGATCGGTCTGAGCAGCCGGGTCGGCCGGGGAACGCGGTTTTCCATCCGCGTACCGCGCATTGCGCCGCCGAAAAGCGACGTTCCTCATGGCAGGCGGCGAGACTTCTCCGCCCCCGGTGGCGGGCCGCTGCTGGTCATCGACGACGAGGCCTTGATCGCCCTCGGCCTGCGCGACGTCCTGGAATCCTGGGGGCACGAGGTGGTGATTGCCGGATCATGGGCCGAAGCCCTGCGGCGTCTCAAAGACCAGGGCAGCGCCCCGGCCGCCATCCTGACCGACTACCGCCTGCGCGCCGGCGAAACCGGCACCGATGTCATACGCCTGCTGCGCGACCACTTTGGGGCCCACATCCCGGCCCTGGTCATGACCGGCGACACCGCCCCGGACCGCCTGCGCGCCCTCAATAGCCAGGGCCTCGACGTCCTCCACAAACCCGTCACCCCGGCCGATCTGGCCGATGGGTTGAAGCGGCTGGGGCGGTAGGCCATAGAAAAAGGGCGAGGCCATATGGCCCCCCCCCTCTTCCGTCCGGTATGAGCCGACTTAGATATGCAGTGGGCGCTTGTCCACGGCCAGCATGGCTTCCTTGATGGATTCGCCGAGCTGCGGGTGGGCGTGGCTGGTGTAAGCGATGTCGTCC
>Ga0172382_10012343_pt1 | contig 11163 bp, 11 predicted proteins | sample Leawel138RmetaG_FD_122245 | JGI IMG/M metagenome (GOLD analysis project Ga0172382, IMG submission 122245) | Leachate microbial communities from a municipal landfill in Southern Ontario, Canada - Leachate well 138R metaG | ecosystem: Engineered > Solid waste > Landfill > Unclassified | place...
CCCTTTTGCCGGGTCCTGCGCATACATTTTCCTGACTGCATCCAACCACCCTATTTCCGACCACGACGCGGGGTCCCAAAAAGGCACAGTTGGATAACTCGTATAACGTGGTGCCGGTACATTGTACTTTTCAATTACACTCTTTAAGTCCGACATGATTCAAATTAACTTTTTTTTTTGAGGCCAGATCATAAACCTTGTCGCAGCAGCAGGCTGATCCTACGCATTTGCCCTTTTCCCAGGCATTGAGATTGCGGATAATGGAACGGGAAATAGCATCGACGGATTGGTCCTTACCAGGCACATTGGCTATTTTAAAGCCGATCCGCGTGGCAGTTGTCAGGTCGATCCGTGCGGTTTCATTGGAACGGATAATAATAAACTTGACCCCTTTTTGCCAAAGTTCCTGCAGCAGAGGAATGTCCAATAGATCCGAATTGGACACTATCACTGCTTCCTTTCCTGCAGCGAACAGAATAGTCTTATCATTCAGCTCATTGGAAATCAACGTCAAGTCGTGTTTTTTCCCATTAGCCAGAATCAAAGATTCCTTCTCATAAGGTTGTATGCTGTAAGCAATGGCTTTCATTTGTTGATCTGATTAAGCGTACCCCAATTTATTTACAAAGCACCTCAATTTATCCATTCATTTTTCAACAAAACTACAGCAGAACCCATATTTTAGCTAATGCCCCTATCAGCTTAAAAAATGATATGCATCACAAACCCCAGTGAATTTCAAAAATATGGCTAAAACTGCAGCGAAAGGCCTGCATAAAAATTTCGCGTGGGGGCCGCATTGAAATAACGTGCACCAAAGGCATTGACGTCGTTGCCCAGACTGTATCTTTGGTTCAGCAGATTGTCTCCCCCTGCATACACTTCCAATAAAGTGCGTTTCGCGATCTTCAGAGGGGTCTTCCAGGATACTTTAGCCTGCACTAAATGATAGGGTTCGGCGCTCATGCTATTTTCATCATTCAGGGGAATGGAGGAGGAATAATGGTAATTTAGGAACCCTTCCCAAACCTGCTGGAAAAGAAAGCGAAAGGATTGATGCATGGTATGTGCCGGTACACCCGTCAATGCATTCCCCGAGAAATCCCGGCCATTGCTTTGGTAATCCAGAAAGCGAAAATGACTAAAGGCCCAGCTCCCCGTCCAGAACCAGCCAAAGGAAGACGAATTAAAAGATGGCCGTACCAACCAAAATTGAGACAGCAATTCCATCCCTTTTTGGTCAATCTCACCTGCATTCCGAAAAAATTCAGCACCATTCTCCCTACTCCCCCGCACAATGGCTTGCTCCATCTTATATTTAAACAGGGAAAAATCAAGGAAAAATCGACGATCTACATTTTGGAACCGCAAACCCACTTCATTATTCCAACCCACTTCGGCATTCAGACCGGTATTGATCATGTTGTCTGAAGGCCGGATTTCGGCGGTGGTTGGCGGCGAGAAACCTTTGGATACCAATGCACGAACCGCAATGGTGGAGCTGGGTTGATAAGCGAGTGCGAGTCTGGGCATCCATTGCGATGGAATTGTATGCGGGTTGTAGGTGTTTTCGACAAGGGGGTAAAGTTGCCGAAGTTGGTATTTTTGGAAGTTGTGACTCAGGGATCCTTCCAGCCTCCAGCTATTTCCGTAGTCCAATGCCATGCGAATGAAGCTCGTGCCATTTTGGACGATAATCTGATCCAAGGCTTGGGGGCTACCCGGTTTGCCTTGCATATTGTCAAAATTTTCAATTTTATAATTTCCTGATTGCCATTCGACACCTCCTTGTATTTCAATAGATACTTTATTTAAAGATTGGCTCTGATCCAAGCTTAACCGGTAGGAAGCAAACGTTCTAAACCCAGCATTGGTCTCCAATCTTTTTTCATAATTGGTAATGAATGGATTTCGAAAGTCTGTATAACTTCCAAAAACGGTGGCACCATGTTCGAGTTTGACAAACGGACTCCATTTATGGGTCAGACCTCCATGCAAAGTACGATTATGAATGCCGGCATGTTGCTCTACGGGACCTGTTACAGTCGGTGTGGCCGGTCGGGCTGCTGCAGGATCTTCATTGTACTGGGCGGCCGTTAAACCTCCCGGCGTCTGATAGTCTAAATCTCCATACAGGGCCTTTAGACTCAACATATTGATCTTACCCGGGCGGTATTGCCATTGGTGCCGTGTTTGCAGAAACAATTTATCCAGGCCACTATGTTCCCTGTAGCCATTACTCTTTTGATAAGATTGTAGCCAGGACATGTGATATGCGGGATTCAAAGACTTGGAAAATGTTGAGGTCTGATGGAGCAGCCCGAATGATCCCCCCTGAAGTCGGAAGTTGGCCAAAGGCTCGGCATCCACATCCGATCGCAAAATCACCACTCCTCCCGAATTAGCACCAAAAATGCTCCCATCCGGACCTTTCAGTATTTCAGCCGAACGAATAGCTCCGGCATCCAATAAATTGAGATAGGTATTGCCGCCCGCATCAGTGAGGGGCATTTCATCCAGATACACTTTTATGTTTCGCACGCCAAAGGGAGAACGCAACAGGCTGCCCCGGATGGAGAGACGATAACTACCCGGCGAACGCTCTTCCATTCTCACGCCCGGTACCGTATTCATTGCAGAAACCAGCGTGACTCCTTGCTGTGCACGCAACAGACCCGCTCCCACTATAGCAGCCGAAGCCGTACTTTTCAATAATGGTTGTTTGGAAAAATAAGCCCCTATCACCACCTCTTCCATTTGGATGGTGTCTGCCGCCTGTTTTTTCTGGTCGGGAATAGCATTTTGTGCATTGGTCGATAAAGCAGAAATTACCAACAAAAACCCAAAAAAACGCCCAAGGAAACCGGGATCAGCGGAATAGCACATATTTTTCAAAATTCAACTTGCAAAATACAGATTATTTTCTTATCTTTATTATATGGGTCCTACTATCATCAACTCCCTTCGCGACTTTAAGGTTGAGCAACTTTTCACCGCATACGTGCAGATTGACACAGCATCTGATCCGAGCTCCTCTTCCCAGCCTTCCACCGAAAAGCAAAAAAACCTGGGCAAACTATTGGTTAGCCAATTACAAGACCTGGGCATAAAAGATGCGCATCTGGATCAACATGGATATGTGTATGCGACCCTGCCATCCAATACCGAAAAGAGGGTGCCGGTTATTTGCTTTTGTTCGCATATGGACACCTCCCCGGATTGTAGCGGCCATAATGTAAAACCGCTGGTCCACCGCAATTATCAGGGACAGGATTTGGTATTGCCCGATGACCCCACAATCGTAATCCGCCAATCCGAACACCCCGATCTGGCCTTTCAGATTGGAAATGATATTATTACGGCTTCAGGGACAACCTTATTGGGCGCAGATGATAAAGCAGGCATTGCGGAGATCATGGAGGCGGTCCGTTTGCTAAAAGAAAATCCGGAAATAAAGCATGGTGAGATAAAAATCCTGTTTACTCCCGATGAGGAAATTGGTCGGGGCGTGGATAAGGTTGACCTGAAAAAACTGGGTGCAGAATTTGCCTACACTGTAGATGGCGAAACCGCAGGGTCTATAGAAGATGAAACTTTTTCAGCCGATGGGGTTACCCTCACCATTCATGGGATCAGTGTGCATCCGGGATTTGCCAAAGCCAAAATGCAAAGTGCGCTGAAGGTTGCTGGAGCCATTTTAGTTGCCCTGCCTTCGGATAGGCTTTCACCGGAAAGTACTGCCGGCAGAGATGGGTTTGTGCATCCGGTAAGCATGCGGGGAGGAGTGGATGAAACCCAAATAGAGTTTATTGTGCGTGATTTTGACGATAAGCGGCTAAAGCAACATGAGGATGAATTGGAAAGCATTGTCCAGCAGGTCATGGATCGGTTTCCAGGCTGCACCTATAAATTGGAGGTGAAGGAGCAATACAGAAACATGAAGCAAGTGTTGGATCATTATCCTCAAATCATGGAGATCGGATTGGAGGCTATCAAAAGGGCGGGTATGGAACCTATACGAAGGAGTATTCGTGGCGGTACAGACGGATCCCGGCTATCACTGATGGGTCTTCCCTGCCCCAATATTTTTGCCGGAGGCCATGCTTTCCACGGCAAACAAGAATGGGTTTCGGTGCAGGACATGCAAAAGGCTGTTTGTACGATCCTACATATTGCCCATTTGTGGGAAGAAAAATCCTGATAAGTTAGATTTTGAAAATTCAGTATTAGGGTTGAAATTCCAATTCGATGTTTCCTTCAATCCCTCTCCAAACAGGCCCTTCTGAGAAAACCCGCTGAAATTCATCAATTAACCGCTTATTAACCGTTTCGTCTTCCCTTCCTACCAAAGTAACTACCAAATTACTGGGTTTCCAATCGCCACCAATCTCGAAAGCAATATTATACTTGTCTCCCACAGCAGTAACGGCAAAGAGCTTACTCCAGTCAAAGCTGGCTTGGATATGCTCACCAAGTGAAGACCAACCTCCAACTGGAGTAGCTACGACCATGCGATTTGCATCCGCCGGCGGTGTCGCGGTAATGACCAATCGCTTTGGAAATTCGCCGATGATGGTGGTCTCCACCTGCACTTCCTTTTCCTGTTCATCCACTCCGGCAGCCGGGATCATTGTGGACTTCATCCAAAACAACAATACTACCACTACAAATAATACAGCAGCAGTCGTTGCAATACCCAAACGTTGACTGGTAAAATAAAATCGGTTCCGTTCCTTCCGCTGCCCTTCAATCCGTTTCGCCAAACGTTGTTGAAGTAATGAAAGCCGGCCATAATTGACATCTTCCTGAAGCCTGTAGCCCTCCAGGGCATCCCCCAAAAGTGGGTCATCCATCGCATCCCGCTCGAGTGCATGCATTTCTTCCCGGGTCAATTGCCCCAAAAGATACTTTTGTATCCTGATAATATTGTAGTTATTTTCCATATGCTTTTTTCTCCATACAGATTTTTAAATTTCGCTTTCCATTCTGAATATAGCTTTTCACCTTACCTATATCATATCCTGTGATTTCGGCAATCTCCTGATAACAATGCTGTTTCAGGTAAAACAACCGAACACAATGGCGCTGTTCCTCTGATAGCGTGTCAAGACAATCTTCCATCAGGGTCAACCTGTCCTCATTATATTGATCAAAACCAGGGTCATTATCCACCAATTCCTCTTCCAATTCCACCATCACCGCCCGTTTCGATTTTCGCAATTCCATCAGACAATAATTCCGAACGAAAACATACAACCAAGATTTAAAATTGGTCACCTCATGCTGTCTCAATTTGACGATAAGACTTTCAAAAATACCCATTACGGCATCCTCACTTTTCTCCCTGTCATTGAAATAACGATAACAAACCCCATACAATAAAGGCATATAAGGTTCATAAAGCTTTCCCAACAGGTTCAGTTCGCCAGTCTTCCTATATTCCTCCAGTAGGTGCTTCTCGTCCCTCACTTGTCGAATTTTTGTCTGTTAATAAGATGCAAAAACAATATGCATTCCATAAATTTCCAGGTAAATTAATAATATGATCTAAATCATATTTTGCATATTGTAAAGCTAATATAAATTACTTTTTTACCTGTCGATCTTCATAGGCCAATATACGATTTACAGGTAGTTTTGTGGTATAAAAGAAAGAAAAAAATTAAAGTATTAAATAGGAATAGGAAAATTAAATATTGAAACACACAAAAAACAACAATTATATGAAAACCCAACTCTTTAAACAAATCGGATTATTCTCCCTCCTTATAATAGGTGGGATGGGAATGCAAAAGTTACAGGCCCAGACCAATTACCAATCCAATAATGGTCAAATCACCGTTAAAGGCACTTCAACCCTGCATGATTGGGATATGAAATCTTCAAGGGGACAGACTAAAGCCACTTTTGCGCTGAATGGAGATCAGGTCAGTTCTATCACAGCCCTAAGCTTTACCATTGCTGTAGAAAGCCTGAAAAGTGATAAAAATGGATTAGATAAAAACGCTTACAAAGCGCTTAATACAGATAAACACAAGCAAATTTCATTTACCATGACCTCTGGAACCATTACCCCGGCTGCTGGTAATAAGTTTAAAGTCACTGCGACAGGAAACCTAAATATTTCAGGCAATTCCAAACGGGTGACACTGACTGGAGACGGTCAATACAATCCGGCTGATAAAAGCATCACAGTAACGGGATCAACTAGTTTCAAAATGTCTGAATTCCAGGTAAAACCTCCGGTCCTGATGATGGGTACAATCAAAACCGGTGATGATATCACCATCGATTACCAAGTAAAACTTATAAATTAAAATACTGATCACAACCAAAAACAAGATCGAACTACTAATAATTAACAGAACAGAAAACAAAAACAATACGATGAAAACGAAATCTATCGGTTTAGCATTGATCGCAGCGATCGGGCTGGCATTATCCCCAATGATCTCACTGGGGCAGGATCAAGATATTATTTCTTATGGAAAAACGGATTTTATCCGGCCATACGACAAAACTGGCCTGCATATTTTCGAAACCAACAAGGATGACCTGAATAAAATTTACACAGGGCGCAAAATCAGTTTGGGAGCTGGGTTTACCCAACAATTCCAATCTATAAAGCACGAAAACCCAGGTGCACTCAACAGCCTCGGGACAGGAGCAAATGCACTTCACAAATTGACCCCTGGCTTTATGACTGCGCAAGCAAACCTTTACATTGATGTGCAGCTGGCCGAAGGTATACGGTTGAATCTGACCAATTATCTCTCTGCCCGTCACCACAATGAGTTCTGGGTAAAAGGCGGCTACCTGCAAGTGGACAAATTTCCTTTCAAAGGGCAGTTTTGGGATGATCTGAGCAAGATCGTTACGGTCAAAGCAGGACACATGGAGATCAACTATGGTGACGCGCACTTCCGTCGTCCAGATGGTGGCCATACACTCTATAGCCCATTCATGGAAGGCAATATTATGGATGCATTTGCTACCGAAATTGCGGGAGAGGTGTATGTCCAGAAGAACGGTCTGATCGGTATGTTGGGATTCAGTAACGGTATGATCAAAGGACACGTTGACTCTACATTTGTCACTCCTCTGGATGACAACACCGCAAGAAATCCATCCATTTACCTCAAAGGAGGATTTGACAAACAACTGAATGAGGATTTCCGCCTCCGTCTGACCGGTAGCCTTTATCACAATAGTGGTACTGCAGGAAGTGGTTTGACCCTATATTCTGGTGACCGTACCGGTTCCAATTACCAAAACGTGATGGAGCAAGGCTATTCTGCAGGTGCGAAAAAAGCCTATACTGCCATGTATTCTTCCGGAAGGTTCAACCCTGGATTTACAGGCAAACTGGATGCGGTGATGCTGAATGGATTTGCCAAATACACCGGACTTGAAGTATTCGGTACTTACGAATATGCAAAAGGTCGCAGCAGAAATGAAGCAGACAGCAGGGTCGCTACCCAATTTGCCATCGAAGGAATCTACCGCTTTGGAAATGATGAGAACCTGTTTGCCGGATTGAGGTATAACACCGTGAATTCAGAATTACTGATCGCTGGTAATACTGAAGATGTGAAAGTGGATAGATTTGCGGTAGGTGCGGGTTGGTTTATCACCAAAACCATTCTGATGAAAGGTGAATATGTCAATCAGAAATACACCGATTTCCCTACTGTGGATTTCCGTCACAATGGTAAATTTAACGGTATTGCAATTGAGGCAATCATTGCCTTCTAAAAAAGAATCCCAAACAACAACAATGGATAATTAACCTTTACCGAACTGTCTGGTGAATGACAAAATTCCCAGACAGTTATTTTTTTTATTCAGGCAATTCTGATAGATTTGACAAATCCAGCAGCAACAGTAACCATGAAAATATCAAAGGGGCTTCGACAACTGACGATTACGCTAAACCTGTTCTTACTGGTCATGCTGTTTTCCTCATTTGGGACCGGGCAGACCCGCATGACCTGGCGGATCCATCCCAGCAGCTCAATAAAGATTCATGGAAGCTCGAACGTCAATACCTTTAGCTGTACAGCCGCCGGCACCTTTCAGTCCCTCCCCATTGCCTCTGAATACAAAAACACAAAGGCCAATATGCAGGCTACCATGACCGGATCGGTGACGGTAGAGATCAAGTCCTTTGATTGCAAAAACCGTTTGCTTGACAATGATCTACGAAAAACCCTCAAAGCAGATGATTTCCCACTGATGACTATTCAGTTTTTAGAGTTGGAAAGATTGCCCGATGTGGACAGTGAAGTGGATTTTCTCAGCGGAAAAGTGCAGATTGACCTTGCGGGAAAACAAAGACAGTTCTATCTCCGGTATGCATTTAATAAAACGCCCAACGGCTATTTGCTAAAAGGCAGTCGGGCGTTTAAATTTGCAGATTTCGATCTTACCCCTCCCAAAAAGGTCGGTGGTCTGATACGGGTAAATGACGATTTTGATGTAGGTTTTACCCTGGTACTAATCGATACGGAATCTTAATCGATACGGAATCTTAATCGATGCGGAATCTTAATCGATGCGGATAAAGTCTCCGCTTTTTGAAAATTTGAGCTCCATTCCGGTATTCAATTCTACTTCCTGAAAGTTATCATCCAACTCCCAGGATACCGCAAAATCACCCGCAAAACTACTGTTTATATAGTCGAGGATTTTGGCCGGTATCACCGAATCGGGCAATCGCTGGTTCCGGTTATTTTTGATAGAAATCACATCCCCTGATTTTTTGAATTCCAATTCAAAACCGTCCGACAAATAAACATCATAACTTTTTCTCAACCCTTCCTGATCCTTGACTACCTGAATGACATTCAATCCGGAAAAATGGGTTGAAAGGTATTCCTGTGCTGTTTTTGGTAGTTCGGTTTCCGGCACAACGGTTTCTTTTTCACAACTGGCCAATCCAAATATGGCTACAAATGCAATGATTAACTTTTTCATTTTCGTGAGTTTTAATTATTTATTATTCCTATTTTTATTTATGCTAATACTGTGTTATTTCACCAGGGCATTATATTTCATCTGGACTTTAGGCGTCAATTCCAGATAAAACCTTCGAGAACCTTTCCCTTCTCATCCACTATGATTTCTGTTTTTTTGGTGAATGAAATCAACTCGAGCTTGTATGCTGTCACTTTTTCGGTCTGCAGCTTATCCGCTTCGATAATCCGGTAGCGCGGGTAAAGGTCACGCACACTGGTTTTGATTTTTTCGGGAAGGGATCGTACTTTTACTTCTTGTTGGTGGCGGAGAATCGTTCCTTCCCTATCCAGCCAGACTTCATGATCCAGTCGGTCAATCTCAAATTCCACTTCGAAATGTGCCTTGCCCCTTTCCCAATCTACATCAGAAGCTTTGGGAAATTTGCTTTTAAAAGCATTGATTACCACTGATGGAACCTGATGGCTGGGCAGATCCTGAGCAGATGCTGTTAAAACAAACAACCCGGCTATCAAAAGACTACTCCAATACTTTACATTCTTCATTTTAATCCTATTTAATTGTCAAATAATCCATCCTACTTTTGGCATCGTTCATCCGATACTTCCGAAGGAATTTGAAACAAAATTAGGGGCTAAAACAGGAAAAAAACTGGAATTGATCTTGGAACAGTAAAATAAACACAATATTATTTTCGGCTCACCCTAAATTGGTGGACACCTTCGGACCAGGAATAATCCACGTCCAGATTGCAGGCGTCACAGACGGCTTTTACAATCGCCAATCCAAGGCCAACCCGCTGATTGTCCGACGTAAATTTCTGAAAGCGACGAAAGATCAGTTTGGGATCCAAAGCTGTGCCCGATGAAGAATTGCTGACCGAAAAACCATCTTTAGTGACGAAAACCTCGACCTGACCGTCCGGAATATTGTGGACCAGTCCGTTTTTGATCAGATTGCTGATCAAGATGGATATCAAATCCGGATGTGCAGTCAGAGTCAGCTCTCCGTCTTCAACCAACTCGATCTGGATATTTTTTGATGCGGCCAGATCCTCAAATTGTTCCACCAATTGCCGGATCAGCGAGTTGACCTGAACCTCCTCTTGCAGGGCAAATTGACGGTTTTCGATTTTTGTGAGCAGCAAAAGGGCCTTGTTGAGTCGGGTCAGGCGTTGCAACTGATTCGTGATCGAACCTATGGTTTCCAAATGCTTTTGAGGAATATCCTCGTGTTCGGAAAGCAATTCGAGCTTGTTGATGCTGACGGCCAGCGGGGTTTGCAATTCATGGGCGGCATTTTCCAAAAACTGCTTCTGGCTGCTATAAGTAGCTGCTGATTGTTTCGCAAGCCGCACCACCCGCTCATCCAACTCTTTAAACTCCTTGACATTGGTGGGTGTCGGTGTGATCACCGGATTTTTGTCCAGGCTGAATTGACCAATTTTGGAAAGCAGTTGATAAAAGGGTGACCAAATCTTGCGCAACACCATATTATTGATGATCAACACGCTCAAAAGCAGGACAACATATAGCCAGATAATGGAATACAATATATCCTCGGTGAGATCGTCTTTTTCAAGCGAAGAAGAGATCACCTGTAGTTCATAATATTGATTCTGCACCCTAAATGCGGTTTTCAACAATCGATAGGGCTCAAAATCCTGTTCATTGATCACAAATATGAGTGTGTCGGAATAGACATCCCTCATACTCAAGGCCTGCTCCCTGTCAATTTTACGGATGGCGTAATTGCGTTCATTGAATTCATCGTTCAACAAAATTGTAGCATCCGAATGTGCCTGCTGTATAATCAGCATTTTGTTATTATCCAGCCCATCATCCAAGCTGTCTTCTACCTCATCGACCAGATTAAAATAAAACAATGCTGCCCATATCCCAACAATCAGCGGCAGGATAAGCGCCAGATATTTTAGTGTATGGTTTAACAGTTTCATTCCCCTGTTACTTCATCATTGATTTCCAACCTGTAACCCAAACCGTAAACAGCCTTGATTTCAAGGTTACAAAACGCCTCTTTCATCTTCTTTCTCAGATTCTTGACCTGCGAATATAAAAACTCAAAATCATCCGCCTCATCCATATAATCTCCCCATACATGCTCCGCAAGGGCAGTACGCTGCACCAATCGGTTTTTATTGACCGAAAGGTATTCCAATATATCAAA
>Ga0172382_10012347_pt1 | contig 11159 bp, 10 predicted proteins | sample Leawel138RmetaG_FD_122245 | JGI IMG/M metagenome (GOLD analysis project Ga0172382, IMG submission 122245) | Leachate microbial communities from a municipal landfill in Southern Ontario, Canada - Leachate well 138R metaG | ecosystem: Engineered > Solid waste > Landfill > Unclassified | place...
AATGGTGAAAAAAGTATATCAGGAGCGCGTGGAGTTCCATGATGGCGATCACGTGCTTTTCCCCGGTGTCAGCCTGCATCTGGCGGGTGGGCATACCAACGGCCTGCAGTTCGTGCGAGTCTGGACACAGAAGGGATGGCTGGTGCTGGCGTCGGATGCTTCGCACTATTACGCCAACATGGAAAGCGGCAATCCCTTTCCGCTGGTCTTCAACGTGGGCGACATGCTGGAGGCCCAGAAACGGTTGTATCGCCTGGCTGACTCCCCCGAACTGGTGGTGCCAGGTCACGATCCGGCCGTCTTCGAGCGCTTTCCTGCGGCGTCTCCCTCCTTGGAAGGCATCATCCTCCGATTGGCCTGAGAGTGTCCGTACGGGACAGTGGCGTACTTTTAAAAGACACTTTGTCTGGACAAGATACGTTCCGTGAAGGGCTGGCAGGGAATGCTGCAGCGAGCGCGCGGCAAGGCGGCTTTGCGTTGTGCGGTGGCAGGCATGCGCGGGTCATCGGGCGAGGGCGTTCTGCCAGCGATCTCGTCAATTTGCGGTTACCTGCCGTGTGGCGCCACCTCGGGTGGACAGATTATCGATGCGGTTCTGAAGAGCCGCCGAGCGGGGTTTGAAAAATGGCATGATATTTGCTTGATGCTTAATGAATTAGAAAGAAGCGATTCTCAGGAGACACCTCGATTCGTGTAAGCACATTCGGGGCAGATTAGAAAAGAGTGCCGGCTGATCCTCATGCCGATCGAGGGTCGCCCATCCGTTTTTCTCCCTTCAGGTTTTTTGGGGCTGTGGCCGGGGGGCGCTCAAAATAAGGGTGGAATCCTCCATGTCTATCAGTGTTGTCGGACGGCTGCAAAGAAGTGTCGAAGGGCTGCTGGGTATCATGCTGGCCGTAATGGTCGTATTGGTATTTGGAAATGTGGTGCTTCGCTATGGTTTCAATACCGGGATCGCTGTTTCAGAAGAGGTGGCACGCTACATCTTTGTCTGGATGATTTTCATCGGCGCCATTGTGGCGGTGCATGAACACACGCACCTGGGAGTCGATTCTCTGGTGCGCAGGCTGCCCCGCAAGGGAAAGCTCGTGTGCGCCGTCATCAGCGATCTGCTGATTCTGGTGGCGATGTGGCTGCTTCTCAAAGGCAGCTGGACCCAGACTCTTATCAACTATCCCACCGCCTCGCCCGTTTCGGGTATTTCCATGGCGGTTTTATATATTCCCGGTGTCATCGCGAGCATCTCGATGAGCATCTTGCTGTTACTGCATCTGTATCAGATCTTCTTTAAGGGGGCAACTGAAGAAGATCTGGCCCTCAGCGTGAGTTCTGAAGAGGTCGTCAACGTGGATCACGTCAATGACTCAGCCAATAAATAAATGTTCTGCATCGATTGCAGGCAGCGAAAATCGGAATGGCTAAACTGTTATGACGATACTCATATTCATTGTTTCCCTGATCGCCGCCATGGCGATAGGCATGCCGATCGCTTTCGCCTTGTTGATGGCGAGCATGGCCTTGATGATCTCGCTGGATCTGTTCAATGCCCAGATACTGGCCCAGAACCTCATCAACGGTGCCAACAGCTATCCGCTGCTGGCGGTGCCCTTCTTCCTCTTGGCCGGCGAGCTGATGAATGTCGGGGGGCTCTCCCGCAGGATCGTCGATATCGCCATGTGCCTGATTGGGCATATCCGGGGTGGCCTGGGCTATGTCGCGATCATAGCGGCGGTGATTCTGGCCAGTTTGTCAGGCTCAGCAATTGCCGATACCGCCGCACTGGCGGCTGTATTGCTGCCCATGATGCGGAAAGCAGGCTATGACGAGAACCGGGCCTGCGGTTTGATCGCTGCGGGGGGGATCATTGCACCCATTATCCCGCCGAGCATCGGATTCATCATCTTTGGCGTGGCCGGAGGTGTGTCCATCACCCGTTTGTTCATGGCCGGCATCGTACCCGGCATCCTGATGGGTCTGGGGCTTTTCATTGCATGGTGGATACTGTCACGCAAGGAAAATGTCCAACCGGGTGTCAAGCCGTCCAGAGAAAAAGTCGTCCGGACGCTGGGCGCCGGGTTCTGGGCCTTGATGTTGCCTGTCATCATTATTGGCGGATTGCGTTTCGGCATCTTCACGCCCACCGAGGCGGGCGTGGTGGCGGCCGTCTATTCGCTGTTCATCAGCGTCGCGATCTACCGCTCCGTAGGTTGGGCCGAATTGAAGTACTGCTTCATTGCCGCGGCCAAGACGACCAGCATCGTGATGTTCATGGTGTCGGCGGCCATGGTCATTTCATGGCTGATCACGGTGGCGGAACTGCCCGACCAGATCATCGACTTGCTGGAACCGTTCATGGACAACCCGACGCTGCTGCTATGCGTCATCCTGCTGCTGGTTCTGGTGATCGGCATGGCCATGGATTTCGTGCCCATCATCCTGATTCTCACCCCCGTGCTGATGCCGGTCATTCGTGCGGCAGAGATCGATCCCGTGTATTTCGGGGTGATGTTCATCATGGCAACGTCGATCGGCTTGATCACGCCGCCTGTCGGAACTGTCCTGAATACCGTTGCAGGTGTAGGCAAAGTGAAGATGGACGGGGTGATTATCGGCGTGCTGCCCTTCATCCTGACGTTGGTGATCGTCATGCTTATGCTGATTCTGTTCCCTCAACTTGTCCTGGCGCCGGCGCGCTGGTTCAGTTGACCCTGCCTTGCGTGTATGGATAGCGTCTTCCTCTTGAAGCTTGTCCTGGTGCCGCTGCTGATCGGCATCATGACGTTGGTAGCCCGCCGCTGGGGGCCGGCCCTGGCCGGCTGGCTGTCCGGCTTTCCCGTGTTCGCGGGGCCTGTCCTGCTGATCATCGCTCTGGAGCAGGGCGTGCCGTTCACGACAGTGGCCGCTGGCGGCGCCTTGGGCGCCGTGCTGGGGAATGCCCTGTTTTGTGTCGTGTATGCCTGGGCGTCCACCCGTTATGGATGGTGGCTCTGCTTGATCGTCGGGTACTCGGCCTATGCCCTGATTGAAATCATCATCCTGCGTGTTGGTTTACCGAATCCCATTTTGTATGTCCTGACCGTCTGCCTGCTGTGGGGGGCAGTAAGAGTGTTCCCGAAAGCGAGACTGGTCCTGCGTGCCGCGCCACCGCTCTGGCCCGAATTGCCCATACGAATGGTATCGAGCGGCGTCCTCGTGGTAGCGATTACGGTCAGTGCTGCAAGCCTGGGGCCGCAGATCAGCGGCTTGCTGTCCGCTGTGCCGTTGCTGGCCACGATACTTGCGGTGTTTTCGCAGGTCACGCTGGGTCACGGGGCTGCGATTCAGTTGCTGCGAGGCATGGTCAGCGGGTTTTATGCACTGGCGACTTTTTGTTTTGTACTCACCTTCTCCCTTGCGCAGTGGGGGATTGCGCTGGGTTTTACGGCGGCGTTGCTGGGCGCCGTGCTGGCCCAGGCCATTTCGTTAAAACTTCAACCTCCACGGGCTTTGGCCCGTCAAATCCTTCCGGAAGACGTCGCTTCCGGCGCAGACGGCTGCATTCCCAAATCACCATAGAGTGTTCTCGTGGCATCGCAGTGGCATATCTAAACAGAGAATCAAGGAGACAACGATGATGAATCGCAGAATGAAAATGAAGCTGGCGTCCGCTTTGCTGGTTGGAGCCAGCCTGGGTATTGCACCTGTGGTAAAAGCGGATGATATTCAGAAACGCACCATACGTTGGGGCCACTTGCTCAATAAGGACCATCCATTAAGTATGGGTGTGCAGAAATTTGCCGAGCTGGCGGCGGAAAAGAGTGATGGAAAAATCCGGATCAGGGAGTTTCCTTCCTCGCAGCTGGGTAGCGAGCTGCAGCAGCAGTCCGCATTGCAGGGTGGGTCGCAGGAGATGATGTCCGCGGCGACATCGACGTTGGCGGGCATTGTGCCGGAATATGGGATTCTGGATTTCCCCTTTATTTTTGCCAACGAAGAGGAAGCCTACAAGCTGCTTGACGGCCCGGTCGGAAGCATGCTCGAAGAAAAGCTGGCCCAACATGGCCTGGTGAGTCTCGGCTTCTGGGAAAATGGCTTCCGCAATGTCACCAACAGCCGGCGCGCCATCGAAAAGCCTGAAGATCTTGCCGGGCTCAAGATCCGGGTCATGCCCAACCCTGTTTATATGCAGGCCTTTGAGGCATTCCGGTCCAATCCCGTTCCCCTGGCCTTCAGCGAGCTCTTCACAGCCTTGGAAACGGGCGCTGTCGATGCGCAGGAAAACCCCTATGCCATCATTCTTTCAAACAAGTTCAGTGAAGTTCAGAAATACCTGAGCGTGACCAACCACACCTATAACGCTTTTGCGGTCATTGTCAGCAAAGCGTTCTGGGACAAGCTTTCAGAAGCAGAGCGGCAAGTTCTGCGTGACTCGTTTGCCGAAGCCCAGGCGTATCAGCGCCAGGTCAGCCGAGACGCCAGTGGTAAGGCGTTGACCGAGCTGGAAGGAAGCGGCATGGCGATCAATACGATCGAGCCCGAGCAGCTGGAGCGGCTGCGTGAGATTGTGCAGCCGGTGATCGACAAGTTCGCCGCCAGCTACGACCCGGAACTCGTGAAGGCATTCTATGCAGAAGTCGAGAAAATACGCGGAAACTGATATCCATTCTTGATTGTGTCCATCGGATACCCTTTGAGCGAGCCTTCGCGTCACCTGATGCCGTGACACCTCGTCCCGCGGTCTCGCTCAAGGGTGGTCCACCAGACGGCATCGCCGGTTCTGCGTCGGCTTGTGGGCCGCTCGATCCGCCCTCTGCTTGTTGATGTTCTCGGAGCATGTGCATGGCCAAAAGGAAAGCGCTGATAGCAGGCGCCACTGGCGTAGTAGGAAGAAATCTCTTGAGGCACCTTCTCGACGAAGGGGGGTGGGAAATCGTGGCGCTTTCCCGCCGCAAGCCGGATATCGATGGACGCTATCTGCATGTAGCGGTGGATTTGATGGATCCATCCAGCTGCCGCACCCGCTTGGCGGAATTGACGGACGTCACCCATCTGTTCCATGCCGCCTATGTCGAAAAGCCCGACCTTCGCGACTGGGTGGACAGCAATGTGGCGATGTTGCGGAATCTGGTCGAGGCGATGGACCGGATCGCGCCCCGCCTTGAGCATGTGCATGTGATGCATGGCACGAAATGGTATGGGAATCATCTGGGCCCGTTCCCGACACCGGCCAAGGAAGATGATCCGCGTCACATGCCGCCGAATTTCTACTACGATCAGTGGGATTACCTGATGGAGCGCCAGCGCTCGGCAGGCTGGTCATGCTCCTCCGCCCGGCCGCATGCCGTCAGCGGCCTCGCCTTCGGGAATCCCATGAATCTGCCGATGGTCATTGCGGTATATGCGGCGATTTCCAAGGAACTGGGGCTGCCCTTGAGTCATCCGGGAACGCCCGAGAATTACCGGGCGCTGTATCAATGCACCGACGCCGGCCTGCTGGCCCGTGCAATGGTCTGGATGTCGACGACGCCGGCCTGTGCCAATCATGCATTCAATATTACGAATGGAGACTTGATACGTTGGGAAAACACTTGGCCGAAGATCGCCGATTACTTCGGAATGCAGCTGGGGCCTCAACGCCGTATCAATCTGGCCAAGTACATGGCGGACAAGGCGGACGTCTGGAACCGGATAGTTGCGAAGCATGGCTTGCAGGCAGTCGACTATGGGCAAGTCGCCTCCTGGCCGTACGGCGATTTCGTTTTTGAAGCCGGTTTCGACATCATCTCGGATACGGGCAAGGCTCGTCGTTTTGGCTTCAGCGACAGCATGGAGACGGAGCAGATGTTCTTCGATATCTGGGATCACCTTCGCGCCGAACGCATCATTCCCTAGCGAGTCGAAGCGAAAAACACTTGTCCGCCAGGGGCGAGTGCGGGCATGGCCTTTCGGCCGCAGGCTATCGGAGCACTGAGACTCTACGGCGCGACGACTGCGGCGGAGCGGGATGCCATGCTCCAACAATACGCGCACCGGAACGATTACGAGCTGGACATTTCCATACGCACACGCAGTGTGCTGTTTGGTTCTCGCCCACCCACCAAGCAGGACACTGGAGCGCAGCCGTCGGCTGCCTGCATCAGGCGTGACTGAAGGCGTAAAGGCTGCAGCATGGACTCTGCCGGCTTTCCTTATGCAGCCTACGCCCTGCGTGACTGCATGCGCTCACTTCCAGGACATCATGTGCAAGGCCGACTGCATCGTTGACCATGCACTGAAGCGCAAGCTTAGTCGTTCGCAGCGGGGTCAAGCGAGGCAATCTCGACATACGGCGCAGCAGGGGCCCCCCGCATGGTGGTGCAGAAGCTCCGGCCCACAAGACCGGGATTCTTCACGAGTGTCATCGACTTTCGCCATGAGCGCCTTCAGAATCCCGTGCGCTTCCGTCTGACGCCGGTCGAGCGGGCTCGATTGCTGATGCCCGGCGGTTCGACTTTGCGACTTCGGCTCCGAACTTTCCCAATATCTCCGCAGTGAACGGGGCGGCGATCGGTGGGCGGGGTGCACACTGAAGCTTTTTGCAGAGTGCTGCACAAATGAGTTGCTGTATCGGCATCTCGTGCTCTTTATCATGACCGGCTCGATAGAATTTTCACAAGTCACTTGAGGATGTCGATCCATGAGAAAGGCGACCGTAACTTCTGAACGAAAGACAATTGACAAGGCAATGCGGCTGCTTAATGAGTTCAAGCACGATCAGCTGGAGATCGCGGTAACGGAATTGGCAGATCGGCTCGATATGCACAAGAGTGTGGTGTCGCGGCTGGCATCGAGTCTGAAGGCATGGGGCATGTTGGTACAAAACCCCGTAACGGGCCGTTTACGTATCGGGTCCACGGCCATGCGTATTGGATCCCTGTTTCAGAAGCGTGGAGCCTTGACTGAAATCGCCATGCCGTTGTTGGCGGATCTGGTGCGCAAGACGCAGCACTCGGCGCATTTGAGCATTCCGGACGGGTTGAGGATTCTTGTGGTGGCGACTATTGAAAGCCCGAGTTCATTGAGAGTGATCATGCGGGTTGGAGACATACGCGAACTTCACACGACAGCCGCCGGGAAATTGTTTTTGGCATTTTCCGATCCGGTGCTGTTCGATGCGGCATATACGGCTACCGGATTCAAGGCGGCGACAAAGAGCACGATCACGGACCGCAATCACATGCATGAGTGCCTGGTGAAGATCCGGCGTAATCGATATGCGACGAATTCCGGAGAAAACACTGTCGGTGCCGGTGCCTTCGCTGTGCCCATCATGACCAAAAAGGAAAAACTGATCGCTGCGGTATCAACGGTTTTTCCCATGGGCGCAGTCGATAAAGAAGAACTGGAGCAGATCCGCCTACACACGACCGAGTGTGCAGAGATTCTGTCCCAGAGAATTGACGATCTGGACTCAACAAACATCAGACTATAAGGAGTTTGTCTTGGCTATAAATTTTAATGCGCTTGGCGCTGAAACCCCCTGGGCAAGATCGGTGGTGACACAGGACAGAATAGATGCCTTGTGCAGCTGCCTTGGTGACTACAACCCTTTGTTCCTTGATGAGGAGGTGGCAGAAGCCTCTGATAACAAAGGGATCATTGCGCCGCCGACTTTCATCAACTGCTTCCGTGACTTCAAGACGGCTCTCGTTCTTTCGGAGGCGGAAGTCGATCTGCCGTTGTTGCTGCATGGGGAACAGGTCATACGCTACTTCAAGCCGATACGTCCGGGAGACGTGCTGTGGCACAAGATAAAGATCATAGAGGCCGGGCGCAAGGACAGCCGGACGTATGGTGAGCTCAGCTACTTCACCGTGCTTATCAAGATCAAGAATGAGAATGATGAAAGAGTGGTGGAAGCCACTCAGCTTTTCTTCGTCAGGGACGAGTGAAACGGGGCGGTCGTGACCACGCACAGAAGCGCAAGCTTCGTCGTTCACGGAATGGCCAATAGGCAATCTTGATGCGGCGTCAGAGGCGCACGCGCATCATGGCGAAGAAGCTCCGGGCTACAGGCTGGAGTTCTGCACAGAACAATTTACAGAGATCAGGAGAGATCAATGGATTTCAAGCAGCGGTTGGCCGTTCCGGCCGGGAAGTCGTTGGAAGCTGTCAACGAGGGTCCTTATTTCGAGGACGTCAAGGTCGGGGATCGCCTCGTGCTGGAGAAAGAGCCGATCACCCGTTTGCAGATTGCCAGGTTCGCCGGCGCTTCCGGAGATTTCAACCCCAGCCATGTCGATGAAGACATTGCGCGGGACATCGGAGGAAACGGTGGGGTTTTTGCGCATGGAATGCTGGGCATGGGTTTTCTCGGACAGCTTTTGACCGATTATCTTTGGGACAGGCCGTTGAGACTGTTCTCTACACGGGCGACCAAGATCGTGCGGCCGGGAGACAGCTTGAAACTTACGGCAACGGTTTCCGGAAAATGGGTCGAGGATGAAGACAATATTGTCGAGTTCGATCTCGTTGCCATGGATCAGAACGGTGAGGTTACCCATACAGGAAAAGCCGAGGCCCTATTGCCTCACCGTCCCGTGCAAATCAAGCCGATACAGAAACGGCCCGATCTGATCCGCCATCGCGTAATCGGATGATGCCATGACGGTGCATGTTACTGTCCAGCGGGCACTTGAGATCAGTTGCGCACGCCATTCACGGCGAGTGGCCGTACGATGCGGTGGCCGCGAGTTGACATATCAGCAACTCGATGAGCGCGCCAACCGGTTGGCCAATGGCTTGATCGGTTTGGGCCTGCAGCGCGGAGATCGGGTGGGGGCGATGCTGCCCAATTGCGAAGACTATATCGTTTTCGCCCTCGCCTGCGCGAAAGCAGTGTTGTGCATGGTACCCGTCAATTATCGGTTTACAGGCGCGGAAGCGGGGTCCCAGCTACAGGACTCGGGAGCCAGAGCGTTCATTCACGACGCAAGCTTTGAAGCCCAGCTCGGGACCGGAGCGTGGCGCAGTGACATGATTCAGATCTGCAGGGGCGGCCCGCATGCGGGAGGCAGCCTTGAAACCCTGATGGAGGCTGCCAGCCCAGGTTCGCCATCGATGGAGGCGGTGGAGGGTGATGCCTTCTACCTGGGCTACACCTCCGGTACGACGGGAAAACCGAAGGGCGCCATCATCACCCAGCGCAACCGGGCCCTGGCCTATCACTATTGGGCATTGGAGTTCGGTATCCGTCCTGACGATATCGCACTGCATTGCGGGCCGTTTCACCACACGGCTCCGTTCACGTTCGTTCTGACCCAATTGTTCATGGGCGGCACGGTCGTGATTCTCGACGCTTTCAACGGGGAGGCTGCGCTGAAAGCCATCAGCAGATATGGGGTCACGTGGGCGTTCACGGTGCCCTTCATGCTGGATCGTCTGCTGGAGGCCAGGCGATCCAGCGAGAGTGGAAGTGTGGACAGTCTGAGGATGCTCATATCCGGCGCATCGACGCTGCCGACGCGAACGAAGAGAGCCATCCTGTCCGAGTTTCCCAATGCCAGCCTCCATGAATTCTACGGGGCGACCGAGGCCGGCGTGATCACCAACCTGCGGCCCGAGGATCAGCGGGAAAAGCTCCGCTCAGTAGGGCAGCCGGTCGCCGATATCCGTATCGAAATCCGCGATGACGAGGGCCGTCCTTGCGGGACCGGGCACACCGGCCATATCTGGTTAAACGGCCCCACGCTTCTGGAGGGCTATTACGGTGATCCGGACAAGACCCGTGAGGTCAAGCAGGGGGAATGGTGCCTGTTGGGGGATGTGGGATGGCTCGATGAAGAGGGCTTCCTGTACTTGGTCGACCGCAGCAAGGACGTCATAAAAAGCGGCGGTGTGAATGTCTATCCAATTGAAATTGAAGAGGTGATTCTGCAGGTTGAAGATGTACTGGAATGTGCCGTCGTGGGCATGGCCGACGAAAGATGGGGGGAGTCGGTGCAGGCTTTCCTGGTGGTCAGGGACCCGGAAGGGGATGTCGAGGCTCGAGTGCGCGCCGTCTGCGCGCGCGAACTCGCTGGCTACAAGTGTCCGAAAAAGTATCACTTCATAGAAAGTTTGCCACGTAACGCGAACGGAAAGGTGTTGAAGCGCGTTTTACGTGCAAGAGGGGCTGAGTTGTTCAATCAGGCATGAACCCATGCCGCGTCGGCATGCGAGTCATTGCAAAAAGGAGACAGGAATGCGATCGATAATTTCAAAGAAAGGCTATCGCGGGATGTTGGCGGTGGCCGTTGCCGGGGTAGCCATCGTGGCGTCCCAGGCGGCAGTGGCAAAGGAAGCGTATCCAGGCAAAGCCATCACCATGGTCATCCCCTTCCCGCCTGGCGGGCCAACGGATGTGACCGGCCGTGTTCTGGCACAGCATCTTTCCGAAAAAGTGGGGCAGGCGGTCGTGGTCGATAACAGACCGGGAGCAAGCGGCAACATCGCTGCAAGGCATGTGGCCAGATCCGCGCCGGATGGCTACACGATTTTCTTTACGACGGGCGGAACGCACGGCGTCAATCCGGCGCTCTATTCCGATCTGGGTTATGACCCCGTCAAGGACTTCGAGCCGGTTGCCTGGGTGACGTCGTCTCCCAATATCATTGTGGTGAACAAGGACTTCGAGGCGCAGACTTTACAGGAATTCATCGATCTGGCGAAGAAGAGCCCCGGTCAGCTGAGTTCGGGAGCTCCGGGTGTTGGTTCGACCCCTCACATGTCGGGTGAGCTGTTCAAGCAGATGGCCGGCATCAATGTCGTCCACATCCCGTACAAAGGGAGCGGTCCGGCGCTGACCGACCTGATGGGGGGGCATATCAAGGTGATGTTCGACGGTATTCCATCTTCATTGCCGCTGATCGAAAGCGGGCAGATCAGGGCGTTGGCCGTCACGAGCAAGAACCGCGCTGCCGCGGCGCCGGACATCCCGACGGTTGCAGAAACCTTGCCCGGGTTCGAGGCGGCGGGGTGGTTTGCCGTCTATGCGCCTGCTGGCACACCGGCAGAGATCGTGAACGAGTTGAATCGGCAGATAAATGAGGTGCTGGAAATACCGGAGGTGAAAGAGCGTTACAGTCAGCTTGGGGCGGAAACGGTTGGCGGGCCGCCCGAGAAGCTTCGCGATCAAGTCAGCAGCGAGCTGGAGAAATGGT
>Ga0172382_10012349_pt1 | contig 11159 bp, 10 predicted proteins | sample Leawel138RmetaG_FD_122245 | JGI IMG/M metagenome (GOLD analysis project Ga0172382, IMG submission 122245) | Leachate microbial communities from a municipal landfill in Southern Ontario, Canada - Leachate well 138R metaG | ecosystem: Engineered > Solid waste > Landfill > Unclassified | place...
CCATGTTCAGGCCGAGGCCGCGGACTTCCTTCACGAGCACGTTGAAGCTCTCGGGAACGCCCGCCTCGAAATTGTCCTCGCCCTTGACGATGCTCTCGTAGACCTTGGTCCGGCCGGCCACGTCGTCCGACTTCACGGTGAGCATCTCCTGCAACGTGTAGGCGGCGCCGTAGGCCTCGAGCGCCCAGACCTCCATCTCGCCGAAGCGCTGGCCGCCGAACTGGGCCTTGCCGCCCAGCGGCTGCTGGGTGACGAGGCTGTAGGGCCCGGTCGAGCGCGCGTGGATCTTGTCGTCGACAAGGTGGTGCAGCTTCAGCAGATACTTCATCCCCACCGTGACCGGACGGGCGAACCTCTCGCCGGTGCGGCCGTCGAACAGCCACGACTGGCCGGTGGTGTCGAAGCCGGCGCGGCGCAGCGCGTCGTTCACATCCGCCTCCTTGGCCCCGTCGAAGACCGGGGTGGCGATCGGCACGCCGCGGGTGACGTTGGCGGCATGATCGACGAGATCATCCTCGCCCATCGCCCCCAGCTCCTCGTCCCAGGCCTCGTCGCCATAGGCGATGCGCATCGCTTCCTGCACCGGGGTCAGGTCGCCCGAGCGCCGGTATTCCGCCAGCGCGTCGTCGATCCGGATCCCGAGGCCGCGCGCGGCCCAGCCCATATGGGTCTCGAGGATCTGGCCCACGTTCATCCGCGACGGCACCCCGAGCGGATTGAGGCAGAAGTCCACCGGAGTCCCGTCGGCAAGGAACGGCATGTCCTCCTGCGGCACCACGCGGCTGACCACGCCCTTGTTGCCGTGGCGGCCGGCCATCTTGTCGCCGGGCTGGAGCTTGCGCTTCACCGCGACGAAGACCTTGACCATCTTCATCACGCCCGGAGGCAGGTCGTCGCCGCGGCGGACCTTTTCGACCTTGTCCTCGAAACGCGCGTCGAGCAGGCGCTTCTGCGCCTCGTATTGGTCGTGCAGCGCCTCGACGATGCGGGCGTCCTCCTCCTCGGCCAGCGCCATCTGCCACCACTGGCTGCGCCCGAAATTGCCCAGCACCTCCTCGGTCAGCACCGTGTTGGCCTTGAGCCCCTTCGGCCCCTTCACCGCCTTGCGGCCTAGAAGCTGGGTCTTGAGGCGCGCGAAGATGTTGCGCTCGAGGATCACCAGCTCGTCGTCGCGGTCGCGGGCGAGATGTTCGACCATCTCGCGCTCGATCTGGAGCGCGCGCTCGTCCTTGTCGACGCCGTGGCGGTTGAAGACCCGCACCTCGACGATGGTGCCGTAGTCACCCGGCGGCAGCCGCAGGGAAGTGTCGCGCACGTCCGACGCCTTTTCGCCGAAGATGGCGCGCAGGAGCTTTTCTTCCGGCGTCATCGGGCTTTCGCCCTTGGGGGTGATCTTGCCCACGAGGATGTCGCCCGGCCCCACTTCGGCGCCGATATAGACGATCCCGGCCTCGTCGAGGTTGCGCAAAGCCTCCTCGCCGACATTGGGAATGTCGCGGGTGATCTCCTCGGGTCCGAGCTTGGTGTCGCGGGCGGCGACCTCGAACTCCTCGATATGGATCGAGGTAAAGACGTCGTCCTGCGCGATCCGCTCGGAGATCAGGATCGAGTCCTCGAAGTTGTAGCCGTTCCACGGCATGAAGGCGACGACCACGTTCTTGCCGAGCGCCAGCTCTCCCTGATCGGTCGAGGGACCGTCGGCGATCACGTCGCCGGCCCGGACCGTATCGCCCACCCGCACCAGCGGACGCTGGTTGATGCAGGTGTTCTGGTTCGAGCGCTGGAACTTGCGCAGCCGGTAGATGTCCACGCCGGGATCGCCGACCTCGAGGCCGTCGGTCGCGCGCACCACGATGCGCAGCGCGTCCACCTGGTCGATGACCCCGCCGCGGCGGGCCATGATCGCGGCGCCGGAATCCTCGGCCACCTTGGCCTCCATGCCGGTGCCGACCAGCGGCGCCTCGGCCTGCAGCAGCGGCACCGCCTGGCGCTGCATGTTCGAGCCCATGAGCGCGCGGTTGGCGTCGTCGTTCTCGAGGAACGGGATCAGCGCCGCGGCCACGGACACGAGTTGCTTGGGCGACACGTCGATGAGATCGACCTGCTCGCGCGGGGCAAGCATGTAGTCGCCGGCGCGGCGGGTGTTCACCAGATCGTTGACGAACTCGCCCTCGTCGGTGAGCGTCGCGTTGGCCTGCGCCACGGTGTGACGCATCTCCTCGGTCGCCGAGATGTAGTGGACCTCGTCGGTCACCTTGCCGTCGCGGACGGTGCGGTAGGGGGTCTCGATGAAGCCGTATTTGTTCACCTTGGCGAAGGTGGCGAGCGAGTTCATGAGCCCGATGTTCGGCCCTTCCGGGGTCTCGATCGGGCACATGCGGCCGTAATGGGTCGGGTGCACGTCGCGGACCTCGAAGCCCGCGCGTTCGCGGGTCAGGCCGCCCGGCCCGAGCGCCGACAGGCGGCGCTTGTGCGTCACCTCGGAAAGCGGGTTGGTCTGGTCCATGAACTGCGAGAGCTGCGAGGAGCCGAAGAACTCGCGCACCGCCGCCGCCGCCGGCTTGGCGTTGATGAGCTCCTGCGGCATGGTCGTGTCGATATCGACCGAGGACATGCGCTCCTTGATCGCGCGCTCCATGCGCAGCAGGCCGACGCGATACTGGTTCTCCATCAGCTCGCCGACCGAGCGCACCCGGCGGTTGCCGAGATGGTCGATATCGTCGATCTCGCCGTGGCCGTCGCGCAGCTCGACCAGCGCCCGGATGCAGGCGATGATATCCTCGGGGCGCAGGGTGCGCATCGTGTCGGGCGCATCGAGATCGAGGCGCATGTTCATCTTCACCCGGCCGACCGCCGACAGGTCGTAGCGTTCGGGATCGAAGAACAGCGATTCGAACAGCGAGGCGGCGCCTTCCACGGTCGGCGGCTCGCCCGGGCGCATGACCCGGTAGATATCGGTGAGCGCGGTCTCGCGGTTGAGGTTCTTGTCCGCGGCCATGGTGTTGCGGATATAGGGCCCGACATTCATGTGGTCGATGTCGAGCACCGGGATCGTCACATGCCCGGCATCCATCAGGTCCTTGACCGTGCCGCCGGTCAGCACCCCGTCGCGGTCGTATTCGAGCGTCAGCTCGTCACCGGCCTCGACGATGATCGCGCCCCGGTGCTCGCCGTCCTCGACGATGATGTCGCGGGCCACGAACTTGCCGGCGATGTTCCGGAACGGCACCAGCAGCTCGGTCACGCTGCCCTCGTCGAGGAGCTTCTTGACCATGCGCGGCGTCACCTTGTCGCCGGCCTTGCAGATCACCTCGCCGGTGGCCGCATCGACCAGGTCGAAGGGCGGCCGGGTGCCGCGCACCCGCTCGGGGAAGAACTTCGTCACCCAGCCGCCGGCCTTGGCGTCATGGCGGTAGTCGACCGTATCGTAATAGGCATCCATGATGCCTTCCTGGTCGAGGCCGAGCGCATAGAGCAGCGTCGTCACCGGCAGCTTGCGGCGCCGGTCGATGCGCGCATAGACGAGATCCTTGGCGTCGAACTCGAAATCGAGCCACGAGCCGCGATAGGGGATGATCCGGCAGGCGAACAGCAGCTTGCCCGAGGAATGGGTCTTGCCCTTGTCGTGGTCGAAGAACACGCCCGGCGAGCGGTGCATCTGGCTGACGATCACCCGCTCGGTGCCGTTGACGATGAAGGTGCCGTTGGCGGTCATGAGCGGCATGTCGCCCATGAACACTTCCTGCTCCTTGATGTCCTTCACCGACCGCGACCCGGTGTCCGGGTCCACGTCGAACACGATCAGGCGCAGGGTCACCTTCAGCGGCGCGGCATAGGTCATGTCGCGCGACTGGCATTCCTGCACGTCGTATTTCGGCTTCTCGAGCTCGTATTTCACGAATTCGAGAGTCGCGGTCTCGTTGAAGTCCTTGATCGGGAAAATCGACTGGAAGACGCCCTGGATACCCTCGCCATCCGCGGGCTCCGGCCCCTCGCCCGAGTTCAGGAACAGGTCGTAGGACGCCTTCTGCACCGCGATGAGGTTCGGCATCTCCAGAACCTCGTGAATCCGACCGTAATATTTCCGCAGGCGTTTCTTGCCGATGAAGGATTGCGCCATGAGCGTCAGCACCTTTTCATGTCTCTGCGCGATGTCGTCTTGCCGGGGCCGCAAGGCGCATCGCCTGAGAGGGGTGGCGGGGTCCATGCCCGGGCGCCGTCCCACCGGCACCCTCTCGACCCCGGGCCTGCCCGGGACGGGCGCACATATGCACCCCTCCGAGACAGGTCAAGCCGGGCCGGCGACAGCGCCGGCCCAGCCTGGTGTTCATCCGGCCCTTCGCTGGCGAAGGGCCCGGCCCGCAAGGGGCAGGCGCATCAGGCCAGTTCGACCTTGGCGCCGGCTTCCTCGAGCTTCTTCTTCATCTCCTCGGCCTCGGCCTTGGCGATGCCTTCCTTCACCTTGCCGCCGGCTTCCACCAGGTCCTTGGCTTCCTTGAGGCCAAGGCCGGTGATCGCGCGCACTTCCTTGATCACGTTGATCTTGTTGGCGCCGGCTTCCTTGAGGACGACGTCGAATTCGGTCTTTTCCTCTTCGGCGGGGGCGGCCGCGCCGGCAGCAGGGCCAGCCATCATCACCGCGCCGCCGGCGGCGGGCTCGATGCCGTATTCATCCTTGAGGATGGTCTTCAGCTCCTGCGCTTCGAGCAGGGTGAGGCCTACGATGTCCTCGGCGAGTTTCTTGAGATCAGCCATTTTTCAGTTTCCGTTCAGGTTTGCGTGTTCCGGTGTCGGGAAGGTGGTTCCGCGACGCGGGCAGTGGTTGCTCAGGCCGCCTTGTCCTCGATGGTCGAGAGGATGGAGGCGATATTCGCGGCGGGCGCGCCAATGGCACCGGCAAGGTTCGAGGCCGGGGCACCGATGCTGGCCACGATGGAAGCGATGAGCTCCTCGCGGCTGGGCATCTGCGCCACGGCCTTGACCCCGGCCGGGTCCAGGGCCGAGTCGCCCATCGCGCCGCCAAGAATCACGAACTTGTCGTTGGTCTTGGCGAACGCCTCCGAGACCTTCGCCGCAGCGACGGGGTCTTCGGAACAGGCGAACACGGTCATGCCCGTAAGCAGCGCAGCCACGCTTTCGGCGGGCTGGCCCTTCAGGGCGATCTTGGCGAGCCTGTTCTTGGCCACGCGCACGGAGCCGCCGACTTCGCGCATCTGCGCGCGCAGCTCCTGCATCTGGGCAACCGTCATGCCTTCGTAGCGGGCGACCACCACGACACCAGAGCTCTGGAACATCTGGCCGAGTTCCTCGACCACCTGTTCTTTTCTTGCTCTATCCACGGTCTTCTCCAAGTTTGGGGTTTCCCCCGGCTCTTCTTCCCCGGGAAGCTCCCGGGTCTTCGGGTCCGTTGCCGGTCACCCGAGGCCGCGATCGCCCGTCCGGCCACGGCCTGACGGAAATCTCGTCTCTGGGCTCCCGTCTCGGGAAGGACTTAGCGGGGCGGACCCCTGCCCTCCGTCTCGGACAGGCGGAACCGAACCTGCCGGTTCCCCCAACATCCGGCCCCGAGGGGCCGGAATTCCTGCCTATGCGGCACCGCCGGCGGCGGTGGCGGTGGCCACGTCCACCGACACGCCCGGCCCCATCGAGGACGAGATCGACACCTTCTTCATGTAGGTGCCCTTCGCCCCGCTGGGCCTGGCGCGGTTCACGGCATCGACGAAGGCGCGGATGTTCTCCTCGATCTTCGCGGCGTCGAACGACACCTTGCCGACCCCGGCATGGATGACGCCGGCCTTCTCGACCTTGAACTGGACCTGGCCGCCCTTGGCATCGGTCACCGCCTGGCCCACGTCCATCGTCACCGTGCCGACGCGCGGGTTCGGCATCAGGTTGCGCGGCCCGAGGATCTTCCCGAGCCGGCCGACCAGCGGCATCATGTCGGGGGTGGCGATGCAGCGGTCGAACTCGATCTTGCCGCCCTGGATGGTCTCCATCAGGTCCTCGGCCCCGACGATGTCGGCGCCGGCGGCCCTGGCCTCATCGGCCTTGGCGCCACGGGCGAACACCGCGACCCGCACCGTCTTGCCGGTGCCGTTGGGCAGGTTGACCGAGCCGCGCACCATCTGGTCGGCATGGCGCGGATCGACGCCGAGATTCAGCGCGACTTCCACGGTCTCGTCGAACTTCGCCGAGGCGGCGGATTTCACCAGCGCCACGGCATCGGCGAGCGGAAGGTTGGCCTTGCCCTCGAACGGGGCGCGCGCGGCCTTCATGCGCTTGGACAGTCTGGCCATGGCTTACCCCTTCACCTCGATACCGATCGACCGGGCGGCGCCGAGCACGGTCTGCATCGCCCCCTCGACCGAGGTCGCGTTGAGGTCCTTCATCTTGGCCTCGGCGATCTCGCGCACCTGGGCGAGCGTGACCGACCCGGCGGTTTCCTTGCCCGGCTTGGCCGAGCCCTTGGGACGGTTGCGCTTGCCCACCGGCTTGAGCCCGGCGGCACGCTTGAGCAGGAACGAGGCCGGCGCGCTCTTGACCTCGAGCGTGAAGGACTTGTCCTGGTAGTAGGTGATGATGACCGGCGTCGGCACGCCGGGCTCGAGATCCGCGGTGCGGGCGTTGAACGCCTTGCAGAACTCCATGATGTTGAGCCCGCGCTGACCCAGCGCCGGCCCCACCGGAGGCGAGGGATTCGCCTGGCCCGCCTTCACCTGAAGCTTCAGCGAGCCGATGACTTTCTTGGCCATGCGGCCGTCTCCTTGCTCATGGGGCGGCAGGCCGCCCCGGTTCCAAACCCCCGCCCCGGCGCGCCGGTCGGGGAGTGCTTGCGTGGTCCGGTCCGGGGCCGCGGCCCCTCGCCTCCCACGGACCCCGCGCGAGCGGGGCCGTTCCCTCAGGCCTGCTTGGCGACCTGGGTGAATTCCAGCTCGACCGGCGTGGCCCGGCCGAAGATCGACACCGTGACCTTGAGCCGCTGGTTGGAGTCGTCCACTTCCTCGACGAGGCCGTCGAACCCTTCGAACGGGCCGTCGTTCACCTTCACCCGCTCGCCGATGTCGAACTGGATCAGGGCCCGCGGCGCCTCCTGCCCGGTGGCGACCCGGCCGATCAGCGCCTCGACCTCGGCATCGCGCATCGGCATCGGCCGGCCCTGCGGCCCGAGGAAGCCCGTCACCCGGTTGATCGAGGTGACGAGGCGATAGCCCTCGTCCGACATCTCCATATGGACGAGGACATAGCCCGGCATGAAGCGGCGCTCGGTCGCCACCTTCTTGCCGCGGCGGATCTCGATCACGTCCTCGGTCGGGACCAGCACCTCGTCGATCACGTCCTCGAGGCCCTGCTCGGCCACCTTGGCGCGAATCTGTTCGGCGATCTTCTTCTCGAAATTCGAGAGGACCGAGACCGAATACCACCGCTTCGCCATCGTCTGGGACACCTGCTCCGATTCGGCCGCGGCCGGTTGTTCCTGGTTCCGGGCGGTCGCGCCCGCCGTCCGGCGCAACGCAAAGCGGCGCGCAACACGATTCGCCGCGCGCCCCCGGAACGGTCGGGCGCCACATACCCCGACGCCCCGCCGAGTTCAAGCGCCCGGCATCAGGCGAAGAAGGACAGCCCCCATTGCAGCGCCCAGCGGATCAGCACATCGACGAGGCCGAAGAACGCCGCCAGCAGCACCGCCAGCAGGAGCACCATCATCGAGGTGAGAAACACCTCGCGCCGCCCCGGCCAGGTGATTTTGGCGATCTCGGCCCGGGTCTGGTGGATGAACTGGATGGGCGTGGTGCGCGCCATGCGGACCTCCGGTGGCTGGTTGCGCCGAGATAGGGCGTGGCGGCGCGAAAGGCAAGGCGGGCGCGGGGCCGGGCCCATGAGCTGGAGCCGGCGGGGGACACCGGGAACAGTTGATCCCGTGTGCTCCACGCGAACCAGTCGCCGGATGCGCATATCACTCGAGGATCAGGGCCGATCGATACGCGCAGCAGGGCCAACGCCGGGTGTTCACGATGTGTAAATATTGGTGGCGCTACGTTCCAAGGGCACTATATCATCGTATGATCGCAGACATACGCACCATCAACGCAGGGAGGGCCTACGATGTATGACGCAATCACCATCGCTGACGAACTCCTGAGGATTGCCAAGCGTCACGGCGCGGCGCTGTCGCCCATGAAGCTGATGAAGCTGACCTACATCGCACACGGCTGGGCGCTAGCTCTCCGGAAGCAAGACCTGTTCCAGAATCGCATCGAAGCATGGCGATATGGTCCCGTTATCCCGGACCTTTATCGTGCCACCAAGCACTTCGGCGGCTCTGACATCCCCCTTCACCTCATTGATGAGAACGCGCAGCCACAGGTGGACGGCATGACACAGACGTTCCTTGATGATGTGTGGAGCAAATACGGGCACCTGAGCGCGATTGCCCTATCGAACCTGACACATCAAAGCGGGACCCCGTGGGAGCAAGTTTACCGGCCAGATCGACGCAACATCGAGATACCTGATAGCTTGATCAGGAGTCACTATGAGGCGCTCGCCCGTGGCAGACACGCCGCCTGACATTCCCGCGCCGAGCGTAGGAGAAAGTCCGGCCTGGGCCGAGGCCGGGCTCGCTCAAGCAGAAAAGAGAGCTTGGAGCGAACTCGACGACGTTCAGACGAAGAATGATGTGCGATGGGCGCGGACCTATGGTTTCATTCTTGTTGCCGCCACCATCACGGTCACAGGTGTAGCGCTAGGTATCTTCGTTATCTGGGCGTGGCACTACGTCGCTCGTGACTCGTGGACATGGATTGATGCTCCGAGACTCGAGCATTTGCAGTCTGTGGTCTTCAGTGGCGGGATGGGTGCGATTGTTTCTGGCATCATCCAGCGCCAGCTGGCACGAGGCACTCGCAAGTAGAAGCCATACGCGGGCTGCATGAGGATCAGCACTGCCATCCCGCGCACCGCATCCGCCGACCGGATCACTCATCCTGCCTTGGCTGGATATTTGCAGATTTAGATCGCCACGATCACCAACCACAGCCCAGGCGACATCGCAGGTCCCTCGATACCACTATCCCAGCCGCGATTCCCGCCTCAAAGAATCGACGAGCCGCAAGCGTGAAAGGCACCAAGCCGGAACGAAAACTCCCAAATGAGCTCCCAAATGGTCCGCGCTGTCCGGGACAGTTATGGCGTAAGTGATTGATTTATAATGGCAGGGGCAGCAGGGCTCGAACCCGCGACCTACGGTTTTGGAGACCGTCGCTCTACCAACTGAGCTATACCCCTGTCGGCCGCCCGGTTAGTCTGAAACGGGCCGGCGTTCAAGGGCCTTGCGGCGCGGTTGCGGCGCTGGCATGCGGGCCGGGCCCGGGACGGGCGGCAGCGGGAGATCGCGCCCTTGGCAGTATTCGAGCCGGATATCCGCACCAGCCGCGGCGAGGGGCTGGCCTCGGCGCTCATCGCCGGCTGGATCCGGCTCTGCCGCCGCACCATCCGCTGGACCCGGCGCGGCGACGACGAGCTGCTCGCCGGCGTGGCCCGGGGGCCGGTGCTGTTCGTGTTCTGGCACAGCCGGCTGGTGATGGCCTCGGCGCTGGTGCCGCCGGAGGCGCTGCCGCTGGTCAATCTCTTTGCCGTGAACCGCGACGGGCGCATCTCGGCCGGGGTCCAGAGCCGGTTCGGCCTGCGCCCGATCGGGCTGAGCGGCAAGGGCGGCGAACATGCCGCCGCCCGCGCCGCGCTGACCGCGCTGCGCAGCGGCCATTCGCTGGCGGTGCCGGGCGACAATTCGCGGACGGGCGCGCGGCGGCTGGCGCCGGCGCCGCTCGACTGGGCGCGCGCGACCGGGGTGCCGGTGATCGTGGTCGCCAATTCGGTGCGCCGCCACTGGCGCCTGCCCGGCTGGGACCGGATGCTGTTTCCCCTGCCCTTCAGCCGCGGCGCGACCGTCTATCGCCGCTGGGAGGCCACCCTGTCCCGCCGCCCCTCCGATGCCGAGCGCGCCGCCGCCCATGCGAGCCTCACCGCCGCGCTCGACGCGGTGACGGCCGAGGCCGATGCGCTGGTCGGGCTGCCACCGGGGCCGTGAGGCAGGCTCAGGGCGCCAGCGCGCGCAGCCGGTCCGGATCGGCCCCGGCAAGGGCCGGGATCGCCGCCCGCACCGCCTCGGGCCGCCAGTCCCACCACGCAAGGTCAAGAAGCGCGGCCACCACATCGGGCGCGAAGCGCATCCGGATCACCCGGGCGGGATTGCCGGCCACCACCGCATAATCGGCCACCGTGCCGGCCACCACGGCCCCGGCGCCGATGATGGCGCCATGGCCGATCCGGGCCCCGGGCAGGACCAGCGCGCCATGGCCGATCCAGACGTCGTGGCCGACCACGGTATCGGGCAGCACCGTCAGCTCGTCGCGATAGGCCGCGAACATCGCATGGTCGAAGACCGCGAACGGATAGGTCGAGAGGCCCCGCATCGGGTGATTGGCGCTCGCGGTGATGTAGCGCGCGCCATGGGCGATCTGGCCGTAGCGGCCGATCCGCAGGCGCTCGGGCGCGCCGGGATCGAGATAGGGCGCGATCCGCGCCGCCCCGTTGCCGTCCGGCGGCGGGTCGAAATCGTTGAGATAGGTGAAGTCGCCGATCTCGATATTCGGATGGGCGATCACCCGGTTCAGATGCACCATCTGCGGATTGTCGCTCCCGTCCGGGAATTGCATCGGATGGACAAGCTCGGGCGCGGGAAAGGGCATGGGGCCTCTGGCGGCTGGATGGCGGTTGCGGGGCGGCTGGGGGCGTGACTTCTCGCACGGGCCGGCAGGCGGGGCAAGGCGGGGCCCCGTCATCGCGGGCCGGGGGGGAATCCACCCTGCCGGGCGGGGGGAGTGCCGCGGCGGCGGCACCGCCTCGCAAGGACGGCGTGGCGGCCGGCGCGCCGGCATCGTCATCCCCGGCCGGCGCCTGTCCCGAAAACGAACGGCGCCGCCCAGCAAGGGGCGGCGCCGCGGCCGGGCCCGGGGGCCCGCTGCCTGGTGATCCGGTTACTTGATGATCTTGGCAACCACGCCCGAGCCGACGGTGCGGCCGCCCTCGCGGATGGCGAAGCGCAGCTTCTCCTCCATGGCGATCGGCGCGATCAGCTCGACCTCGAACTTCAGGTTGTC
>Ga0172382_10012350_pt1 | contig 11158 bp, 7 predicted proteins | sample Leawel138RmetaG_FD_122245 | JGI IMG/M metagenome (GOLD analysis project Ga0172382, IMG submission 122245) | Leachate microbial communities from a municipal landfill in Southern Ontario, Canada - Leachate well 138R metaG | ecosystem: Engineered > Solid waste > Landfill > Unclassified | place...
AATATCGATTTGAGACATGTTTCTTCACCTCCGGTTCTTGTTGATTTGCAACTACATTGTAACCGATAGGAGAAGCATGTTCTCTTTTTGTTTTGAATTTACACCATTATATTGACGCAACTGAAATAGGCTTGTATTTGAACTTGGCAAGCGGTATCTTCTTCGTCTGATTGGCTAACAGAGTGATAATATCATAGGCTTGTTCAAGATAGGTCTTGCTCTTGTTCTTCTCGACCCAATAGAACAGAGCCAAATAGTAATCAAGGAACTTTGAACTTACACCGTGATACAGATACATAAAATCACTGATGTTGTGGTGGTAGCCGTTGATATGCCCCAAATGAAATCCTCCGCTTGTATGTTTTCCGCTTGGGATTTGATTTAAGGGTATCTTGTATTTGTTGGCTACGGTTCTATATGCTCTATGGCTATCTGTAACCAAAACGGTGTCTTCGGTGAAATGGGGAACAAGGGTCTTTTCGATATGAATAGGCTGTATTCTGCCGACACAAACACTCTGCAAGAAGTGGTTGTTGTTCGTATCCACACAAGACAAACAACATACTTGCTGATTGCTGATACCTCTCTTTTTCTTCTGTTGCTCGTGTATGGTCTTTAAGACTTGAATGATTTTCTCTGTTTCCAGACCATTGATTGCATTGGAAAATCTCTCTTGTGACCTCAAATCCCCAAGTTTAACATAGTCCAACAACTCATCCTTGTTCTGTTCTTCGTTTTTAATGTACTTATGTAAGAAATCTATGTCAAATCCTTGGTTCTCAACATATTCGATTTTCTTCTCGTAACTCAAATGGGTATACGGCATTCTGCCGAGTGTAACCAAGAAGAACATAGGGTCTTTAACGTCCTTAAAAGACAGAGGATAGTAATACTCGTCACTCTCTGCTAAACTCTTGAAATCATCCTGATTGCTGACAAGCTGATGGAGGACAGAACACACCCTATGTCTGTTGTGGAGTGCGGTCTGCTTGTTGATACCGAGTTCTTTTGCTATGGTACGGCAACTCTCACCTTGTAAGGTCAACTTGATAAACTCAATCCATTTACCAACAGACAACTTGGAGCGAAAGGCAACGGTGCCGTTGGTATCGCCGAATGTCTTTCCACAGTCTTTGCAGAGGTATCTCTGTCTACCGTTTCTTGTACCGTGCTTGATAGACTTAACAGAGCCACAATGAGGGCAGACAACAGCATCCAAATCCTTGTCATTGGCATAACTTCTATGTTCCCTGCAACATTGAAAGAACACCTTTTCTTCGGTGGTCAGTTTAGGCTTTGCATTTCTTCTTGTTTGCAAAGCATTCATTAACTCTTGGATTTGTTCTTCGGTTAAGTCTGCCACGGCAATTTGTTTTTGTATATCGTTGAAATTGGAATTGAAATCAGCCATAAAAATGTCCCCCTACAAAAATTGTTTTTGTAAGGGAACATAATTATTTCTGTCAGCAAAAAACTCATTTATGCATAATCATCAGTCGAAATGTATATTTTTTGCTCACCAATACTTATATAGGACAGAGAGAAGATTTAAAACGAAAAAGCCTGTCCCGGCAGCCGGGGCAGGCTTTTCTAATATCGATTTGTGACATCCCGCAGCGGTGCGGCCGACGCTATTCGATGTAGACGTACGGCAGTCTGGAATCGCAGTTGCACGTGATGTCGTTGCCGATCGTGCCCAGCGCATCCGCGAGGTCCTCGGCACGGACTTCCAGCCCTCCGCTCTTTCCGATGATGGTCACTTCGTCGCCGAGCTTCACGTTGGGGATGTCCGTCACGTCCAGCATGCACTGATCCATGCAGATGTGGCCGGCAAACGGCGCATACTGTCCGTTGACGATCGCCCGGCCCACCTTGCTCCACGGCCTTGGAATGCCGTCGGCGTAGCCGAACCCAAGCGTCGCAATCGTGCTCGGCCGTCCCGCGATAAAGCTGCGCTCGTAGCTGACCGAATCGCCTTCCGGGATGTTCTTCAACTGGACGATGTTCGCCCGAAACGACAACACCGGCTCGATGCCTTCGACGAACGTAACTCCGCTTTGATAGCGCCCGTAGAATATGCCGCCCGGCCGGCAGAGATCGAAGTGCGAGCTGGGGCGGTCCATGGTGGCCGGACTGTTGGCAAGCGAACAGAGTTCAAACGACAGACCCCGGTCCATCAGCGCATTGCGGACGTTGTTGAACCGGTGCTCCTGCTTGTCTGTAAAACTGCGATCTGCTTCGTCCGCAGTCGCAAAGTGGGAGAAGATTCCGACGACCCGGATGCCCGGCATCTTCGACGCCTCGACAATTTCTTCGATGATTGCCGGGTCCTTGGCCTGGTATCCGATGCGCCCCATGCCGGTGTCGATCACCGCCCACACTTCGGCCGTCTTGCCGCGGCGAACCGCTTCGTCCGACAGCGCTTTTACAAACGACAAGTCGATAAATCCCGTCAGGATGTCGTATTCCAGGACCGTATCTGCAAACAGAGCCGGCGTAAGCCCCAGCATGATGACGCGCCCCTTGACGCCCATCTCGCGAAGCTCGATCGCCTCGGCCAGCGTCGAAACGCCGAACGTATGAATCCCGTTTTTCTCCATAATCCGGGCGCACTCCTTCATGCCGTGTCCGTAGGCGTTTGCCTTGACGACCCCGCACACATCGCATCCGGGCGCAACGCGCGACTGGATGATTTTTATGTTGTTTTCCAGCGCTTTCAGGTCAATTTCCACCCACGCCGGGCGGAGTCCTTCTTTATACATACCGTACCTCCTAGGATGTTCGATCTGCGATTTTTAACGATCTTGTCTTTTCAGTATACTGCTGCACCCACAGGATTACAAGACGCAACGGGCGCCGTATGCTACAATGTAGCAGGAGAAATCGCCGACGGGATATCGAAAGGAAAAATGATGAGTTACACCACACTGGTCAGCGGTGCAAGCGGCGACATCGGCCGGGCGTGTGCGCTGGCACTCGCCCGCAGAGGCGACCGCATCGCCGTTCACTGCCATACGCACCCGGATGCGGCCGAAGCGCTCGTGCAGGCGATTCGGAGCGAAGGCGGCACGGCGGAGTCGTTCCGGGCCAATCTGACGCAGCCGGAGGAGGTGCGCGCCCTGCACCGGAAAGTCGAACAGGCGTTCGGCGCCGTTACGATGCTGATTAACAACGCAGGCCTGGCCGGCGTCGCGCAGTTTCAGGATATCGAAGAGTGCGACTGGAATCGCGTGGTCGATGCCAATTTAAAGAGCGCCTACCTGCTGACGCGCGCGGTGCTTCCCGGCATGATCGCTCAGAAGAGCGGGTGTATCGTCAACATCGCGTCGATGTGGGGCCAGGTGGGCGCGTCGTGCGAGGCGCACTATTCCGCCGCGAAGGGCGGACTGATCGCCATGACGAAAGCGCTGGCGAAGGAAGTCGGCCCGTCGGGCATCCGGGTCAACTGCGTTGCACCGGGCGTCATCGAAACAGACATGATCAAAGACCTCGAAAGAGACGCCAGGGAAGCGCTGATAAACGAAACGCCCCTGCGGCGCCTGGGGCTGCCGGGGGACGTTGCCGGTGCCGTTTTATTTTTAACCGGGCCCGATGCTTCGTTTATTACGGGGCAGGTGCTCGGCGTCAACGGCGGATTTGTGATGTAAGCGATGCGCCCGGTTATTCCTGTTCGGACTGTTCCGGTTGCTCTGCGGGCGCTGTGTCCGGATTGCCGATCTGCAGATCTGCAGGGATGCTCTCTGCAAGGCTTTCCGGCAAGACGACCGTAAACTCGCCTTCAGGGTCACCCGCGGCGCCGCTGCCTTCTGCATACCCGGCTGCGGTATCCTGGCCCTCCGTATCACCGTGCACGTCTTGCGCACCGGCCTCCGGGTCGGCCGATTTTTCGCTGAAGCGCTTGTATTCGTTGTCCACTTCGCCGAACCGCTTCGGTACACGGAGGCTTCCAAGCACCGCGATCAGCACGAGCGCGATAAATCCTCCGATCAGACCCTGCAGAATGTTCCACGGGATCGACACGATCGGCGCGGTGCGGTTCCCCGTGAGGATCCACTCCGCTACATAGTATCCCGCAGCCATGAGCGCTGTCGCCAGGACGATGCCGACGATGCCGGAACGGGGGATTTTCTTTCCGTCCTCGCGCACCCGGCCTTCCGAAAACTGGATCGATACGGCAAAGATAAACGCCATACCCGCTTTGATGATCAGCGTAAACGGTGCAAACGTCGCATAGGAAAGCAGAACGTCCGCCAGCGCCGACCCGAGGCCGGCTGCGATGGCGCCATTTTTTTTGCGCAGCAGATAGGCACCCACGAACACAGCGGCGTCGCCCAGGTTGACGTAGCCCTGCGTCAGGGGAATGGGGATGACGATGGCCATGGTCACGACCGTAACGACCGCAATCCAAAGTCCCGTAAAGATCATTGCTTTTATATCGAGATCTTCCTTGTTCATTTCGGGCCCTCCTTGCTCGCAACGAAGTCTGATTTCGACTCCATTATATCAGCATCATCTGCTTAAGTACAAATATCCATAAAAACATCGTCACGATCGACACCGCCGACGTCGTCACCACGATTTCGCCGGCCAGCTCCGAGTCGCAGTGCATCGCTTTGGCCATCGGAAACGAAGACACCGCTGTCGGCGCGCCGAACGAAACGAGAATAGCGCCCAGCGTCGGGCCGCTCCAACCCCAGTAGATCGGCAGAGCCATGAACAGCGCCGGATTGACGACGAGCTTCATCGCGGTGGCCACCGTCAGCATGCGCTTGTTTTCGCCTGCCGAGGACAGATTGAACGCCGCACCGAGCAGCACAAACGACATCGGCGTTACGACGCCTGAGATGCCAGCCATCGTCTTGTCGATGTACAAAGGAAGCGTCAGGCCGACTCTGTTGGCAAGCAGGCCGAGCACGACGCCGCGGATCAGCGGATTTTTGTAAATGCCGAGCGCTACGCTCTTCCAGTTGACACCCGAAAGGGACAAGCCTGCCTGCAGGTCGCCGCGGCGGGCCGCCTGACCGCAGATTTCCAGAATCAAGACGGACAGCACGTTGTACACCGGGATGACCGCCGCCAGAACGACGACGATCTCTGCTGTGTTGCCTTCACCGAATATCGAGATGGCCACCGGCAGGCCGTACATGATCGCGTTGCCCCGAAAGGCGCCCTGGATCAGGGCGCCTCTCTTAGCGGGATTTTTTTCTAAAAAGCCAAACAGCACGTACACCAGCAGGAAGCTCAACACGAGCCCGATCATGGCGTAGGGAATAAATGCCGCCCGGCCGAAACCTGAGAGATCGTCTTTATACAGCGTGTGGAACATCATGACCGGTAAAAATGCCGAGAACAGCAGTTTGTTGACTGCGTCGTTCAGCGTCCGGTCCAGCAGCCCCTTCCTTTTCGCCACATAGCCTAACAGCATGTAGAGAAACAGGGGCATGACGATCTCAAACGATACCTTCAAATTTTCCATGCTCAGCCTCTGGCCAGCCTCTCGTAATTCGCCAGCCGCTCCGCCGCGTCCACCCTGGCCTTGGCAAACAGCTCTTCGGCCTGCTCGGGGAACGTAACTTCCAGCGAGGCGAAGCGGTTCTCGCCTCTCATAAACTCGACGACGTCCTTAACAGGCGGCTTCGAGTCCATGACAAACGGGTTTTTGCCTTCGCTCTTCAGTTCGGGATTGTAGCGGTACAGATGCCAGTAGCCTGCTTCCACCGCCTGCTTCATGATCTCCTGGCTCTTGCCCATCCCCATCTTCGGCCCGTGCTCGATGCAGGGGCTGTAGGCGATGATGAGCGAAGGTCCGTCGTACGCTTCGGCTTCGCGCATGGCGGTCAGGAGCTGATTCTGGTCGTAGCCCATGGCGACCTGCGCCACGTAGACGTAGCCGTAGGTCATCGCCATCATGCCGAGATCTTTTTTCTTCGTCTTCTTTCCGTCAGCAGCGAACTTCGCCACCGCGCCGGCCGATGTCGCCTTCGACGACTGGCCGCCCGTGTTGGAATAGACTTCGGTATCCAGCACGAGGACGTTGATGTTCTGTCCGGAAGCCAGCACGTGATCCAGTCCGCCGTAGCCGATGTCGTAGGCCCAGCCGTCTCCGCCGAACGCCCAGTACGATTTCTTGTGCAGATAATCGCTGTTCGTAACGATGAAGTCTTTCGCATCTTTCTGCGCAGCGTCCGCGGGCTCGATCGCCTTCAGCGCTTCGATCAGCTTCGCCGATACTTCCCTCGATTTTGCCGCATCGTCGCGGTGCTCCAGATAAGCTTCGACCGCTTCGCCTGCGGCCGTACCGAGGAAGGCCTGCGCCTTGTCGGCGATCGTGCTGCGGACTTTTTCGGACCCGAGCATCATGCCGTAGGCGTATTCCGCATTGTCCTCGAACAGCGACATGGCCCAGGCCGGACCGTCGCCGTCTGCGTTGATGGCATAGGGAATCGAAGGTGGCGAGCCGCCGTAGGCCGACGAGCAGCCGGAGGCGTTTGCGACGTACATGCGGTCGCCGAACAGCTGCGTCGCCAGCTTGATGTACGGTGTTTCGCCGCAGCCTGCGCACGCGCCTGAGAACTCGAACAGCGGCTGTGCGAACTGGCTGTTTTTAACGCTCTTGTCGCTGACGGCATCCGCTTTAATGCGGACTTCTTCCGTCGCAAACGTCCAGTTTTCGTGCTGGTGAAGCTCTTCGTCCAGCGGACGCATTTCGAGCGCCTTGTTTTTCGACGGGCACACATCGGCGCAGCTTCCGCAGCCGGTGCAGTCGTAGGGCGATACCTGGATGCGGTATTCATAGCCCTCGAGCCCTTTGCCAATCGCTTTCTTCGTCTCGAATCCGGCCGGCGCCTTGGCCTTTTCGCCGGCGTCGACGAGCACGGGGCGGATGGCCGCATGCGGACACACGTAGGCGCACTGGTTGCACTGGATGCAGTTGTCGATGTTCCAGCGCGGAGCCGCCACGGATACGCCGCGCTTTTCGTACTTGGTCATACCCGAGGGGAACGTCCCGTCGGGGATATCGAATTTTCCGTACATGGAGACCGGCACGTCGTCGCCTTCCATGCGGTTCATGGGGATAACGACTTCCTGCACGAACTTCGGCAGGTGCGAAATGTCTTCCGGTTCGTCCTTCGCATCGATCCAGGAGGCCGGAACTTCGACCTCGATGAGGCCTTCCACGCCGGCGTCGATCGCTGCGATGTTCATGTCGACGATATCCTGCCCCTTCGTACCGTACGTTTCCCGGACCGCCGTCTTCATCTCTTCGAGCGCTACATCGAGCGGAATCACGTCGACGAGCTTAAAGAACGCCGACTGCAGTACGGAGTTCGTACGGCCGCCCAGCCCGAGGCTCTGCGCGATGGAGATGGCGTCGATGATAAAGAAGCGGGCTTTTTTCTTGGCGAGTCCTCTCTTCAGTTCGGCGCTCAGCTTTTCTTCCAGCTCCTCGGGTTTCCACGAGCAGTTGAGCAGGAAGATGCCCCCCTCTTTCAGGTCTTTGGCGAGGTCGTACTTGCTGACATACGACGGTGCATGGCACGCCACGAAGTCGGCGCAGCTTACATAGTACGGCGAGCGGATCGGATCTTTGCCGAAGCGCAGATGCGACTGCGTAACCCCGCCGGATTTCTTCGCGTCGAATGCGAAGTAGGCCTGCGTGTACAGGTCCGTGTTCTGTCCGATAATCTTGATGCTGTTCTTGTTCGCGCCCACCGTTCCGTCGGCGCCGATGCCCCAGATTTTACAGCTGATACGGTCTTCGGGCGTGATGTCGGGTTCCGGACCTCTGGGGAGTGACAGGTGCGTTACGTCGTCGGTGATGCTGATTGTAAAGTTGTCTTTCGGCTGATCCTGCGCCAGGTTGTCGAATACGGCGACGATGTCCGCCGGCGTCGTGTCTTTGGATGACAGCCCGAAGCGCCCGCCGATGACCATCAGGTCTTTTCCGGCTTTGCGGCAGGCGTTGCCGACGTCCACAAACAGCGGTTCGCCGACCGATCCGGGTTCCTTTGTCCGGTCGAGCACGGCGATGCGCTTTGCGGTTTCGGGGATTTCGCGGATAAAGTGTTCGATGGAAAACGGACGGTACAGATGGACGCTGATCAGTCCGACCTTGCGGCCCTGCGCCGTCAGATAATCGACGGTTTCTTTTATGGTTTCGGTGCCGGACCCCATCGCCATCACGATATCGGTGGCATCGGGTGCGCCGTAGTATTCAAACAGCTTGTAGTTTCTGCCCGTCAGCTTGTTGATCTCGCCCATGTAATGTTCCACGATGCCGGGGATGGCGTCGTAGTACGGGTTCTGCGCTTCCCGGCCCTGGAAGTAGATATCCGGGTTGATCGTCGTTCCGCGGATAAACGGGTTGGACGGATTCATCGCATTGCCGCGGAAGCGATCGATCTGTTCGCGATCGACCAGCTTAGCAAGGTCGTCGTAGTCGAGCACTTCGATCTTCTGCAGCTCGTGCGATGTGCGGAAGCCGTCGAAGAAGTGCAGAAACGGCACGCGGCCGCGGATGGCGGAAAGATGCGCCACTGCGGCGAGGTCCATCACTTCCTGCGGGCTGCCGGACGCCAGAAGCGCAAAGCCGGTCTGCCGCGTAGCCATGACGTCGGAGTGGTCGCCGAAAATCGAAAGCCCGTGGATGGACACCGAACGAGCGCTCACGTGGAACACGCCGGGCAACAGTTCTCCGGCGATCTTATACATGTTGGGAACCATGAGCAGCAGCCCCTGCGAGGCCGTGTACGTCGTCGTGAGCGCACCCGCTTCCAGCGAACCGTGGACCGTGCCCGCCGCTCCGCCTTCGGACTGCATCTCTACAACGCGCACCCGCTGACCGAATATGTTTTCCCTGCCGTTGGCCGACCACTCGTCGACGAGTTCTGCCATGGGAGAACTCGGAGTGATTGGAAAGATTCCGGCAACTTCGGTAAAAGCGTACGAAACGTGCGCCGCTGCCTGGTTGCCGTCCATGACATCATATACTTTTGACATATTAATCTCCTATGTTATAAGCCTGCTACGAAGCGGGCCAGTCTCTGAACACCATCCTGAATGTTTTCGTCGTTCGTCGCGTAGCACAGACGGACAAAGCCTTCGCCGCCCGGACCGAATCCCACGCCGGGGATGACGAGCATCTTTTCCTGTTCGAGAAGCTTCGTCGCAAACGTCCTGGAGTCCATGCCGGTCGACTGAATGTTGGCAAACAGATAGAACGCACCGGCCGGATCCTTGCAGCTGATGCCGTCGATGGAGTTGATGCCGTCGAGCAGGAGCTTTCTCCTGTGGTGATACAGTGCAATCATGTCGTCCACGCACTGCTGGCTTTCCGTGAGCGCCGCTACTCCGGCCCACTGAACGGCCGTAAATACGGACGACAGCACATTTTCCAGAAGCTGCGTCATCTTGACGATGACTTCTCTGGGGCCGGCTGCATAGCCGAGGCGCAGGCCCGTCATTGCGTATGTCTTGGAAAATCCGTCGATGATGAGCGTCCGCTCCCGCATGCCCGGGAACTGAGCGATGCTCGCGTACGTTTCGCCGGTCCACAGCAGATCGCGGTAAATCTCGTCTGTGATGACGTAGATGTCCTTTTCGATGCACAGTTCGGCGAGCGCCTTGAGGTTGTCGTATGAGGCAACACCGCCTGTGGGGTTCGAAGGCGAGTTTAAGAGCAGCACCTTTGTCTTGTCGGTGATGGCCGCCCGGACTTCTTCCGGATCGAGCATAAACTCGTTTTCCTCGCGCACCTGCACGCGCACCGGCACGGCGCCGAGCTGGATGGCCAGGCTGTCGTACGATGCGTAGCACGGATCGGAGATGATCATCTCATCGCCGATGTCGAGCACCGCCGTCGCGCCGAGCAAAAGTACGCTGATGGCGCCTGCGCCGACCAGGATATCGTCCGGGCTGTAGGACAGGCCGCGCTTTGCGTACTCGTTGCTGATCGCTTCCCGAAGCGGCAGGATTCCGGTGTTGGGCGCGTAAAACGTTTCGCCCCGGTCGATGGAAGCCTTCGCTGCTTCTAAAATGTGCTTGGGTGTTACAAAATCCGGCTGACCGAATCCGAAGCTCAACACGCTGTCATACTTGTAGGACATGCCCACAAATTCGCGGATGACAGACGATGGTGTCTTCTGACTTTTTTCGGATAAAAATGCCATGTTTCTCCTCCCCTCTCTCTAAGAAATAGTAAGAATTAATAACTAAGGGAAAGCGGATGTCGCAAGGCATCCGCTTCCCGTGTGTCGTCTGTTACTTAAAGTGCTTTTTCGGCGTTCTGGAAGTCCTTGATCAGGTCTTCGACATCTTCGAGGCCTACGGAGAACCGGATGAGACCGTCGGTGATGCCCGCTTCTTTTCTGCCTTCCGGTGTTACGTTGGCGTGCGTCATGCTGGCCGGATGCTGGATGAGCGAGTCCGGGTCGCCCAGCGATACGCCGATGCTGAGCAGTTCGAGGCTGTTGACGAGCTTCTTCGCATTGTCAAACGCGCTCTTGCCCTTGTAGCCTTCCTTGAATTCGAAGGCGACCATGCCGGAGTACAGACCGTTCGCAAACTGCTTCTTTGCAACTTCGTGGTCTCTGCCGGTCGACGGAAGTCCGGGATAGTGAACGACTTCGACGTAGGGCTGTTTCTCGAGGAACTCGGCCAGCGCCATGGCGTTTTCGCTGTGCTTGCGCATGCGCAGATCGAGCGTCTTCATGCCGCGGATAATCAGGTAGGCGTTGAACGGACTCATGTGCGTTCCCGTCAGCTTGCCGACGGCGCGGCTCTTGATCAGCTGGATGTCTTCCGCACTTCCGACGACGACTCCGCCGATGACGTCCCCGTGACCGTTGAGGTACTTCGTGACGCTGTGGACGACGACGTCGACGCCCATCGTGATCGGGCAGATGATGGGAGGCGGCGTAAAGGTGTTATCGACGACGAGCTTGATGCCGGCGTGCTTTTTCTTCAGCTCGACCACCGCTGCGACGTCCGTGATCCGCATCGTCGGGTTGGCCGATGTTTCAAAGTAGATGATTTTTGTGTTCGGGCGGATCGCCGCTTCGATCTTCGCGATGTCCGACGTATCGACCATCGTGGTCTCGATGCCCAGCGAAGGCAGGATGTCTCTCATCAGCACGTCGGTGCAGCCGTACAGCGTGTC
>Ga0172382_10012351_pt1 | contig 11158 bp, 10 predicted proteins | sample Leawel138RmetaG_FD_122245 | JGI IMG/M metagenome (GOLD analysis project Ga0172382, IMG submission 122245) | Leachate microbial communities from a municipal landfill in Southern Ontario, Canada - Leachate well 138R metaG | ecosystem: Engineered > Solid waste > Landfill > Unclassified | place...
ACTCTCTTTTTTCCTCCATACAACTGTTATAGACACCAAAAAAACTTACACCCATCCCTCAACATAATAATGCAACCACTACTGTAAACTGAACCTATATAGCACCAACAATTATGGAAAAAAACACTTAGTGAAATGTTGTTGTACCCATACAACCACTTATGTTTAAACGCCCCCACCTCTGACTACAGCTTTGATGCGTTTGAGGGTTTTTGGAGGTGGAAATATGGAAACAACAGACAAAAGTGGCAGAATAAAATTGACAGTAGACTTAGAAATCAATCAGCCTACGATGGAGCTAATCAAGGACAACATGGATAATATGATAAATATTGCTTCTCAGATGCGCCCTATGAATAGTCAAGGAGGTAAAGCCAAAATGTATCAAGCTGAAAGCGAAGGACACCATAGTAAAATTCATTAAGGCTAAATGGACGCTTAGAGTGTGAAAGAAGGCTCAGAAGTTATGGAACCTACGATTTTAATAGCGTTTTCTTGTTCTTTTGCCCTGAAATTGAAAGCCAATTTGCTCCTTCTACATCATTGACTCCTCCTACTGCAATCAACTCTAATTCAACATTGCAAAGTAGTTTGAGAGCTTCGATTTTGGCGAATATTTCATCAATTAATGGTAGAAACCAGTAACCTCCAGCGCCTGGTTCAATTTATGTTTGGGCTATAACGTTTAAGTCACAGTCTATTCTTTTTTCTAAGCTTGTGGCGCCGAATAACTTGACTCTTCAACCATAAACTGTTAGCAGGGATAAACCTACAGTGCCAACTTTAGGATGACCAATGAGTAGCCCTGCTTGTTTGCGTCGGTAATTTATAAAAAGCCTAGCAGAATACCTGTCGTGTTAGCGTCAGTATGGATGTGTTGGTTCTGTTAGTTTTACTTGGTGGTAGGTTTGTTACCTTTAGGTATGGTGGTGGTCGGTTTGGGGGTGGTTGTGATTTGTGTTTTTCAAGTTAGTTACTGTTTTATCTGGGTTGTTAAATGTTGGTGTGGGGTGTTTTTGGGTTTGGTTGAGGTTATAGGTTGTTGGGTGTATTTGGGGTGGTTGTTAATTGGGGTGGTTTTTTAGCTGTTATTTGTTAGAGTTTGCGATGGGACCTTTTAACACCAGAAAGAAGCTATACACCAAACCGAGAGTTCAGTTACAGCTATGACGTTATAGTAGTTGCAACGCAAGCTTAACTTTTATTTACATAAAAGCGGTTATTTTTCTTCGTTACTTTTTTTAGCTCAAACTTTTTTGGCGATAAATTGGTTATGTTTGAGGTTTTACTATCAAGTAGCCTTTGTCTATTAGCCAGTGGTGAAACTGGTAAGTTGTAAAAAGGCAACTATCTCGGCATTTTGCACGTACCGCCTCATATGCAAGTGAGCCCTCTGTTTGTGAGTCTAACTCTGCTTGCCTGGAGCACTTAATGTCTTTGCAGTATTCTCTTCGCTTATATTCTACATAACCTTCAGGAATCATGGGGTATCAAACTATTTTCTTCGCTAATCCCATATAAGGATTATTTAATTAGAGGATTCGTCGGTTTGGGTTCCAATCGACTATGTCGCTGGATTAGTTAATGCATCACGACTTTGGACTTTAGCACTTTATCTATACGGTCAACGTCAACTTGAGCTTCGTAATTAAGGGGTATTAACTTTATTTCCTCAGGGGAACGAACACCAAACCCAAGCTCTGCCGCCCGTTTGATTTGGTCCTGACAAAAAACAGGGTCAGAACCGACTTTACCCTTAGCGCCGAAGAGTTTGAGTAATGAAACTCCAACGGCATCAATAGCGACTCGGTCACGGCTAGCAAGCATTAAACCGGGTTCAGTTAATGTTCCATTTTCAGGACCACCAGACACAAACGCTTTAACCCCGTCCATAATGACTGCGTCGACATGGTAATGATTATTGATTTCAGCGATCATCTGTCGTTGGAACGGTGAACCATGGAGTTCCCACATGTAATCGTACATACCGTCTGGAACCTTTTTGGCGACGAGCCCCACCGAGCATTTCAACGCTAACGTAAAGTGTCCGCCGAAGCGATGTGTCTTTAGGCAACAGGTTTCTATTACTTTAGGTGACTCATGAAACACTTTGGCGAGGTAGAAGCCTCTTAACCAATGCGTGTTGCCGCGATCAAACTTAACCCAATCTTGCTTTGAAACATCGTCTAATACAACTGTTTTAAAACCGAGTTCTTTTGAAAGTGCGAAAACACCAGTAGTCTCAAGTACTTCACGGGTGTCACCCATACCGCTCCTTTCTGCCAAAGTAAGGCTCTCAATACCTGCTGCTTGGAGGTTTTCTACGATGGCTCGAAGCGTATCTATGTGAGTTGATGCAGGATAAGGATCGGCACTGTTGTAATTGGCTTTTAATGCTACCGGTTTACCGTTGAAGTTTGCCAAATCAAATTGGTTCAGAAGAGGCGGTATGGCTGATTTACGGTCAGTAGTTTTAAGGATATAGACTTCAATTGATGGACCCAAAAAAAACATCGCCATGTTACCAATTGTACCTTGCTTTATTATTGTTTATTTACATCAAGCTGCGACAACACCTAAAAGAAAATGAATAACATAAGGGTTTTAGCAGGTATCTAAAACATTGAGGTTATGTCGGTAATTTTGATTCAATAGAAGTAGTAGAACAGATAAAAATTGTTGTACAGCTACTTCTTAGAAGATTGCTCATAAGAAAAGAAGCCACACAACCGCACAATCAGCAACTAAAGCCATAAAAACAGCATTTTTCATTTGAACAGAATACTCTTGAAGTTGAACCCGAAAATATTTTTTTGGATATTGTGGTTTGAACCGCAATCTCTATATTTAACTATGAAACCCATTTAGAAAGCGTTGGGGCCCGTGGCTCAGTCAGGCTAGAGCGGAGGACTCTTAATCCTTAGGTCGCGGGTTCAATTCCCGTCGGGCCCGCCACATTATATTTTTACGTCAATTTCGCGTGATTTAAGAATGACATTACTATCCAAAGCAATGATTGTCACGCTTTTTATCGTAGTTTTGCAGAGCTTCTTCTACAGCACTCTTCGTAGTGAAACCAATTAATTCACCCATCTTTGTATGACCACCTGTGTGTTTTATTACAATATCGGGGGTTGCTGCTGAAACAACGATCGTACTGTCAGTTCCAGTACCCGTAGCTTGAACTTTAGGAGAAGACGTACTCCGATAATTCAGGTCTTGCAACGCAGCAGTCTTAGCCTCCGTAGCGGTAACAATCGCCCTAGCCATAGCACCCCAAGACAAAGAGACATTCGTCAAAAGAATAATGTTAATAGTACCCTGTCTGAATTGGAAACCTGAAGATGTTTCAACCCAGCAACCTTTGTCTACACCCGTTCGAAGAGCATTATTCAGCGCTCCCCCAGTAGCGATGCAGCAAACATGAAAGTCCTCATATGACTTTTCACAATAAGCCACATTTTCCATGTCTACCCCAGTGCTCAAAAACGCTACGTTACCCCGAGGTAACCCTAACGTAACCGGTAGATGCCTTATGAAATGATTATACCGCTTGATGGTCATTACACGCTCAGACAAAGCCTGTGGAAGGTAGACATTGGCAACGTGTTGAACCTGTTTTAACCCATCTATTGTAGAAAGAATTTTTCGTTTTGTTGGAAAAGATACAAGCGTAGTATTGAGCGTTATATCATCATATCGGTGGTGAACTACTTTTACAGCTACATCCTTTAGTTTTAACGGCAACTTTGTTTCTTTAAAAACCGTGACTTCACTAGGCATTTTTCACATATTCCGTCAGCTTGAGAGTTAAGTTGGTTTCATGTGTTCTTTTATAATTTCCTTATCTGACAGAACTTTAGGTTTAGCCTTTGGAAGGTTAAGTAATGCCAGAATATCTAATGGATTCTTAATAAAAATGGCGCCATCTTTCTTAAGCTCAGACATAAGCTGAATAGCTTTCCCGTCAGTGAAATCTCGTTCTTCAATTGGAATTTCGTCTATAACATACGTAGGAATACCATATTCGAGTGCTTTCTTTGCAGCCTCCAAATTTCTAAGATTGCCTAAACCGAACGGAACATTAGTTACAACAACCATAGCAGCCCTAGTAATCATATCTAGATTCATGTGAAAAGACTGGTCTGTTATTGACGAGAAAGGCGCATCAACAACTGTGGGTACATTAAGCATTTCCGAAGCTTCAAAGTCGGAATCTAGTTTGTTTAAAACGCCAGTTGTCACTGTGTAGCCTTCATCTATGAGGGCTTTCATTAGTCCCATACCCGTTCCTGCACCACAGATGAGATGGACGGTACACCTCTTTTTTGTACAAGGCTTTTTGGGTGAAAGAGGAATAACATAGAGGGAATTAGTAACTGCATTCTTGCGTACTATAACATCGACAGAAAAAACACTACGTATATTTTCGTGAGTTAATACTTTCTCTGTTTCACCAAAAGCATAAACTGTACCTGATTTAAGCAGTAAAAGAGAACTGCAGTATCTAGCAGCCATATTTAGATCATGTATAACCGCTATTACCGACAAACCTTCTGTGACACACAAGCTTTTTACTAGATCCATAACTTCAAGTTGATTGATTATGTCAAGGTGACTCATGGGCTCATCTAATAGCAATATTTTTGGTTCCTGTGCTAGAGCACGCGCAATAATTACGCGTTGACGTTCACCGCCGCTCAACTCATTTATCGACCTATCTGCTAGTCCCCAGGTATTGGTCAACATCATTGCTTTTTTAGCAATTTCAACGTCGCTTGAGCTTTCCATCTGAAAACGACCCAAATGAGGATTTCGACCCATTAACACAACATCTAAAACGGAAAAATTAAAGCCAACTGTAGTATCCTGTGGAACCACAGCAAGTTTTTTGGCGACTTCCAGAGGCTTTAAACTGTAAATCTCATCTTTGTCAATTAAAATTGAGCCAACATGAGGCTTAAGGACACGACTGATACTCTTTAAAAGAGTTGTCTTTCCTGAACCATTTGGACCAAGAACTCCAACAAAATCTCCGGGTTTAACATCTAAATTAATACCTGACAGTATTTTAGTGGAACCATAGCGGCATTCTACACCAGTCACATTTAATGTAACCATAAATTTCACTCTACATTCGATAGCTTAGTTTTCTCCTTCTAAGGAGGAAGATAAAGAAAGGTCCACCGGCAAGTGCTGTTATAGCACCAACAGGCAATTCTGCAGCACCGGTAGCTATTCTTGCGATGGCATCACATATTATTAAGAAAATGGCACCAACAATGGCGGATGCTGGAAGAAGGATCCGATGATCGGGTCCAATGATGAGTCGAGTTATATGGGGGATCATTAAACCTACAAAGCCAATAAGTCCACATAGAGAAACTGCTGCAGCAGTCATCATTGAAGCTAATACTAACAGTATTTTTTTAGTTCTTTCTGTATTTACACCTAAATGTTGAGCGGTATCCTCACCTAAAGCCATCATGTTTAAGTCACGAACAAAAAAAAATGATAAAACTAATCCTCCAAAGATGAAAGGAAAGATCGACCATACATTACCCCAAGTAATGTTTGTTATACCACCGATAAGCCAGTACACGAGTGAATGAAGTTGTGTATTAGGCGCTAAAACTTGCATGATTGAGTAAATGGCTGAAAGAAATATTGTTATGGCTAAACCAGAAAGAAGTAAAGTCATTTCTGGAACTCGAGTACCTACTCGGGAAATGTTATATACAACAAAAATTGTAATCAGTCCTGCTAAGAAAGCTGAGGTGGGAACGATGGGGAAACCCAGTAAACTCAACCCTCCTCCAAACAATGTTGCGAGCCCAGCGCCAACAGAAGCACCTGAGGAAACTCCTAAAACGTAGGGGTCAGCCATAGGATTTTTAAAAACGCCCTGATAAAGCACACCTGCAGCAGCTAAACCTGCACCGATAACTACGCCAGCTATTATTCGGGGAAAACGACTGTAAAAGATAACAGATTGATTAATTGGGTCAACGGGAAGGTTTATGCCCGGAATTTGATTTCCAAGAATAGTCATGATTTCTGAAAAAGGAAGTGGAACATAACCAATGTTCAAAGAGAGAAAGATAGTGACAAGCAAAGAAATGATTAGGCTAAGTAGAATTAGTTTCCATCGTTTTGAGCGTTTTGAATAGGTTGTCTGAATATTGCCTGTCACTATGAGTTCACTCTCAGAATTACGGGGTAGGGTTAAATAGTTGTGGGTAGAGGCTGGCTGCGACTGATTGAACTTGGTCAGCTACTCTGGCGCCAGGCTCATTGAATATGTCTTGGTCTATCACGTATAAGCGGTTGTTCTTGATTGCGTCAATAGCGCTCCAGCCTGGTCGGGCTTTGACTTCAGCTACGCTACCGTAGAATGGTGTACCTGTTCCCATGTTTGTTGGTAATAGTATTACGTCTGGATTGCGGTAAAGGACTACTTCGGAGCTTGTACGTGGATATTCTTGGGTTTCGTTGGCAAATATGTTGATTCCGCCGGCTTTTACTATAACGTCGTTTATCCATGAGCCTGATCCAGCACTCATTAATCCTGATTCATCAAACCAGATTTCGTAGTAGACTGTTGGTTTTTCCGCTATATTTGCTGCGGTGATTGTTGATTGTATGTCACTGATTTGATTGCTAAGTCTATTTACTAATACTGTCGCGTTGTCTTCTGCACCTGTGGCTTTTCCGATGAGTAAAATTGTTTCGTAGATTTCATCTATACTTGTTGGTCCAACAACAATGACTTTGTAGCCCAATTCACGCATGTTAGGGATTTCTGCGTCGTTAATATTAGTGGTAAATATTATATCAGGATCCAGTAACATTATTGCTTCAATATTTGGAGTCGCGAATCCTCCAACGCAGGTCATGTTACCTGCTTTAAACCAAGCAGAGAAATCGTAAGGGTAGTCGTCATATTCAGTTAATCCGACTATTTTGTCGCCTACACCTATTTCGTATAAGATTGGGGTAACGCTTGGTGCTAAAGATATTATTCGCTGTGGAATTGAGGGTAACGTTGTTTGGTATCCTTGGGAATCTATTATTAGGATACCACTTTGTCCTTGCGGGTTATTAGTTTGTGAAGTATAATACACGTATACGAATGCTGATGTGATGATAACAACAACAGCAATTATCGCTATTATTTTTTTTTTATTCATATGGTTTGCATCCTGTTTTTATTGGATGGTTTATCCATTCTATAATGTCGCTATTTTTAAACTTTGAGTTAACCTAAGTTGCATCTTGGTTGAAGAATTAAGAGGTAAAATAACGATTTTTAAGCCATCCCGAAAAAACCTTTTCATAAGGCTATGGCAGTTTGAAGGGACGGTCTCACCTATTCATTATTTTAGCCATACTCAATTAGAATGGGTGAGTATTGTACGTCAGCATTGGGCAAGTATTCTTTCAGTAAGGGATACAGGAGTATAAAATTGGGAGATCCGGTACAAATTACTACGCAAGATGGAATTAGCTTAACCAATGTTGAAATGCACGATCTTTAGAGGTAAAGTCAAAAAAAGCTCGTTATAAAACGGGTAAATCGTCACTAAATACCAAATAGCAAACTTTGGAATAGAAAAATGACTATAATGAAGTTCAATGATAGAAAAAATTAAAAGTATCTTAATCTGAATAAGAATCTGGGTATACTGTTGTATCAAAAAATATTGGTACCGATAGACGGTTCGGAGCATTCGAAACGTGCCTTATATGAAGCAATTAACATCGCCAAAATGACTAATGGAACAATAACCTTGTTGAACGTTCAACCATATCGTTCAAAATTGATACCTCCGTCTAACCAACAAAGTAATGAGGCGACCAAAAGCATTGTATTAACTGAAGGTCAAAGGTTGGTTCAGGCAGGGGGGGCCTCGGTTAATACCCTGTTGATTGAAGGTAGTAATGTGGTTGATCAAATAATTAAAACTGCAAAAGAGAAAAATTTTGACCTTATCGTCTTGGGTGCGAGGGGGCTGAGCAAGTTTGAGGAGTTATTGCTGGGCAGTATAAGTCATGGTGTACTCGAGAAGGCGCCTTGTCCAGTAATAGTAACTAGGTAATCCTATTAGTAGTTTTCTTACCAACATACTATTACCTTGATTATAGCAAGTGAATCCCTAAATGGGAAAAGGTTAAAAATAAAGCTTATGGCACAAGCGTCCATTGAAGGATCCTGAAAAGATTTTTCCATAGAAAAAAAAGTAAAAATGAAGGATTTAATCTATGTTTGTTATTGTGTTATGGCAATAACGTTATTTTTTATACTTAAATGACCCGTTACATGGGTTAATTAAACCAAAGTGGGTAAACTGTGGAATTCGTCAGTAACTATAAACCTAAAGATAGTATATTTGGGATAGCAAATGTTAAATCATCTTTTGGTTGCAACCTTACAGTTGGATACTTTTTAGGAGAATCTTCTTTAACCCTTCTTTTACCTCAATCCTGTCAGTCTTGCCGAAAAGCTGTGATATGCACAAAAGAATTCGGCATACAGATAATTCAGAAATACAATCAAACACATAGGGGTACTGAAACTTATTTCTTATTTTAAGTTTCACATTTCTGGTTAGTTGTGATTGCCTTTGATTATTAGCAGATTTTAAGTTCTTGTTGCTTTGTTTTGTAGCCACAAATTGTTATAGACCTACATAGACAGTTTTTATCTGTGAACAGTATGGCTAGAAGTACAGCTAAAAAACGGCAACAAGACGTCGTTAGCCGGTCACGGAGAGCTCTAGCCTCAGTAAATAAAGATTGTGGTTTTCATTTTTATAATAAAATCGGAAACAACACAGGCGTAACTGCAACTAGCATTCAAGATTTAGCTAACCAAATGAGAACTATTAATTCTGAATCAGTTAAATTTCATTTTGAACGAGGCGATTTTCAAAGATGGATTAGAACAATTTTTTGTGACGCTGAACTTACAGAAGATTTGGCACTGATCACTTCGTATACCAGTGAAGAGACCCTCAGACAAGAGATAATAAATAGAATTGAAACCCGAATAGATGAATTAAAATCTATTACTAGACAAAGCGCTTAGCGATTGCAACTGTTAACTTATGATAAAATAGGGATATCTGTCAACTAAAAATCAAACTATGGCGCATTATAGTTCAGAAAGCCTAGCTGATAAGATGGGAATAACCATTTCTTCCTCTGACATGCCTCCATGAGCCCCAACCTGTGGATACTGCCTATCGTCATCAAAAAATGGGTAATCCAATATCTTATCACTGTTACTTAGAACAGTAAAGTCTCCAAGTTTTTCCTTTAACTCTTCTCTGTTTATAGGTTCCCCGAATACTCCTTTCTGAACTAACTCTTCGGTTGGAAACAGCTTAAAACCAGTCATGGTTTTTTCGAAAGTTTTTTGGAATTCTGCTTTTTTGTGTGATTTACAGAAAAGATAAGTTGCACGACCGTCGCCAACTGGTGGTAGAAGAAGGTGTTGCATTATTTCAGGATAGTCTTTGAGGTAAATTGATTGTTTAACATCAGCTATGCCGTGGTCGGCAGTTATGATAAGTAATGTTTCTTCTTTTACGGTTTTACTTAAGCCTGAGATGAATTCCTGCAGGTTATTTTCTATAGAGGTTAATTCAAAGGTCACTTCTTTGGAATAGTTGCCGTACTTATGAGCAAGACTATCAACTCCGCTGTAGTAAGTTATTGACAGCTGGTTGCTTGGGTTTTCTAATGCTGCAGTAGCGTGGGTCCACATATCTGAGCTTAAAATATAAGGGGTTGGCATTATGTTTTGATGGGTGATTTGGGATAAACCGCTGCCTATGATTTTACTTTTAGTTATAACTGATATTTGTATGCCCCTTTGCTCTAAAAGAGGGATGAGAAGCTTTATGCTATGGGCATAATCTTTTGCAAGTTCTATTTTACTGCTGTATTCGTAAACGGGTTTCATATCGAGTGTATTGTAGATCGTACCGTATTTTTTTGAGAACATACGGTAACCGATTATTTGGTGTTGAGCAGGTGGCAACCCGCTAAATATGCTTGTTAACGCCGAAGATGTTGTGGAAGGAAACACTGTTGTTATGGGTTTTAGAACGCCTTGTTTTGCGAGCTCTGTAAAAGTACTGCGATGGTTGTTTATATGATGTAGAAGTCGATTGTAGCCTAGGCCGTCGAAAATTATTAGTAGCACCTTTTTTATGCCTTTTAAGTCTGCGAGACAATCGTTGGAAAGTGTTGAGTAGTTGGGTATTCCTTCTCCAAAAATAGATGCAATTTGGGGTAGTATATTTTTTATATTAAGCATCGAATAATCTGGTAATACGAAGGATTCTGAAAAGAGCTGTTGTTTAATCAGGCGACGTGAACTCTCGCAAAAATGGGTAATTTTCAGGGGGATCACCAATGTATAAAGTTCGGTTGATTAACTATATTACGGCTGCCTTTTTATCTTTTCTTTAGAAGTATAGACGCCTTAATGTTTGAGCAAAGGGATTCATAGAAAACGCCCACCACTGAGATGCAAATATTTGTGGAAAAATAAAAGGAAACTGTTTAGGGCCTTTTTCTTAACACCCCAAACTAGCAATACTATAGCAATAAAAGTGTGCATAATTAGTTTTTTATTGGATTGACTGCTAACTTGCTCCTTAGGCAAGTCTGGGCAAGTACTTGCGAATACCATTAATTTAACATCTTCAAGAACACCATACCTTTGTTATCAAGTCAAACCCAGTTTTACTTATACACTCTAGACTCTCATCACCAGCAACAAACTACCATAAAGCCCCAACATCATAACAAATCAATCAAGCCAGCCCCATAACCGCCACTGCCTTCTTAACCAGACCCCTCAGCCAAAACCAACACCCACCCAAAACATTACCCTTAACACACCCATCAAACAACCCAACCACACAACAACCAGCTTTCAAAAATACATTTAATTCAAGACATCATACAGTTTAAAACCCCTGAACTTCCCCCTACTTGTGGCAAAACCCCATGCTGCTTCCACGTGTCATAGAGACCAACTAGCAGTGTTGAATCGACAGCTACAACCTTTGTTGGAATAACGCGCTGAAGAAGGTTGGCTGGTTGTCTTTGTGGAAACCTCTTCTAAGATTCTTAGGCAACACCC
>Ga0172382_10012354_pt1 | contig 11157 bp, 8 predicted proteins | sample Leawel138RmetaG_FD_122245 | JGI IMG/M metagenome (GOLD analysis project Ga0172382, IMG submission 122245) | Leachate microbial communities from a municipal landfill in Southern Ontario, Canada - Leachate well 138R metaG | ecosystem: Engineered > Solid waste > Landfill > Unclassified | place...
CGGCATGTTCTCGGTGGTGGGCACGATGACGACGAGGTTGATCTTCGCCTTCATCTCGGCCACGGCGCGCACGGTGCCGAGCACCGACGCGGCGCCGCACATGTCGTACTTCATCTCGTCCATCTCGGCGGCCGGCTTCAGCGAGATGCCGCCGGTGTCGAAGGTGATGCCCTTGCCGACGAGGACGAGCGGCGGCTTCTTCGCTCCCGCGCCCTGGTAGCGCAGCACGATGAGCTTGGGCGGCTGCTCGGAGCCGCGCGCCACGGCGAGCAGCGCGCCCATCTTCAGCGCCTGCATCTGCTTGGTGTCGAGCACCTCGATCTTCAGGCCGAACTCGCGCGCGAGCTTCTTCGCCTGGTCGGCCAGGTATGCGGGCGTGCAGACGTTCGACGGAAGGTTGCCGAGATCCTTGGCGAGGTCGACGCCGTTGGCGATGGCGGTGGCGCGCTCGATCTCGCGTCCCGCGCGCGTGGCGGCGGCGCGCTCGAGCGCGAGCGCGACGCGCTTCGGCCGCGGCGGCTTCGGATCGGGCTCGCTCTTCATCGCGTCGAAGCGGTAGGCGAGATCGCGGCCCGCGAGCACCTGCACGCGGACTTTCCAGTCGAGATCGCGCCCCTGGACCGGCACGTCGTGCAGCAGCGACAGCGCGTCGTCGGCGCGGAACTGCGCGGCCGCCTTGTATGCCGCGCGTACGGTGTCGAGATACGCCTTCTCGTTCGCTTCGTCGCCCGGGCCGAACGACGCGAGAACGACGCGCGCGATCGCTCCGTCCAGGTGCGCCGAAAGCGTCGAGCCCGCCTTCTTCGCGAGATCGCCCGACTCGAGCAGACGCGACAGACGTCCTCCGCTCGCTTCGTCGATCGCCTGTGCCGCGCTCCCGCACAGCTTTCCGTCGACGACCGGGACCAGCGCGCAGCCGGCGCGCGCGCGGGCCGGAGCGGAAGTCGTTGTGCTAAATTGCATCGCTTTGCTTCTTCTCGAGATCGACCGGCGGATTATACGAGGGTCGTCCCGCGATGCTGTTCGAGAAGGCACTGCGCCGAGACCTGCTCAACCTCGCCGGAGTCGTGTTCGCGACGCTGTTCGTCATCATGCTGACGACGTCGCTGATCCGCTTCCTCGGGCGCGCGGCGAGCGACCGCGTCGACACCGCCAGCGTCCTGCCGCTGATCGCGTTCAACTCCATCAACCTGCTGCCGGTGCTGCTCGTGCTCACCGTGTACGTCGCCGTGCTGATGTCGCTCACGCGCGCGTTCCGCGAATCGGAGATGGTGATCTGGTTCGCCAGCGGGCTGAGCCTGACCGCGTGGATCCGCCCGGTGCTCGGCATCGCGGTCCCGATCGCGCTGCTCGTCGCGCTCGTCGCGTTCTTCGTCGCGCCGTGGGCGAACCGCCAGGCCAACGAGTACCAGCAGCGCTTCGCGCAGCGCGAGGACGTCTCCCAGGTGGCGGCGGGGCGCTTTCGCGAGTCGGTGTCGGCCAATCGCGTGTTCTTCGTCGAGTCGCTGAACGAGGAGCAGACCGAGGTGCGCAACGTCTTCGTCACGCAGGCGCGCGGCGACGCGCTCACCGTCGTCGTCTCGCGCAGCGGCAGCATCGAGAACCGGCCCGACGGAAGCCGCTTCCTCGTGCTGCAGGACGGACGCCGCTACGACGGCACGCGCGCGCAGGCCGACTTCCGGCTGATGGAGTTCGGCCGCTACGGGCTGCGGCTCGAGCCGCGCGAGGCGGTCGTCGCCGAGGACCGCGCGAAGTTCAAGTCGACCGCCGAGCTGCTCGACGACCCGTCGCCGCGCAACCTCGGCGAGCTCGCCTGGCGCATCAGCCTGCCGGTGTCCGCGGTGCTGATGGCATTGCTGGCGATTCCGCTCTCGTCGATGAATCCGCGCGCCGGGCGTTCGGTGAACCTGCTCGCCGCGCTGCTGATCTATCTCGTCTACAACAACCTGCTCTCCGTGTTCCAGGCGTGGATCGGGCAGGGCCGGGTGCCGTTCGGCATCGGGGTGTGGATCCTGCACGCGGCCTTGCTGCTGCTCGTCGTCTGGCTGTTCCGTCGCCGCACGACGCTGCCGCGGCGCTGGTTCGCGCGGCTGCGCTTCGGGCACGCCTGAGATGAGGGTGCTGCGCCGCTACCTGGGCGCGCAGATCGGCGCGGCGGTCGCCTTCGTGCTGTTCGGCTTCCTGGCGCTGTTCGCGTTCTTCGACTTCATCAACGAGCTCGACGACATCGGGCGCGGGACCTACCGGCTGCCGCACGCGGTAGCCTTCGTGCTGCTCGGGCTGCCCGCGCACGTCTACGAGCTGATGCCGATCGCGGCCCTGATCGGCACGATCTACGCGCTCGCCCAGTTCGCGTCGAACTCGGAGTTCACCGCGATGCGCGCCGCCGGTCTCGGCCGACGGCAGGCGCTGTCGACGATCGCGCTGATCGGGTCCGTCTTCGCGGTGCTCACCGCACTCGTCGGCGAGGGGCTCGCGCCGCCCGCCGACCGCCTCGCGCAGAAGCTGCGCCTGACGTCGATCGGCGCATCGGTCGGCGGCCAGTTCCGCTCCGGACTGTGGCTGAAGGACTCGGTGCGCCAGGCGGGCGGCGAGGTCGAGCGCCTTCGCTTCGTCAACGTCGGCGAGCTGCTGCCCGACGGAACGCTTCGCGACGTGCGCGTCTTCGAGTTCGACGCGCAGATGCGCCTGTCCGAGCTGCTCGAAGCGCGCCGTGCGCGCTATGCGCCGCCCGAGGGATGGCAGCTGCAGGAGGTGGAATCGACGCGCTTCGACGAGCTGAGCCTGCCGGGCGATGCGCCCCTCGTGCGCACGGCGCAGTCGAGCGAGACGCAGCGCCTCTGGCACAGCGAGCTCACGCCGTCGCTGCTCGGCGTGCTGCTCGTGCAGCCCGACCGCATGTCCGCCGCCGCGCTGTACCGCTACGTCCGGCACCTGCAGGAGAACCGCCAGGACGCCGCGCAGTACGAGATCGCGCTGTGGAAGAAGATCGTCTACCCGCTCGCGGTCATCGTGATGATGGCGCTCGCCCTTCCCTTCGGCTACCTGCAGGCCCGCGCCGGCGGAATCGGCTACAAGGTCTTCGCCGGCGTGATGCTCGGCATCGCCTTCCATTTCCTCAACGGACTGTTCTCGCACCTCGGGCTGCTGAACACCTGGCCCCCGATCGTGTCGGTGAGCGTTCCCAGCGTCGCCGCCTTCGTGCTCGCCCTCGGCATGCTCGCGTGGGTCGATCGCGCGCGATGACCTGCGGCGGCTGTCGTACCTGTCGATTCGCGGGCGCGATGCCGGTGCCGGCGGCCTTCGGGAAACTCCGGACTTTGCTATCGCACGTAGGCGTGGACGCCCGGCCGGACGTCCATTAGGATGACTGCGATTCGAGGAGGAGGAGGGGCAGCGAACGCTGCCGCAGGGGCAGCGGTCTCTGCCGTTTCGACGGCAGCTTCTGCCGTTTTCGGGGCGCACAGCGATGTGCGCCCTTTTTTCTGTGCGGCGCCCGCGGCGGCGCGTGCAGGCTCCGCGATGCGCACGCGCCGCCGCGGGATGCGCACGCGCACGGCGGGTCGTCGCGAGCATCGTTCCCGGTCCCGATGACGTCGATCTTCGAACGCGCATTCGGCGATGCCGATCGCGCGCGCCGCAGTTTCTGGATGGCCCTGTTCGTGCTCACCGCGCTGCGCGCGTGGCTCGCCGCCGCGTTGCCGTTCACCGGCGACGAGGCGTATTTCGCGCAGTGGGGCCGCTATCCCGACTGGGGCTTCTACGATCACCCGCCGATGATCGGCTGGTGGCTGGCGCTGCTCGAGGGCGTCTCCGACCACCCTTTCGTGCTGCGCCTGCCCGCGCTGCTCGCGCCCCCGCTGATCGCGCTCGTCGGATGGGCGCTGATGCGCCGCTGGGGCGCGGCGATCGCCTGGCAGGCCGCGACCCTGCTGCTGCTCGTTCCGCTGAATGCGTGGAACGTCGCGATCACCACCGACGTACCGCTGATGCTGTTCTCCGCGCTGACCGTCGCGTTCTACCTGCGCGCGCGGGCGAGCGGACGAACGCTCGATTTCCTGTTCACCGGCTTCGCGCTGGCGGGCGCGCTGCTGTCGAAGTACTTCGCCGGGCTGCTGGCGATCGCGCTGTTCGTGCACGCGGTGTGGCGCCCGACGCGCAGCTCGTTGCGCGGTCTCGCCTGGATCGTGCTCGGGTCGCTGCCGGCCGCGGTGCTGCAGATCGCGTGGAACGCCGGCAACTGCTGGCCCAACGTGATGTTCAATCTCGTGAACCGTCACGGCGGCGCGGGGCTCTCCTGGCAGACGCCGGTGCTCTATGCGGTGAGCGTCGCCTACGTGTTGACGCCGCCGGTGGCCTGGGCGCTGCTGCGCGGCGTGCGCGAAGCGCCGCGCGTGATCGGCGCGGCCGCGGCGAACGAGCGGCGGGCACTGCGCTTCCTTGCGCTGGTTCCGCTCGCGCTGTTCGCCGCGCTTTCGCTGGTGAAGACGATCGGCCTGCATTGGCTCGCGAGCTTCGTCTTCCCGGCCGTGCTGTGGTTCGCGTGCACCGCGAGCGCGCGGGCGATGGCGCGCGCGCTCGCCTTCGCGGCCGCGCTCGCGCTGCTGCACTGGATCGCGATCGGCGTGCTCGCGGCGCTGCCGGTGGAGACCTTCCGTGACTGGCGCAGCTATCCCGGGCTGGTGATGACGATGCACGTCGACGAGCTCGCCTCGGCGCTCGAACCCTGGCGCACGACGCATGCGATCGCCTCCGACGGCTATTCGCCGGCGGTCACCCTCGGGCACGCGCTCGGGCAGCACGTGATCGTGCTCGGACCGGGCACCAGCCACGCGCGGCACGACGACATCCTGACCGACTTTCGCGCGCTCGACGGCGCGGACATCCTGATCGTGCTGCGGCGCGACGACCGCATCGGCGCCTTCGATCGCTATTTCGAGCGCACGACCCACGAGACCGTCGTGATCCGCGGCGCCGCGTTCCATCTGGTGGACGGCCGGGGCTTTCGCTACGAGACGTACCGCGACGAGGTGCTCGACGAGGTGAGGAGGCGCTACTACGCCGTACCCCGCTGGCTGCCCGGCGACGCGTGCTATTTTTGCGATCGCTATTTCCCCGACCGTTCGTGTCGCGCCCCCTGAGCGGGCGCGCCGATCCCGTTCCTTTCGCACGATGAACCTGCAACAGCTGCGTTTCCTGCGCGAGACCGCGCGCCACGGCTTCAGCCTGACGCGTGCCGCGCAGGCGATGGGGACCTCGCAGCCGGCCCTCTCGCGCGGCATTCTGGAGCTCGAGGCCGAGCTCGGCGTCGACGTGTTCCTGCGTCACGGCAAGCGCATCCTCGGGTTCACCGATCCGGGACGAGCCGTGTTCGAGCGGGCCGAGCGTGTTCTGGCGGAGATTGACGGCATCGAACGCGTCACCGCGGACTACCGCGCGCGCGACGACGGCGAGTTGCGCATCGCGACGACGCACACGCAGGCGCGCTACGCGCTGCCGAACGTGGTGCGCGAGTTCCGTCGCCGCTATCCGGCCGTGCGGTTGACGCTGCTGCAGGGCAGCCCGAGCCAGATCACGCAGCTGTTGCTCGCGCGCGAGGTCGACTTCGCGATCGCGACCGAGGTCCCCGAGAACGCCGACGAGCTGCTCGCGATCCCGGCCTTCGAATGGGAGCACGTGGTGATCGTTCCCCGCGGGCATCCGCTCGCCGGCCAGCCGCCGTCGCTGCATGCGCTCGCACGCCATCCGCTGATCACCTACGTCGAGGAGTTCGCCGGGCGGCGGCGGATCGACCGCGCGTTCGCGGCCGCCGGGCTGCGGCCCGACATCGTCCTGTCGGCGATCGATTCGGACGTGATCAAGACCTACGTCGGGATCGGGCTCGGTGTGGGCATCGTCACCGGGCTGGCGTGGGAGCCTCGGCAGGATCGCGCGCTCGCGATGATGCCCGCCGGCGCGCTGTTCGGGATGAACTCGGTGAAGCTCGCCGTGCGCCGCGATGCGTTCCTGCGCGGTTTCGCGCTCAGCTTCATCGAGCTGTTCGTGCCGAACGTCGACCTCGGCCTGTTCGAGCGTCGCGTCGAGACGCGGCGCTCGGCGCGCACGAATACGCCGGGGTAGGCGGGGCGCGCGAACGATCGCCGGGGCGGGCGGCGGCGTACGCCGCGTGCATAACCCCCGGGTAATCCCCCAGCGTCGAGACCCTTCGGATTCGACGGGTCGGCGAGGGCTCGTGCTTATACTTCGGCGGGGCGGGCGCGGCGTTGGACGCCGGACGCGCGAATGGGAGTGAAGAACGACAAATGGGCGTCGCGAACTGGCGCGCAGGGGCGGCCGCGATCGCGCTCTTCGTGGCCAGCGGTCCGACGGCGGCGCAGCAGGTGACCCTGAACGTGTCGAGCTGGATGCCGGCTGCGCACGTTCTGACGCAGACGGTGAACAAGTGGTGCGACGAGGTGGCCAAGGCCACCGAGCGGCGCGTCGTCTGCAAGATGATGCCCAAGCCCGTGTCGCCGCCGCCCGGAACCTTCGACGCCGTGCGCGAAGGGCTGGCCGACGTCTCCTACTCGGTGCACGGCTACACCCCCGACCGCTACACGCTGTCGCAGCTCGCGGAGCTGCCGTTCTCCGGCGATTCGGCCGAAGCGAACTCGGTCGCCTACCAGCGCATCTTCGAGCGCCATCTGCTGCGCCTGAACGAGCACCGCGGACTGAAGGTGATCGCCGTATTCACGCACGGTCCCGGGCAGCTGTACACGCTGAAGAAGCCGATCGAGTCGCTCGCCGACCTGCAGGGGCTGAAGCTGCGCGGGGACGGGGGCATGGTGGCCAGCGTCGGCAAGGCGATCGGCGTGAGCATCGTGCTCAAGCCGTCGGCCGAGACGCAGGAGCTGCTCGCCTCGGGGGCGATCGACGGGCTCTTCGGCACCGCGGAGACGATCGAGTCGCTGCGCCTCGAGAAGCAGATCCGCTATCGGGTCGTCTTTCCCGGCGGCCTGTACAACACCAGCTTCGCGTTCGTGATGAACCAGGCGACGTGGAACCGCATCGACACGGCCGACCAGGCGGCGATCGCACGGCTGTCGGGCGAGCATGCCGCGCGCATGTTCGGCCGCGCCTGGGACGACGTCGACCGGCGTGCGGTGACGGTGATGCAGGCGAGCGACGTGCGGGCGAATTTCGCCGATCGTTCGTTCGTCGAGGCGGTGCGGGCGCGCACCGCGCCGATCGAGCTGAAGTGGATCGCCGAGGCGCGGGCCAAGGGGCTCGAGCGCCCGGAGCAGGTGTTGCGCGAGTTCCGCTCCGAGCTGTCGAAGCTGCAGTGAGGGCGGTGCGCGGCGCATCGCCGTAGCGCTTCGCACGCGCCACGCCTGGGGGCGGGGGCAGGGCGTGTATAATCCGCGCTCTTCGGGGGGCGGTAGCTCAGCTGGGAGAGCGTCGCGTTCGCAATGCGAAGGTCGGGAGTTCGATCCTCCTCCGCTCCACCACCCGGTTCGAAAGCCAGGCCCTCGTGTCGAGGACCTGGCTTTCTTTTTGCCCGACCGGCGCCGCCCGGTCGTCCCGGGACGCCGGCAGGATGCCCTTCGGAGGCCCCGCCGGACGGCCGGGTGAGCGCCGACCGTCTATCATCGTTCCGACCGCACGGAACCGACGCATGATCCTGGGCACGCTTCGCAACCGCACTTTCGACGAGATCGCCGTCGGCGATCGCGAGAGCCTGGAGCGCACGCTCACGGCGCAGGACATCCAGCTGTACGCGATCCTCTCCGGCGACGAGAGCGCGCAGCCGCTCGATCCCGCGATCGCGACCTCGTCGCGCTTCCATTCGGTGATCTCGCACGGGATGTGGGCCGGCGCCCTGTTCTCCGGGCTCGTCGGCACCCGGCTTCCCGGTCCCGGCAGCCGCTATCTCTCGCAGTCGCTGCGCTTCCTGGCGCCGGTGCACGTCGGCGACACGCTGACGATCCGCGTCGAGGTCGTCGGACGCGACGCCGAGACGCGGCGCGTGCGGTTGGCGTGCCGCGCGCTGAACCAGGCGGGCGAACCCGTCGTCGAAGGCGAGGCCGAGGTCGTCGCGCCCGACGAGCGCATCGAATATTCGCGCGCGGCCCTGCCCGAGGTCCGGCTCTCGGTCGGGCGCGGCGGCCTGCAGCGCCTGCTCGACCACGTGGCGGCTTTCGACGCGATCCGCGTCGCCGTCGTCCATCCGTGCGACGCGACGAGTCTGGCCGCCGCGATCGACGCGCGGGACGCGGGGTTGATCGATCCGGTGCTCGTCGCGCCGCGTGCGCGCCTGGAGGCCGCCGCGCAGGCGGCGGAGGTCGACCTCGCCGGCGTGCGCATCGAGGAGGTGCCGCACAGCCACGCCGCAGCGGCGCGCGCGGTCGAGCTCGCCGCGCGTGGCGAGGTCGAGGCGCTGATGAAGGGCAGCCTGCACACCGACGAGCTGATGGCGGCGGTCGTCGCCTCGGCCGGCGGCTTGCGCACGAAGCGGCGCATCAGCCATTGCTACCTGATGCAGACGCCCGCGTATCCGCGTCCCTTCATCATCACCGACGCCGCGATCAACATCGCGCCCGATCTCGAGGCGAAGGCCGACATCGTACGCAATGCGATCGATCTCGCGCACGTGATCGGGGTCGAGGAGCCGCGCGTGGCGATCCTGGCCGCCGTGGAGACGGTGAACCCGACGATGCCGGTGACGCTCGATGCGGCCGCACTGTGCAAGATGGCCGATCGGGGCCAGATCGCGGGCGGCGTGCTCGATGGTCCGCTCGCCTTCGACAACGCCGTCTCGCCGGCCGCGGCGCGGATCAAGGGCATCGTCTCGCCGGTGGCGGGTCAGGCCGACGTGCTCGTCGTTCCCGACCTCGAGAGCGGCAACATGCTGGCCAAGCAGCTCGAGCACATGGGCGACGCGTCGAGCGCCGGCGTCGTGCTGGGCGCCAGGGTTCCGATCGTGCTGACCAGCCGGGCCGATTCGCACGAATCGCGCGTCGCGTCCTGCGCGATCGCGCTGATGCTCGCGCGGCACTATCGCGTCTCGCCGCCCTGATCCGGTTTTCGGCTGCAAGAACGGGAGATCGACTCGATGGAAGACGAAGCGCTGCAGCAGAGCATCCGCAAGTTCCTGCGCACGGTCGGCGTGCGCTCGCAGCAGGAGATCGAGAAGGCGGTGGCGCAGGCGCGCGCCGCCGGCGGCGTCGGCGCGAACGACGCCTTCCCGGCGACGATGACGCTCGACGTCCCGGGACTGAAGCTGCAGATCACCTTCGACGGCGAGATCCGGCTCGGCTGATCGTCTTCGCCCCGGGCGCGCGCAACTTGAACGAAGCCTCCCCGGACCGCGACGCCGCCGGCGCCCTGCGCATCGCGTTCGCGCTCGCGCTCGGATCGGCGGTTGCGCTGGGGCTCGGGCGCTTCTCGTATGCGCTGCTGCTGCAGCCGATGCGCGCCGATCTCGACTGGAGCTACCTGACGGCCGGCGCGATGAACACGGTGAACGCCGCCGGCTATCTCGTCGGCGCATTGCTCGTGCCGCGTTGGCTCGCGCGGCACGACGCGCGGGCGATCCTGCTGCGCGGCGGCGTCGCCGCCTCGGTGCTGCTCGCCGCGCACGGCATCGTGCTTTCCGACGCCGCGTTGTACGCGCTGCGCCTGCTCACCGGCGCGGCGAGCGCCGCGCTCTTCGTCTGCGGCGGCGTGCTCGCCGCACGGCTCGGCGCCTCGCACCCGACGCGCGCGGGCCTTCTGCTCGGCGTCTATTACGGCGGCACCGGGCTGGGGATCGTCGCCTCGTCGCTGTTGCTGCCGCCGCTGCTCGCCGTCGATGTCGCGCATGCGTGGCAATGGGGGTGGATCGCCCTGGGCGCGACGGCGGCGGCGTCGACCGCCGCGATCGTCGGGCCGACGCGACCGCTCGCCGCGCCGCCCGCGGCGCCCGAGGCCGGCCGTGCGCGCTTCGACTGGCGGCCCTTCGCCTTCGGCCTGGCCGGCTATTTCATGTTCGGCATCGGCTACATCGGCTACATGACCTTCGTCATCGCGCTGCTGCGCGAGCAGGGACTGGGCCACGTGCAGACGGTCGCGTTCTTCGTGCTGCTCGGCGTCGGCGTCGTCGCTTCGTCGTGGCTGTGGGCCGGATTGCTGCAGCGTGCACGCGGCGGCGAGGCGCTCGGCCTGCTCAATGCGCTGCTCGCGGGGGCGACCGTGCTGCCCGTGCTCAGCACGCATCCGGTGGCGGTGTTCGTCTCCGGCGCGCTGTTCGGCAGCGTGTTCCTGTCGCTGGTCGCGTCGACCACGGCGCTCGTGCGCCACAACGCGGCGGCCGCCGCATGGGCGGGCGGGATCGCCGCGTTCACGATCGTTTTCGCGTTCGGGCAGATCGTGGGCCCGAGCATCGTCGGCTGGATCGCCGACGTCGCCGGCGGCCTTCGGCACGGGCTGGCGTTCTCGGCCGGGGCGCTGGCGCTCGGTGCCGCGCTGGCGTTCCGCCAGCGGCCGCTGGCCGTGCAGGGCGCGGCGCGCGGCACCGCCGGCGCGCGCTAGCAGCGGGTTGGCGGCGCGTGCCGCGTGGCCGATCATTGGGGGAATCGAAGGAGGAACGATCGATGTCGAACGAAGCGGTATCGCTGCCCGCGATCCTCGGACGCTCGCGTCCGGCGCTCGCGCGCGCCGTGACGATGTTCGAGAACGACCGCGACGGCGCCGACGAGCTGCACGCCAGCCTCGCCTCGCATCTCGGACGCGCGCATGTCGTCGGCGTCACCGGCGCGCCCGGCGCGGGCAAGTCGACGCTCATCGATGCGCTGCTCTCCGCGCTGGTGGCACGCGGCCGGTCGGTCGCGGTCGTCGCGGTCGACCCGTCGAGCCCGGTGAGCGGCGGAGCGATCCTCGGCGACCGAGTCCGCATGGGAGACGTCGCGTCGCACGAAGACGTCTTCGTGCGCTCGCTGTCCTCGCGCGGCCATCTCGGCGGATTGTCGCGCGCGGCCGGGCGCGTCATCGACCTGTTCGACGCGGCCGGCTTCGACATCGTGCTCGTCGAGACGGTGGGCACCGGGCAATCGGAGGTGGAGATCCGCGAGTTCGCCGACACCAAGGTCGTCGTCTGCCCGCCGGGGCTCGGCGACGAGGTGCAGTCGATCAAGGCGGGCA
>Ga0172382_10012355_pt1 | contig 11156 bp, 8 predicted proteins | sample Leawel138RmetaG_FD_122245 | JGI IMG/M metagenome (GOLD analysis project Ga0172382, IMG submission 122245) | Leachate microbial communities from a municipal landfill in Southern Ontario, Canada - Leachate well 138R metaG | ecosystem: Engineered > Solid waste > Landfill > Unclassified | place...
CCATATGTGCATTACTCAATGAGTATTGCTTTCAAAACATATGGAATGAAATAGCTGCTGAGTCTAGGGTCAATATTAAACCTTACCTGATTAGCAATAGTCGGTCCATGACCGGCTATTGTTATTCAGGTTTAAGGTCTTTAATGTTGCCCACTCAATCAGACTCTTATTTTGTATATACTTTTGGATATGATACTGCAAATGGAATTATAAATATACCAAATAATACATGGGTATCAACTGTAGATCTATGTAATAATTACAATATACTTTTACATACATATACTGTAAATGGTATGATGTTACCCAAAGGTAGTGTATTTGTTCATAAAGAATCTAAAAGTGATATCATCACTTTAGCTATAGAGAAAAAAGCTTTTAAAGCTATATCAGCTACTGATAGGTCTGTATATATTACTCTTTATATGGATAGTGATATGATTGGAGATGTTACTGTCTATAGTGTAGCAGCCAACAATAGAACTAAGTTTAATGCCCTTATAAATACGACTACTCAATATATGGAAAACAATAAAGGTTATCAATTATTAACCTATATAAATGGTTATAATATCGACCCTAATTTATTTATTACTACAGCCGAACAAACTGATTTTGTTGATGTTATTTATGATGAAGATATAATTGGTGCATTTGATATAGATGTAACAAATAATAATAATACTTTCTATAGTGATAGGGATTCTTTATATAAAGAGATTATTCATATCCCCAAAGAACTAAATCCAAACAATTTAATACTAACTCATAATACATGTAGTATATATACTAGACGAGCAGATAAGAAAGGTACTTATGTACACTTTACTTCAGATAAGACTGTTGGGCAAATTACTCATAATGATCTTAGTATTCCTGTATATATACTAGATGCTCATAGAGATTATCTTGAGTCTGATGATATATATCTTCATATAAAAATAAGAGAACACTCAAAAGATAATCGTACATTAAGAAATAATTCTTATGTTGATCTTTTATATATTACTCAAGATGATGATAAGATCATTAAACACCTAAAGGGTGAATTAGATAGTACTTTACATTTTTGGAGAGCTAGTGAATTAGAAGAAAATCCATATGTAGAAATGATGTTTGATGTACCAAATATCATTACTCCTGATAATATGAATTACTATATAGATGCATTAGGATATTATCATGTAGCATCTCTTATTTGTAGACGAGTATGGAACTTTAAAGTTACTGATGCTACTAGACGTACAATGAATTATCCTAAACCATATATTTGGAAGAATACAGAAGTATATCCGGTTGTATATTTAAATGGTGTAAAAGTACATGATCAAAATATCAGATATCAAAATGATAATTCTACCATCTCTATATCATTTACAGATAATATATATATTGAAGTAGGTGATAGTATTACTACATATCTATTCCCTAAGGGAAATACTTATGTATATACTTTTACACCTACTGCTGAAAATAATACCATTACCTTACCTGCCGGAGAATCATTAGTTATCTATGAACAGATAAATTATGCTCCTACGGAAATAAAAGGTATATATAATACTTCTACTTTAGGATATAAACCATATGTTATTCTACCAAATACATTACTGATTACTCCTAATAGTGATGGTAGTAATACATATGTATTTAATGTAAGTGAATATAATAAGACTTTTATATTTTATTATAATGAGTTTACTACTTATTTTAGTAAAGATCTAACAGAAGATATAGAGGAAGGTAGTGTATTTACTATCAACTTAACTCTACCAGTAATAGATAGTGATATCTTAGTACCTCCTGTATTATATAAAGATTCAGAGGTATACTTTAATGGTAAATATCTAGTAGAAGGTGTAGACTATTCTGTAGTCAAAGTAGATGCCTATGATGGTGGCATTGCTATGATTCAAGTAGTCCTACAGAATATGAGCTATGGTAAAGATACTGGTACTAATAGAGTGGAAGTTATTCTTACTACTGTAGCTATAGGTGATTCAGATACCGGATACGTAATCAATAATCAAGCCTCTGAAGATCTAGATGTAGATTTATGGTTTGATGGCTTAAGTACTATCCATGTAGATGGTAGATATGAACATGATGTACAAAGTACTGGATTAGGTTTATTATTACCAGAAGATAAATATCGTAATGGTGCTATATTTGAATTAAAGACTACGCTACCTGAAAGTGTAAAAGAGATTATGTTACCTAAGACAAGTGATTTAGATAAAGCTTATATCAGAGCGATAGAGACTTATCTGTATGGATATCTATCTGATCCAGAACAAGATATCATCTTACCGCATTCACACAAAATAGTTAGTAGTTATTTACAATATCTAATTCAGGGTATAGTAAATGATACTATTAATCTTTCTTATGATCCAGACACTGAACGTACTCTGAATCAACTTATCCCATACGACTATTTAAAACAGTTTGATGTACTATATCAGGACAATGGTATAAACCTAAGATATGTAGATGTATATCCTACCTACTTAAACTTAGAGGTATCACCTGCTAAATATAAGTTGATACATCTACTGACTAAACTATTGTTACCTGAAGATCTTAACACATCGGGAGTAGTACTAAATGAGTGATATTAAAACACTATTTCAAGACCAAAGACCAGATATACATAGATTAAGTGATATATATGATCCTGATACAAATACTGATGGTACTATAATTCCATCTGTAGATAGTATCTTAATAGATACTGATAATAATGGAAATGCTTATTATGTAACATATGTAGATGCTACTACACATAAGGTTACTTATAAACCTCTTTCTATAGTCTATACAAATGAGGGAGACGACGAGACCTCTATTGTAGATTATGGTAATAACAGGTTTAAGGTATTCTATGATGATAGAGTAGAACCTACACGATTAAACATCGATAGTTTACTACTTATATTTGGTACAAATAATACTGAATATAAATTACTACGTACAGATCCGATTACAAATGAATCTCAAGTAGTATCTACCTATTATGATAGTGATGGTACCTATAAAGGCGACAGAGCCCCTCTACGTACAGTAGAAGGATATACTGGTGCTAAGTATGCTACTAATTGTCATACTCTATTGACATTATCTGATAATGAACTTATTACTATGGAAGTCTATGATAGGACGGGTGTACTATCAGCTACTATCTCTCTATTTGCACAAAGAGCTAAGATCTTAAATGACCTTAGTAGCAAACCTATCATCGTAGATTTCAGATTAGATAGTCCTCAGATCAATACCAATGGTGATCTTTATCTTTATGAAAAGCAAGATATATCTGCTCTAGTACTGACACCCACCATCGTGTATAATACTGGTAGAGAAGAGATTATCCCTGTAGATAATGAGACTTGTTTTCTATATGGTACAGATGATTTAGTAGCATCATATCCTGGACTAAAGCAGACTATACTCTGTAAGTATTTTCTACGTACAGAAGAAGTAGCAGAGGGCGCAGTCGATGATGCATATGGTAGATATCTAGTAGTAGAAAAAGATCTAGTCATATTGTCAAATAATGCTATCTTTGGATCAAAGATATCTATCATACCTAAATGGAAAGCATCTATTTCAGGGTATGAATTAAGATTCTTTATGTATACTACTGAGAGAGATAATGTATATGACGTAACTAATTATGTGACTATGATTAGTTCATACAATCCTTCTAATTTTGATACTACTCAAGTATTAGAATACGAAGTTGATCTACAAGATTTCTTGGATATAGATCAATCTTCAGTATATAGACAACATACTTGGTTAAGATTAAAACCATATGGAAACACTATTGAGAGATATATAATCAAAGATAGTGCTAATGATGCTTATGCATATGGTGTAGAATCTAGTGTATATAGACGACCTGTCGTACACTATGATACTACATTACAACAATACTTTATACCGACTAGTGTATTTTTAAATAAAGAAGCACTTATCGAGGCTGCATATACTAGAGCCCGCCCTCTAGTAGATACACAAAATGAATTAAGTGCTCCTATGCCTACGCATATTACATTTAGAGATATAGATACTAGTAATACTATCGTCAGCGCCCCTATTCCTATTGAGGAATATAATCAAGCATGGAATGCTATTATAATTGGAGAATCTATAAACAAATATGTAAATGGTACTATTATATTAGAATTCTTAAGAGAATTAAATGGTACCTATCAGATTATATATGGTGTACCTGTAGATGTACATGCTAGTGAAACAGGATATCAAGGATAATTTCAGATATAGACTAGGATACCCTTTTGGGTATCCTAGTCTATATCTATTTTATTTTGAGATATATATTATCTTATTGAATTCGATATATTACCAAAAGATCAAGAAGTAAAAGATAGAACAACTTTTTATGATTTTTTAAAATTCGTAAATGCAAAAAATGATATATTGGAAATTTATCTTTTTCATAGATTTTATTGGAAAATAGTATTTGATTATGAGGCAGCTATAACATCAAAAATGGAAAAAATTGTATAATAGATCCTGATGATATATTAAAATATCAAGCACAACTGATGTGTCTAAATATGACACAAGTATATAAAGATTGGTATATTTCTAAACATGATGTAAATTTAAAAGACTATATGTTTAGAGATATACATCGAGAAATTGAGTAAATTTAAAAATAGGGGGATATATGTCAATTACAACAAAAACTGCTACTTTTGAATATCTATTTTCAATATCTGATACATTTGAAATACTTACTGATATAATGTGTGATTGTTATTTAAGATGGACAGAAGTAAATAATCATTCAGATTCTAAATTAAGTATTTCTAATATGTTTGTAGATCAAAGGTCTAGAACGTGTGTACTTGCATATACAGTAGATCCTGTGGATAAAGAAAAACGGATAAGAGAAGGAATTAAAAAATCTATAGATAAGTTAAGGTTATATATAGAAAAATTCAAAATAACTAAACATAAAGATAAAGAGGTATTTAATTCTTTATCTTTTACGTCAGTACCAGATAATGGATATACTGATGCAGAGACGTATTATACATTTGGGTACTATGCTTTTTTTAAAAGGCTAAATATGTTTCATGGTGTCCCTTATACCAAGGAAAATATTCTTAAAGTATTAAATATAGGTACGTATATTGATAAGGTTAGTAATCATGGTACTTTAGCTAGAAGAGTTCTTAGTACTTCTATTCAGATACCTATATTGAAAAATCAAAAAGTTAAAAAGTCAATTGTTATTCCTGTAAAAATAAAATTTTATATTTATCCCATAGATCCATATTATCTAAATACAGAAATGCTTAATATAATTAGACTATTGCCTGAAACTAGTTGTTATAGGATAACAATAATTGATAGCGAAGATGACCATCCCTTTACAATAAAAGATGAAAGTATAATAAAGATCGTAGCACAGAAAAATGGAATTTGTCCACCACTAGATCCTTGGCTTAAACACTTTGATGTCATAACCCCCTATCTTAGAGAATGGAAAGAGCCTTTGGCTATATATTTTGATAACCTTTAAAGATATAGGGGGAAATATTTCCCCCTATATCTATTAATATATGGAGAATTCGTATGAACATAGATGGAATAGGCGCATCCCCAATTATAATAGAAAATAGAGATATTGCTACTGACTACTATGTATATGTAATTCAAAAATTTATATCTCTACTAAGTAGTGGTATATCAGATCAAGAAAAAGCTGATATTGATGAAACTATATTAGATTTACATGATATTACCAGACATCTATTTTATCCTAAATATCTTTGTGTATCTTCTTTAGATAAATATCTTAATCGTAAACCAAAGATAAATCAAGAACATCATATCCAATTTAAAGATAGAATTAAAAATAAGGATTTTATTCAGATTAGATATAAATTCGTGGAAAAAACACCAAATGGTGGCTCCGCCGTGCTCTGTAAGATAAACATACTTGCTTTTGATGATGATGATGTTATGCTGATAATGGGGGAATTTAGATTTACTATTCTAAAAATAGATGATGGATATGCTATATCTATTAGATATATAGATATAGATTTACTAGATGAAGACGAGCGCGAAGATATTGGTCCAGAAATAGTTTCTAACAGACCTTTATCTAGTATTAATAAAATACCGTATCTTCATATTTTTCTTAATGCACTAAAAGAAATATTTACATATATCAATTCAAGAAATACTGCAGCATTTATTGCAGGAGAAGATTTACCCATGACTTATACAGATTCACTAGTAGAGGTATTTTTATCAAACGATACTCTTGATATTACATATGAATTTGTATGTTTTGATAATTGGGTTAATAAGGTTATGTTATTTATTGATAAAAATTATAATAGAGATACCATCGAGGAAGACTATACTACTCGTAATATTGTATAATAAATATATTTAAAAGGGGGAAATCTATATGATAGGATTAGTTGTTGGTGATGTACATGGTAATTTTGAAAGTTTACAGGCTATCATTGACAAATATAATCCTCCAAGGATATTTCAAGTAGGAGACTTTGGATACTGGCCAGATAAAGTCGAAATTCCAAAGTTTAAGATACCTGTATACTGGATTGGTGGAAATCATGAAAATTGGCTATATTTAAAAGATATCAAATCAATGACTTATGTGAGTGATAATTGTATTTTTCTACCTACGGGTACTCGCCTTACAATCAACGGAAAGACAATACTTTTTGTAGGTGGAGCTAAGTCTGTTGACTGGAAACATAGAAAAGAAGGTATCTCAGTAATTTAATGAAGCCACAGGAACTCAGTATTTCTATAATCAGGAACCCCAAGCTCCTGAAGTATATGTGAACATCTTTACTTTCGACGAAAGGGATACTTTGATAAACAATGAAGTTGAAAGAATTCCTTTACAAGATCAATGGAAAGAACAATTGAAAGAGCGGCTTCAGATCCCAAACCAGCCTTGTGTGAGAAGGACTAGTCAAAATTTTCAAATACGTCCTTCTCACACTATTACCTGGATGAATGAATTCATTGATCGAGAAATCGAGTAGAGGGATAGGTGGGGTATAATACCCCACCTATCTCAAAACAAAAAAGGAGGAATCTTCATGGGAATGAACTATTACTTCAATGTTAAAGATCAAGAGTCGATACATATCGGTAAAAGTAGTACAGGCTGGGCCTTTCAGCTTCATGCCTATCCCAAAAAGCGCATATATGATCTCAAGGATTGGCTAAGGTATATCGATGAGCAGGGCCAAATCTCTGAGTGTCATATTTGCGATGAAAATGATGAAGTCGTCTTGAAAGATGATCTTATCAAGATCATTGCTCATCGGCAGCCTTTTGGTCAATACAGTAAATTGTTACATAAAGAATACAGAACCAGGGGAGCTTGGTTCTATGATTATGACACCGGGTTACTTAGAGCTAGATTGAATGAAGATATCTGTATTTCTCATGGTCATCCTGGCATGATGGGAACTGGGTCATGGGATTGTATCATTGGGGACTTTTCTTAAAGATAAGGTTAAGTAAATATAGGGGGGATATTATCTCCCCTATATTTTTTAATTGTACTTGATACTAATATAGATATATATTATTAACTTGATCTATAGTGTAACTTTTAAAAAGGGGAGTAGCACTATGTCAAAGTTGGACATGGCTTATAAGTATGCGCTGATTGAAAATCGGCGCATGCGCAATTTCCATAAGGTATGGGACAGGTTGAAGCTGGTTTGTCAGCGTACCTATGACAAGGACCTGCCCAAGTTTTTAGGCGTGCCCAGGTCGGAAGTCAATACCGCTCGCAGGAATGAGGCACTGCCTGGTCATTGGCTTGACATCCTGGAAGAAAAGAACATTAATTCCAGGTATGTTTTGTATGGAGAGCTGCCCATGGTTTGGGGGATGCCCATTACCGAGTTCTTCATAGAGTTTGCTCTTCTCCAGGATGACCTGAGTGACTTTTTCAATTCCATTACTTCTGAGGAGTTGTCCGTCAACTTCGATGTTGTGTGGGATCGAATCTATAAACTGTGTAACGGAGACATGTCTAAGTGTCTCGAGATAGGCGAACCGGCGGTTCAGCGCGCCCTCAAGGAAAGAGCAGTGCGCCCTATTTGGTTACGCATATTGTTAGGGAAGTATGGGATAAACCCCAAGTATATCATGCATGGGGAATTTCCCATAAGATTTTCTAAGGATGTACATCAGATCCTGTCAGCGAGTCATACTTTTCCGGGGTATAGGAGTGTTGCGGGGAGGAGATGATAACCAAAGGAAAGGATAACATGTCTAATGGTAGAGTGACGATGAGAACAGCAAAGATGGTTGGTGACTTTGATGAGGTATGGGGTCGCCTCCTTGAAGTATGTGATGCCCAAACTTCCCTGCAAATAGCACCTCATATCAAGAGGTCTGCTCAGGCTGTCTACCAGGCGCATCGGAAGAAATCAATCCCTAACGCCTGGTTCGCCATTTTGATGGAAAACTATGGCGTAAATCAGAACTACGTTCTGAGGGGCGAATATCCAAAGTTCCTGGAAAAGGAACGTATGCGCATTGCAAAGACTAAAGGGATCGAATACACCCCTCTTCCCCAGGAAAAGAACTGGGGTCCGGAAAATCCCGGAATGGTGGCTATGCGCATGATGGGTGAAGGCACTACTACTCTGTCACCCACAACGGCTCCTGTCGCCCCTGAATCGGAGGAACATAAGACCGAAGTCGATAACAAGCCTACGGTGCTAAAGGACTTCTCCCAGCTTCGTGTCTCTTTCTCAGAAAAACTGAGATTGAAACGCGAAGAGGTTTATATGGCAGAGCAAAAGAAGATGCCCAAGATCATCGAGGACCCGAAGGAAGTAAATGCAGCCAATCAGCATTGGTATGTAATTTCAGCCGAAACGGGTGAGATCGTGAACACGGGCGTTCTCTTTGCTCCGCAACTCCGTGGGGATGAAAACACAAGAATCATAAAGATCGATACCGAACACTTTGTCGGCGTCGACATCTCCAAGCGGAAGTATGTCCAGGATGGCACCACATACCTCGTTTCTATTATGGACGAGATAACATATAGAACCTACCACATGTTCACCTCCAGACTGAACATGAATATGGCCATTGTTGGCACTGTGGTCTGGGAGTTCAAAAAGTACTAGGAGGGGATATGCAGTTCTGGTTCACCGCAATCTGGTTACTTGGGGTAGGCATCGTCTCGATGCTCAACTTCTGATCATAACAAAAGGGGGGAGATTTTATCTCCCCCTTAATTTTTTAAAGGGGGTAAATATGAGACCGTCTACCATAAACTTTAAGGGTTGGGGACTCGACGTATTGTCGAGTATCATGTTCGATGATTCGGATCTTCGTAAGAATTTCCGAGGTGTGTCAATCGCCCACATCCTGGCACGATACAACGCCCTTCCTAAGGGCTTCAATCAGTGGCACCTCTCTACGCCCGATGGATGGACTGTCGCTCATACCCTGGCACAATATGGTCATCATTTCCCTTCCAGCTTCTCTGGTTGGGAGATGGTTGATATCCATGGCACCAGTGTCAAGGATGTCTATCTGCAAAATTCAAGGAACTGAAGATAGGGGGGATAATCCCCCCTATCTATATCTTTTATTTTTTTTGTATTTATATAATATACCTAAACCATTTTATGTATCCAAAATAACAACATATGGAGATAATTACCTTATGAATAAAATCTATTTTGTAAATGTAAATGATCTTAAAAAAGCTGATATAGATAACTTAGCTCCAATAACTGAAAATAATATCTGTATGTATTGGGCTAGTGTATATGCTAATGATGAGTATATTTTTTCTAAAATAAACTCTCAAATACCTGATGAAATCTATAACCAAATATCTACTACGATCGATAGTGTAGTAAGAATTCCATCTTGGAAAAAACATGCACACAAACATAATGTAATTGAAATTTTATCTAAGATTATAAATCATGTATTTAATAAATTAGGTATAGAAGGGTCAGACATAGTAAAATATGAACATGCATCTACAAATCATGGCGTTACTACAGTATTAGAATTTAATACTTCTGAATATCAAGATATACTAGATAGAATAAAAACTAATCTACAAACATTTTCTGGCACATGTATGTTTGGTATAGTACTCGATTATCCAGACTATATAGAACATCGTGTATATACTGTACAAACTATAAAATTAGATAATAACTCATATGTATTTGATGTAGATCTATATTCATTTACAAATAAAATGATCTATAATAAAGAAGTAACTAATACATGCTATAGACTTATAGCCTCTAATATAAAGACTATAGTCGATACTATTATATTACAAGAAAAACTTACTTCAGCTAGTGTATCTTAAAGATATACAAAATAAAAAGGAGATCTTTGTTATGATACACATATTTAAGTTAGATTATTTTAGTAAAAAGATACAAAAATTAGAAAATACCACAGACTTATCTATTGGAGATCTATTAATTCAAAACTCAGATGCCAATATCCAGTATATATTAAAAGTAGATGGACACTCTAGTGAATATGATCTATCTAAGATGTTATTAGAACTTCCAATTTCTAGTTATTCAGAAAATTTACTTTCATATATAATTCTTGCGATTAGTAAAGATACCGTTAAAGCCTATCAGTATTCTGCCTTACCTAAAACTGACAAATATCTCTCTCTAGTATCTCTACTCAGGTCGACTGATTATAAGGCTGAATTAGTAAACATTATTCAACCAGAAGAAAGATATCCTCTATCTATAGGATCCACCACAAAATATAAAGATCTAGTCATATCTAGTACTACAAAAGACTTATCTAATATTATTATTTCTATAGATGGTAAAATTTTATCTACTATCTATTTTGAAAATGAAATCTTTATTCCAGATGGATATAGTCATTTTCAAAATCATCCAGATATCTTAATCATGGATAGTACTTTACTAGGTGGTCATACGACATATAGTATGAATCAATTAAGTCAAAAAATAGATACTAGATCTGAGCACCTATTATTATCTTTACCAGAGGATTCTAATATATCTCTAAATACTCATACTCCAATTATATCTATACGAGGTATACTGTATATCCTAGATCCTAAGATATAC
>Ga0172382_10012357_pt1 | contig 11155 bp, 10 predicted proteins | sample Leawel138RmetaG_FD_122245 | JGI IMG/M metagenome (GOLD analysis project Ga0172382, IMG submission 122245) | Leachate microbial communities from a municipal landfill in Southern Ontario, Canada - Leachate well 138R metaG | ecosystem: Engineered > Solid waste > Landfill > Unclassified | place...
AGGGGGTTATTTAATCTACATGCTCTGTGATGGAAGAGGTGCGGGGTTGCTAAACAAAGTTAAAGGTATGCAGCTTGGTTTGACACACGGCTTAGATACATCTGACGCTTATCGCCATTTAGGTGTTGATCAAGATCCTAGAGAATACGTAAGAGCGGTTCAGATACTAGAGAAATTCTCTGTTACTGAAATACGTTTGCTAACAAACAACCCCCGTAAAGTTGCGGGAATCAATTCGAAACAAATATCTGTTAATCGTGAGCCGTTAGAAATTAAATCAACTCCGCATTCAGCTCCTTACCTTGAGACAAAAGCCCATAAAATGGGCCATATGCTTTCGGAGTTCGAAAAATGAAAACAAGGCTAGGCACGGCGACGTCTTTTTCGTTGTGGCTTCTCCTTCACTACAAAGCCGTGCGTACTGGCAGCGTTCAATTCTCAGAGGATCTATATGCCATATCCCATTGAAAGGAAGTTAGTTGTTGCAGTTTCATCAAGTGCTTTATTTGATTTGTCTGAATCGCATGCTGTTTTTGTGGAAGAAGGACCAAAAGCTTATAAGAAATTTCAAGAAGATAACCTAGACAAAATTCTTGATAAAGGTGTTGCCTTTCCTTTTATTAAACGGTTTCTGAAAATTAATCGACGCTTTCCTGAAAAATTACCTGTTGAAGTTGTACTATTATCAAGAAATTCAGCGGTTACCGGAAAAAGAGTCTTTAGATCGATTAAGTATTACGATCTTGATATTTCCAGAGCAGCTTTCATGGAAGGGAAATCACCATTTGAGTATATCCCAGCATTTAATGCATCATTATTTCTGTCAGCAAACGAGGAAGATGTGCAAAATGCTATTGACGCTGGATATCCCGGTGGGTTGGTTTTACCTAGTCAGATAGTTAATGATGATGAAAATGATGAGCTAAGGATTGCATTTGACTTTGACGGAGTTATCGCTGATGACGAAGCAGAGGCAATATTTAAAGGGGGAGATCTTCCAGAATTCCACGCTTATGAAGTGGCTAATTCTGAAATACCACACAAACCAGGGCCATTGGCCGATCTTTTCAAAAAGCTCGCTTTCCTGCAAAAACTTGAAGATCGTGAAATTGAAAAAGATCGAAATTACAAACGGATTCTAACTACAGCTATCGTTACGGCTAGAAATGCACCAGCCCATGAGCGTGTTATTACAACCCTTGAGGACTGGGGGGTAAGTGCCAACGAGATGTTTTTTCTTGGCGGTATGGAAAAAGATAGAATTTTGTCAAAGCTTAAACCCCATATGTTCTTCGATGACCAAAGAAGTCATTTGGAGTCAAAGGCTGGTGACATACCGATGGTACATATACCATTTGGCATTGCCAATAAGTAAATTGAACCGGGTAGCTGGAGGTATCTCAATTATCTGCCTTTTAACGGAAAATCTACCCATAAAAACGCCTGCTATTGCAGGCGTTTTGTTTATGTCTATTCGTTTTGCTTTTATGCGCTAGAGCCCTTTAAAAGCGGACTACTTTTTAATCCATTTGCCTTTGGCATCTTGCACATAGTTGCCTTTATCTGTGGCGGCTATGGCTTTTTCGCCGGCGAGCTTAGCGACGTCGGCAGGGGAGAGTTTGTTCTTCTTGGCGATGGTTTCGTAGTGGGCGCGACGTTTGTTATTTACGTCATCCATCACGGCTTTGGCTTCGGGATTGGCTTGTACTAGCCCTAAGTAGCCGTTGGCTTGTTCCCCTAAATAGCCCTGTGATTTAGCTTCTTGAAGTGACATAGCAAAGGCGCTTAGGCTTAAGAAGCTGAGGGTTAATAGCAATAATAACTTTGTTTTTAGTCGGATTGATTTCATGGTGATTCCTCAATTCTTATTTAATTAGAACAGCTTATCGTCTGATAGGAGTTGGTCTAATTCCTTATCTACTTTGATCCGTATCTCATGTTCAATTTTCACATTGAGATTGATAACGATAGGTTTATCTGGCGGTTCTATTTTGACTGTGGGCGTACAGCCCTGCAATGAGGCTAGGGCTACCAATGCGATAAGCGCGCTTCGGGTACCTATGCTAATTTGCTGTAATTGAATTATCTTCACTGAGGTTTCCTTGTTACTTCACTGATTTTTCGATTCTGTCCTGCAAGTCATTACCAATTTGCAGACTTCTAAATAATTGCAGCATGTTCTCTTCGTGGGAGTAATTCAAGTGGATAGGGCGTTCAATCCCTTCACCGCGGCCTTTTACTTCGACGAGTAGTTTAGCATCACCGGCTTGGTCCATATCAAAGCTGCTTGATAATTGGCTGTATTGTAAGTGTTCTAACGTCGAAAAGACAAAGTCTAGATACGGTTGGGATTGGCGCATCTGCTCAACGGCGGGGTTGCCCGAGATAGCTATGAGGCCGCCGGGGGTGCGCGCGGCTAATTGCCCGCCAGTGATCGACACTTTGCCGTTGATTAAATCGACGGGCAACACGCCATCGAATATGCCGTCGGCATAGATGCCAATTTGTGGTTGAATGCGCAGGACCTCTTCCAGACTCATGGCCTGCAGCAGCAGATAGGCATGGGATTTATCCTGCAATTTAAGATTAAATTCTGGCAGCAGAAACTGTCCGCTGAGCACTTTGCCTTTGGCGGTCATGGAAACATCGGTGTCACTTAAGCCTGTGAGTTGTTGTATCCAATTGTCGGGCAATTTCTCGGCATCTTTGCCAAGGGCGATATCGGCTTCCACTTCGATATCGGTCAGTGGGAAGCCAGGATCAAATAAGTTAAAGGTCATCAGCGTCTGCGGGCAATTGAGCTTACTGAGGCTGCTAAAATAGCCTTTATCCTGTGGCTTGTTATGAGACTCTTTTTTATAAGATTGCCCCCAAGTGAACTCACATTGCGCTTGCAGTTTTCCCCCCTCAAAAATGATGTCTTTATAAAAGCCTTCAAGTTCTGTCATCGATTGAGTTATTTGCATGGCAAATTGGGTCTGATCGCGCTGTTGGGTTAAATTAAACTGCGCCTGTAATTGGTTATTACCTGTGACATTAAGCTCAGATGGTAAGGGTTGGGTTTGATTGAGCAAGGCTAGCGCCTCGGTCATGCTAGTGTTGACTACCCATTGGCCCGTTAACACTAAGGGATTGTTCGCGGTGGCAAGATTCAACTTGTGTTGGCTTTGCAGCTCAACGGTGCCCACTTGCCAATGCTCATCACCAAAGAGCGTGTTATTTTTCCAATCTAAGCTTTGTGCCAGCGTTAACTTGTCCAGCTTAAGTACGGTTTCTTTGCGGCTGCGGCCTTTGCTGCTGAGCCGTTTTTCGATATTTAGCTGACTTGCTTGCCATGCGAGTTGATTACGCCAAGTGGTAGCGCGTAGTGAGTCGAACAGCGCTTCGATATCGGGTTTAAGCTCAAATGACATGGCTTTTTGTAATGCAATCGAGAAACTGCCCGCATTCATATCGGTTTTCGTTATGATGCTAGTGCTAGCATTTTTATCCGCATTAGCCTCAGCGACTACATCATCTGTCACTAAAGTCTGTTTGGTCTGCGAAAAATACAGTTGCTCCAGTGCTAAGGCTAAAGGCGGTATGGCAAGGGTTAACCTGTTTGCGGTATCAGATGTGGGCACTGAGCTTTGCGCTGGACTGACTTTCTGAATGCTAGCGTTTTGAATACCAGAACTGTGAGTATGAGTGCTTTTTTGCGAGCTTATGTTCAGCGGTGCGAGAGCATTTATCGCGATACTACCAAGGCTAAACTCTGCATGTTTAGCCGCATTTTTATTTTGCATGCTAATACGCTTAAGCTCACCCACGGCGAATTGTAGCGTGTTGCCAGTATTTTGTTTTGTTGATTGAGTCAGTTCAGTCGATTCGGTAGCGGCAGTGATAAATTGCCAATCGGTTGAACTTGGCGTCTGAACTAAGTTAAATGTGCCTGCTGTCGTTAACTGACTATTATTCCAGCTAAAGTCCTGCGGCGGATTTGCCCACAATTCAGATAATTGCATTGAGCTGGTTTGCTTCGTACTAAGGCGCCAATCTGTTTTGAAGGACAGTGCTTCGGTTGATTTGTTATTTCAACATTGGCCAAATCGACTTGGGTATCTAGCTTACTGCCTAAGGTCTTAAGCTTCACTTGAGGAAGTTTAATTGCAAGGGGATTAGCTAAGTGCACATCTTGCGGAATTTGAGTCAGCGGATAGTGCAGGGCTTCAGGCAATGTCAGTGCGATCCCCACTGGTGTATCTGTACTCTTGAGCCCCGATAGCAGCTTAGCGATTTGACTCGCTAGCGGATAAGGCACTTGCTCCGAAGCAGGCTTGGCTGCCGGCTGGGTTAAAGATTGAGTTGAAGGCTGTGTTAAAGGCTTAGCCAGCGACTTATCGAGCAGCTGCATCAATCGTTGTTGCTGGACGGCATTGGGGCTCACAGCTAAGCTAAAGGGCTCTAGTTTTAGGTCAAGTTCAGCTAAATGTCCGGCAATCTTAAATGCTAACTTAGGTTTTGACACAAGCTCGGGTTTAGGTGCAAGTTGCAGCGCTGCCAACTGATTAAAGGTCAGCTTTGGCTCGATTAACTGATGCTCACTGATAAGCTCGCCTGAGGTTAATGTAATACTGCTGTTGGATACCAATTGGCCTTGTAAATCAATTGCTAACGCTTGCCACTCTTTATCAAGCTCAGTTAACGGACTCAGCACACTGTCTTGCGCTTGCCTCAGGCTGATTTGATGCAAGCTCGTAAGCAGCGGCGCGAGCTGGATTTGACTCATGAGTTGCCATTTGTTGGTTTCGAGTGTTGCTTTCAGTGTGGCGATGCTTTCGCCTGCGTGGCTAAACTCGCTGTTGATTTCCCCCGCGCCGTTGAGGCTCAACTTGTCCATCACCAAACGATAGGCAGGTAAATCATTTTGGGTGTTGAGATGCTGGGCTTTGAGAATAAGACTGGTTTTTCCGATATCGATGAGTGGTAATGATTTGATATCTAAGGCCAATGCGGGGCCTTGTTCATCGATGGCATTTCTATTGGGTAAAAACAGTGATTGCCCTAACTCGACCTCAATATCACCTGTGGATATTTGGGTGATTTTTTGAGTGAGGTAAGAAGCTTGGCTGAACTGTTTAAGTTCGGCAAAACTCTGCGGCCAGTCAAGTTTTAGCTGAATATTCAAATCATTAAGCCTGATATGGCTATCATGTACCCTCAGATTGGCAGAGGTAATTCGCCAATGTTCTAACTGACTTTGCCCTAATTCAATGTTAATCAGTTCGCTGTCCATACCTGTGAGGGCAAAATTTGCCGCCTGCATAATCAGTTTTTCAGCCTGAGTATTCACAATCCAAACAGTTAACGCCACGCCCGCCAAGATGCCCGTTAAGCTGGTCGCCAATAAGGTTTTTTTTAGGGGGAATTTACGGCGATTTTGTGCAGCAACATGAGTATCCGTTCCAGAACCTAAAGCACCACTGCGAGGGCCAGCGGATATCTGCGTTGCCTCGTGTTGAGGTGCCTTGCTATCAGAGGCATTGCCACGGCTTGGCTTGTTGTGGATTGGCATTGGGTTTGATATTTATCCTTATTGACTGAGCCCTGATCAAACTCGTGCCTTAGCAGTGCAAAAATACACGAATGTGTATATTTCATTGGCACTTTTACTTTGTTCGGTTACTTCGGAGCGTTTGATTCGGGGCTGTTGCTCCGGAGTTATCGCATCGGAGCTCTTATATCGCGCACGAGCACTTGAGGCAGTTTAACACTCAAGGGCTTAGCTGACTAATGTGAAAGGATCATTGAATAGACAAGAGCCTGATGTCAATAGTTGAGGTTTTACAGGCTCTTGTACTTAATCTGTTATTCGGGCTAGCTAACTTTTAGTTCACTCACTCTTGGTGAGTTAATTGCGGCTAGCTAAATATCTGGGCGGCGATCACCACAATTCCGCAAAGTGTGGCGAGCATTAAGGCTAACTTGCCGCCCGCAACTCGGTAACCTGTCGGCATATTGGCAGCGTCTCGCATCTGGCGTTGTGTCCACACCATGGCCACAGGTAAAAAGATGGCGAGGATCACCAGCGCAATCGCCGCGTAACCCAGCGCTGTGATAAAACCTTGAGGGTAGAAGAGGGCAAAACCTAAGGGCGGTAAAAAGGTGATAGCCGCGGTTAAGCTTCGACCTGTTGCATTATCTTCTTGCCTTAAGCTTGAGGCCATAAAATCGAACAAACCTAAACTCACCCCTAAAAACGAGGTCGCAAGGGCGAGATCGGCAAATAGACTAATAGCACTACTTAAGTATTCGCTGTGTAGTACGCTCGCCAGTTGATTGATAAAACTCGATAAACTCTGGTTTTCGAGCAATTGACTTTGGCTCAATACGCCTTGACTGCCCAGTTGCCACAAAAGGTAAATCACTAATGGCAAAGCCGAGCCAAACAACATGATCCTGCGCAGGGCTTTGACCTCAACGCCCAAGTAGCGCACCACTGAGGGAATCGAACCGTGGAAACCAAAGGAGGTAAATATTACCGGGATAGCCGTGATAATCAGCCCTTGGTTAAGTGGAAGCTCGAGTAAATGTGGGCTTTCAACCTGCGGCAGTAACAAGGCCAACATAAGCAATAATGCTAATAGCTTAAGGGCAAATAAACCGCGATTGATGAGATCCACACAGTGGGTTCCCATGCCCACAATGGCGCCAACCAGCAGGGTGAATAGGATGGCACCCGCCTGCGGTGGCAAATTTAGTCCTAGCCAAGTGCTCAGTTTTTGGTTCACTTGCTCGCCGCCGCCAGCAATGTAGGCGGCGCAGAGGGCGTACAGTAAAAACATCAGGGCGCTATTGGCGATCAACTGGCCCTTACGACCTAATAAGCGCTGCGCTAAGTGATTAAGGCTGGCATCGCTGGGGGCGAATTGATGGATTTCCACCATAAGCAGTGCCGTGTAGGCCATCAGCGCCCATAGGATGAGCATAATGGCGGATGACGTGCCAAAACCGAGTCCCGCCGAAGCGATAGGTAAAGCCAGCATACCCGCGCCGATTGTGGTGCCTGCGATAAGCAGTAAACTGCCGAAAATTTTATTCTGTGTCATAACATGATCTCAAAAGCGTGTTGCAAGAAAAAGAGATAAAGACTTGATCCTAAAGCAACTGCCTTAAAGTATTTTGATGCGATTCAATAATGAAATGATTCAAGCACAAAATAATTTAAGCAAATGAGACAGTGGCGCTCAGCGGATCCGAAAGGATATGGCCACAATGGAAGGTCAGGCAAGGTGCCTATTTTATACCCAAACAACCTGAAGATGCAGGATTCAGCGGGAGTTTAACGCACTTTAGGCAAGGCGGTTATTTGCAGACCTAGCGGGCTAAGTTAAAAATAACCAACACCGCATAAAGTGCGTTAAAACCCGCCGGGACGGAGCGTCTAGGGTACTCCACTCCCGTGTTGCATCAATTCAAAAGGTGGTCGACATTCTGTCATTGATGCGCCTTGAATTGAAGCCCCCTAGGCGCTCTGAAACTCGTATCTTCAGGTAGCTTGGGTATATCCATTGCGGCTACAGATAGGGATAATAAAAGGGTGTGAAACACATAAAACTTGCCTTAGCGTGTGTTGAGTAAAAACGGATAAGTGTTTTGATGCTTTGCCTTAATAACCTAACGGCAACGGAGGTAACCATAGGGAACTGAAATGTACTTGTCAACCATTACAACAGTATTTTGATTATTTTTTGTCACAGGATTAAGGCGCAAGATATTCATTGTTCACATTGCGGCAATGGCACTTGAGGGAATCGCGCAATAAAAAATGCCGCAGACTTGGCTCAAGTGTGCGGCATTTCTAGATGTCAGTGACTAGTGTGAAATCAGAATCAGTAAGCAGATTATGCTTTGTTCTGCAGCGCCTTTTCATGTCTTGCCAGCAAGTTTGCTGTGATGTCACTGAGGCTTAAGTTTTGATCTTCAAGCAATACCAGCAAGTGATAGATAAGATCTGAGGCTTCGTTAACCAGCTCTTCTTTATCGTGGGTCGCAGCGGCAAGGGCGGTTTCAAGACCTTCTTCCCCGACCTTTTGGGCGATACGTTTCGTGCCGCGCGCAAACAAAGACGCTGTATAGCTGGAATCGGCACTTTGCCCTTTGCGCGAGGTGATTAAGCTGGCGAGGTTGTTCAAAAATGGATGCGCATTGTCATCTAACCAGCAACTTTCGGTGCCTTTGTGGCAGGTTGGGCCGTTGGGGATCACTTGCACTAACAGGCTGTCGTTATCGCAGTCTTTATCGATGGCCACCAACTTTAAGGTATTGCCCGAGGTTTCACCCTTAGTCCACAAGCGCTGTTTTGAGCGGCTGAAAAAGGTCACATCACCTGTGCTTAAGGTTTTTTCCAGCGCGGCCTTATCCATATAACCGAGCATTAATACCTTGCCCGATAAGTGATTTTGGATCACGGCAGGAATAAGTCCATCCTGTTTGTCCCAATCCAGCTCGCTAAAATCTGACTTAGTGTTTGTTTGCGTTGACATAGTATTCACTCTTAATTTATTGATGCTTTTTAGCGGCATATTCGGGTTGCTTGCTCATGCTCTTACTGTAGCGGCAGGCGCATTAGCTCGCTATAAACGATTGACCGCGAGCGTCTAATTGCAATAGCTAGCGCCTAATCGCAATGCCTTCGGCCGCTAAATAGGCTTTTAACTCACCAATGTTGATAATCGCCTTGTGGAATACGCTCGCTGCCAGCGCCGCATCGACCTTGGCTTCAATAAATACATCGCGGAAATGTGCCATAGTCCCAGCGCCGCCCGAGGCAATTAAAGGCACGTCGCAGATGGCGCGAACAAGACTTAACTGCTTGATATCATAGCCGCCGCGCACGCCGTCTTGGTTCATCACATTGAGCACTATTTCACCACAACCTCTTTTTTGCACTTCTTCAACCCAGTCTTGGGTGAACCACGCCGTATCCTTAGTCGCCGCTTCATCGCCAGTAAATTGCTTTACCTTATAGCTGTTGCTGGTGTCATCGAAAAAGGAGTCGATGCCAATCACGATACACTGGCGGCCGAACTCGTCCTGCAGGCGTGAGATCAAACTCGGATCGGTTAAGGCGGGCGAGTTAATCGAAATCTTATCCGCCCCAAAGGCTAATAATTCACGGGCTTGGCTAATGGTTTTAATGCCACCTGCCACGCAGAAGGGAATATCAATCTGCTCCGCCACGCGGCTCACCCAAGATTTATCGACCACACGTTCGTGGGCGCTGGCGGTAATGTCATAAAACACCAGCTCATCGGCGCCTTCTTCGGCATAACGCGCGGCTAAGGGCACGATATCACCGACAATTTCGTGGTTACGAAACTGTACGCCTTTCACTACTTTACCGTCTTTCACATCTAAACAGGGGACTAGTCGTTTGGCCAGCATTGGATTGCCTCCACCACGTTAAACTGATTGATAAGCAAGGCTTTGCCTATAATGATGCCCGCAGCACCGCTATCACGCACGGCGGCAACATCATCAAGGGTCGCAATACCGCCGGAGGCTTGCCAATCGATATCGGGATAACTTGCAGCAATTTCTTGATAAAGCGCGGTATTTGCGCCCGTTAAGGTGCCGTCACGGCTAATGTCAGTCACTAGCGCGTGCTTTAAGCCGACAGCGCTAAAGGTTTCTACAAGGGATTCTAAACTCTTACCGCCGCCACTTTGCCAACCGGATACGGCGACAATTTTCTCACCGCTCTGGTTGATATTCACATCAAGAGCGAGGCAAATTGCCTCGCTGCCGTACTTGATAAACCATTGTTTAACTAACTCAGGTTCTTTCACCGCAAGTGAGCCAATTACCACTCGTTTTACACCGATAGCTAATAATTCAGTGACTTGTTCTTCAGTACGAATACCGCCGCCCACTTGAATGTTAGCGTTTAGTCCCGCCACGAGTTCACTGATAAGGCGAGTTTGGCGTTTAGCGGGATCTTTCGCGCCCGTTAAATCAACGATATGCAACCATTTCGCCCCTTGTGCCTCGTAGGATTGCAACTGCGCCAAAGGACTTAAATCAAAGGTGGTCTGCTGGCCGTAATCACCTTGATAGAGGCGGACGACATTGCCATCAATTAAATCAATTGCAGGAATAATCATAAGCTCAGATCCTTGATTGATTTGTTTATAAGTGATTTATTAATAACTGGTTTTTTGATGAGTAATTTATTCATTGGTCAGCCTTATTTACACCCGCTTGGCCATCAGCAGAGTTGCTTCGCAGCGCTTTGTTCACCAGAGCTTTGTTCATCTGTAACTCGTCCATCAGCAAAAAGTTACGCAGAATTTGCGCGCCCACGGCAGCACTTTTTTCGGGGTGGAACTGCACGCCCATAAAGTTGCCTTTGCCGATGGCGGCGCTAAAGCCTTCACCATAGGTACATTGGGCTAATGTAAATTCACTCAACGGCGCGCGGTAACTGTGGACGAAATACACATAACTGCCATCTTCAATGCCCGCAAATAGCGGGTGAACGCTAGGGGTTTTGGCTCCTTGTGAGTTTGTCGTTAGCTTAAGTTGGTTCCAGCCCATGTGCGGTAAAGGTAAGCCTTCAGCTTTGAGTAACTGGGTATCCAGCTCGCAAATGTCGGTTGGGATTATGCCTAAGCATTTGCAGTCTTGACCTTTGCCGCCGCGCTCCTTAGAAATCGCCGCGAGCATTTGCATGCCAAGGCACACGCCCAGCACAGGTTGAGTCAGGCCTTGAATGAGTTCGACTAAACCTTTTTCATGTAAGGACGCCATGGCGGCTCCCGCTGTGCCCACACCCGGCAGTACCACACGTTTTGCCGCTTTGATTTTGGCTTTATCGTCTGTGACCAATACCTTAGCGCCTAAACGCTCGAAGGCGAAACGTACTGAGTTTAAATTGGCACAGCCCGTGTCTATGATGACGGTTTCAGCATCTAGTGATGCATTTGCTGTTAATTGCTGGCCAGCTATTAATAGAGTGTCTTGTTGCATCCTAACCTCTTAAACGATTTATGCTGATGCCTTAAAGCACGCCTTTGCTCGATGGCAGAATATCGCCTTCGACTTTAACCGCTTGGCGTAGCGCGCGGCCGAGCACTTTAAACAGGGCTTCAACCTTATGGTGATCGTTATCGCC
>Ga0172382_10012358_pt1 | contig 11155 bp, 10 predicted proteins | sample Leawel138RmetaG_FD_122245 | JGI IMG/M metagenome (GOLD analysis project Ga0172382, IMG submission 122245) | Leachate microbial communities from a municipal landfill in Southern Ontario, Canada - Leachate well 138R metaG | ecosystem: Engineered > Solid waste > Landfill > Unclassified | place...
CGGGGTGTGTCAGGAAGTCCACGTGCGTCAACACGCGGACCCCGAAAAGGAATCAGTTACAGATCCCTTCCTGACACCTCCGGAGGCATTTGAGAAGGACTAACTCGATCTATATCAGCGGGGGCGGACGATGACCTCGTGGATGTGTGCGTCGGCCGGGGCGTTGATCGCGTCGGCGGTCACCTGCGCCACCGTCTGCGGGCTCAGGAACTGCGCGGGGTCGTACGGCCGGCCCTCGTAGGCCACCAGGTCCTCCTGCATGGCGGTGGCGATCCGCCCGGGATGCACCGATGTCACCCGCAGCCCGGGCTCGTCGGCGCGCAACGAATCGGCGAAGGCCCGCAGCGCGAACTTGCTCGCCGAGTACGACGCCAGCCCAGGCGAGGCGTTGATACCCGCGCCCGAGTTGATGAACACCACGTGGCCGCCGGCGCTGCGCAGCGCGGGCAGCAGTTCCAGCGTGAGGGCGACGGCGCCGACGACGTTCACGGCCATGGTGGCGCGCCACTGGTCGACGTCGGATTCGGCGACGCGACCCGGATAGGCGACCCCGGCATTGTGGATGAGCACGTCGAGTTCGACGATCGGCTCGACGACGGCGGGGATGGCGTCGGGGTCGGCGAGGTCGACGGGCCAGGTGGTGGCGCCGAGACGCTCCGCGACGGCGTCGAGGCGTGGTGACGGACGCCCGGCCAGAAACAGCGTATGGGTCGGGGCCAGCGCGTCGGCGAGCGCGGATCCGACGCCGCCGGAGGCCCCGGTGATCATGGCGGTCGGCACACCCGAGACCCTACCGACCTGCATATCGGGCGAAGTCGTCGCATCATTGACAGACGATGCCGCACGACACCAGCTTCGCCCCGACCCAACTGGCCGCCCGAGCGGCGTACCTGCTGCGGGGTAACGACCTCGGCGTGATGACGACCGCCGCTCCTTTGCTGTACCCGCACATGTGGAGCTGGGACGCCGCGTTCGTGGCGATCGGGCTGGCCCCGCTGTCGGTGGAACGCGCCGTCGTCGAGCTGGACACCCTGCTGTCCGCGCAGTGGCGCAACGGCATGATCCCGCACATCGTGTTCGCCAACGGAGTCGACGGGTACTTCCCCGGCCCGGCGCGGTGGGCCTGCTCGGCGCTGTCCCCGGACGCGCCCCGCACCCGCCACACGTCGGGCATCACCCAACCTCCGGTACATGCCATCGCGGTGCAGCGCATCCTCGACCATGCCCGCACCAGGGGGCGTTCCACCCGGGCCGTGGCCCAGGCATTCCTGGACCGGCGCTGGAACGATCTGGTGCGCTGGCACCGGTGGCTGGCCGAGGCCCGGGACCAGAACGAGCGGGGTCGGGTCACGCTTTACCACGGCTGGGAGTCGGGCATGGACAACTCTCCGCGCTGGGATAGCGCGTACGCCAACGTGATTCCCGGTGACGTGCCCGAGTATCAGCGCGAGGACAACACCATCGTCACCGACGCCAGCCAACGCCCCTCCGACATGGAGTACGACCGGTACCTGTGGCTGCTGGAGGAGATGAAGGCGGCCCGCTACGACGACCAATTGCTGTCCAAGGTAATGAGTTTCGCCGTGGAAGACGTCTTCGTCTCGGCGATCCTCGCGGTGGCATGCCAGGTGCTGGCCGAGATCGGGGAGGACCACAAGCGGCCGAACTCCGACGTCAGGGACCTGTACGCCTGGGCCGACCGGTTCCGATCCGGTGTCATCGCCACCACTGATGAAAGAACCGGTGCGGCAAAAGATTACGACGTCCGAGCGGAGAGGTGGATCGCGACCGAAACGGCAGCACAGTTCGCGCCGCTGTTGTGCGGTGGGTTGCCCCATGACCGGGAGCGGGCGCTGCTCCGACTGCTGGAGGGGCCGCGGTTCTGCGGACATCCCGACCTCGCGTACGCGTTGATCCCGTCGACGTCGCCGGTGTCGCGGGACTTCCGTCCGCGGGAATACTGGCGCGGCCCGGTGTGGCCGGTGATGACCTGGCTGTTCGCGTGGTGTTTCGCGCGCCGAGGCTGGGCGGAGCGGGCGGCGACGCTGCGCCGGGAGGGGCTGCGCCAGGCCAGCGACGGCACCTTCGCCGAGTACTACGAGCCGTTCACCGGGGAACCGCTGGGCAGCATGCAGCAGTCGTGGACCGCCGCCGCGGTGCTGGACTGGTTGGGCTGACGGCCTATTCGGCGATGCGCTCGAGGGGGGCAAGCGCCTTGGTCAGCGCATCGAGTTCCTCGTCGCTGAGCTTGCTGAGCAGCGAAGCCAGATGAGCCTGCCTGGACGCCAACGCTTCCCGGTGCTGCGCGAGCCCCTCCGGGGTGATGTCGACGAGAACCGCACGCAGATCGGAGGGATCACGGTCGCGCTTGACCAGGCCCAGCTTCTCCAACCGCCGGATCGCCACCGTCGTCGTCGGCGTACGCACCTTCTCATGGGCGGCCAGCTCGGTCATGCGCATCGGACCCTGGTCGAACAGCGTGAGCAGGATCGACAACTGGGCGAGCGTCAGATCACCGGAGGTTGCGGTCCGCCCGGTGTGCCGCATGACCGAGAGCACCTTGGACAGCACTCGCTGCAATTCGCTGGCGAGCTCGCTGACGCGTGCTTCGGTCGGCACCATAATTCAGCCAGTCTAACCGGTCGGGTGTTGCCGGGTTGCCCTGTCGGCGGGATTTGACGAAAGTGTCGATCCCGGCCTAGAGCACCTGTGAAAGGAAACGGCGCAGCCGGTCCGTCTCGGCTGTTTCGAATAGCTGCTCGGGAGGTCCGGTTTCGACCACCTGACCGTGATCCATGAAGACGACGGTGTCGGCCGACGACCGCGCGAAACCCATCTCGTGGGTCACCACGACCATCGTCATCCCCTCGGCGCCGAGATCGGCGATCAACTCCAGCACCCCTTTGACCAGTTCGGGATCCAGCGCGGAGGTGGCCTCGTCGAAGAACATCACCTGGGGTGACATCGCCAGCGCACGGGCGATCGCAACGCGCTGCTGCTGGCCGCCTGACAGTGTCGCCGGGCGGGCATCGGCCTTGTTGCGCAATCCGACCCGATCCAGCTGTGCCATCCCGAGTTCGCGGGCTTCGTCGCCGCTGAGCCGCTTGAGCTTGCGCGGCGCCAGCGTGACGTTGTCGAGCACCGTGCGATGGGGGAAGAGCTGAAAGTGCTGGAACACCATGCCGATGCGCTGACGCAGCTGATCGGGGTTGTCACCCAGCACCGAACGCCCGTCGAGCAGGATGTCGCCGCGGTCCGGCTCGTAGAGCCGGTTCAGGGTGCGCAGCAGGGTGGACTTGCCCGATCCGGACGGCCCGATCACCGCGGTGCTTGAACCGGCCGCCACGTCCAGGTCCACTCCCCGCAGCACCGCGCTCTTGCCGAAGGACAGATGAATGTCCTTGGCCGTCAACGAAACCGCGGTTGTCATCAGTTCATCTCCTGAGAGGTGGCGAGCACCAGCGGATCCTTTTCGTCGGGCTTTCGGCCGCGGCGCAGCCGGGTGTCGATGAAGTTCACCAGGTGTGTCAGCGGAATCGTCAGCGCCAGGTAGAACAGCCCCGCCGCCACGAGCGGCGACAGGTTCCCGGTCTGCGCGTTGAGATCCCGGCCGACCTGGAAGAGCTCACGCTGGTTGGCGATCAGGCCGAGGAAGTACACCAGAGAGGATGCCTTCAGCAACGAGATGAACTGGTTCATCAGTGCCGGCAGCACCCGCCGGACCCCCTGCGGTACCACGACCAACCGCATCGAGGTCGGGTAGCTGAATCCCAGTGCGCGGGAGGCTTCCAGCTGCCCGGGGTCGACGCTCTGGATGCCGGACCGGAAGATCTCGCCCACATACGCCGCCGCCATCAGGCCCAGCGCGGCGATGCCCAGCGGGAACGGGTTGTTGCCGGTGAGGTGCCCGACGACCGGCCCGACGCCGAGGCCGATCAACAGGATGATCACGACTTCGGGCAGTCCCCGGAAGATGTCGGTGTAGATGCGCGCGGGCCAGCGCAGCCACCGCGATTTCGAGATGCCGGCGATCGCCAGCGCCATACCCAGGATCAGCCCGATGATGCTCGCCGCGACGGTCAGGATCAGGGTGTTGGGCAGCCCCGTCTTGAACAGGTCCGGGATCGCCTGCTTATAGAGATCCCAGTCCAGAAACGAGGCGGCCAGTTGGGACAGCGTCGATTTCGGTTGGACCGGGGCAGTGGGGCCCTGCGCGCTCTGGTTCTGTGCGGCGATCGCGGCGAAGTCGGGAAGCTCGGGCGCGGGTGCGGCCTTGGATCCGGGCTTCCAGCCCGGTGGCACGGCGCGCGGCACCCAGTCGGTGTAGAGCCGGGACCAGGTGCCGTCGGCGATCACCGCGTCCAGTCCGGAGTTCAGCGCGTCGATCAACGGCTGGTTGTCACCGGCGACCGCCCAGGCGATGAAATTGTCCAAGCTGAAGGTGTTTTCGATGATGTCGGCGGGATCGCCGGGCTGCACGGTGCCCTGCGCCTGCTGCGACGGGGCAACCCACGCGTCGATCTGGCCGGTCTTGAGGCTGGCGTAGACGGTGTTGTAGTCGGGGAACTTCACCGGCTGCAACCCCAGCGTGTCGATGACGTAGGCCTCCTGCACGGTGCCTTGTACGACGCCGATGCGCTGCCCCGGCGCCAGCTTCTCGAACCCGGTGATCGCCGACCCCTTCGGGACGACGAGCGAGAAGTACCCGAAGTCGTAACCGTTGGTGAAACCGACGGTGCGGCGGCGGGCGTCGGTCGTGGTGATCGACGAGGATCCGACGTCGAAGCGGCGGGCGGCGACCTGCGCCAGCAGCCCGGAGAACTCGGTGCCGACGAAGTTGACCCGGAGGCCGAGCTTCTCGGCGACGGCCTTGAGCAGCTCGTTGTCGAAGCCGGTGTACTGGCCGGCCGAGTCGATGCAGATGCTCGGCGGCGCGTCGGACAGGGTGCCGACCGTCAGCGTGCCCGGCTGGGTCAGTCCGAGTGCGTTCAGGTCAACCGAAGCCAGGGGTTTGACCGTGGCGGTGGTGTACTTGTCAGCCGCGGGCCCGGGCAGCTGCGGCGGCAAGGTTGGTGGGCAGGGCGCTGGCGCTCTCGATGCCCGGCGGTGTGCATTGGTCGACTTGCGCGCCCGCCGGTGCGGCCAGCCCCATCGCCGCGACCATCCCGATGATCAGTGCGAGGACGAGACTCTTCACGGATGGGCGCAGTACCCGCATGCAGCTCATTCAAAGCAACGTAGCGCGCCCGCCGCGGAATACGCAGGGTTGCGATTATTGAGATCGCGGGGCGCGCAGCACGCCGCGCCGGACCAGTTCGGTGAGCAGGATGGACGCCATCACCTCGGCGCGCTGGGCGCATGCCGCGCGCGCCGCATCGGGCTCACCGGCGCGGACCGCGGCCAGTTCTGCCTCGTATGACGGCAGCAGACGGTCGCGATGCTGCGGGTAGGTCTGCCAGAAGGCGCGCGGAATGAAGGTCCGCGACGAGTTGACGGCCGCCTGCAGTCTCGGGCCGGCGTACTGCTCGTTGATGGTGGTGCGGAACCGGTCGGCGTGGTTGTCGAATTGCCGGGAGTCGCGCGCACCGCGCATCTGGGTGAGCTCACCGTCGAGGGTGTCGACGACGGCCGGATCCGACGCGGCGGCGGCCCGCGCGGACGCGATCCCGCTCAGCAGCCCGTAGAGCTCGTGGTGTTCGCGAACCGTTGACTCGTCGAACCGTTCGACATAGGCGCCGCGGTGATAGCGGGCAGAGACGATGCCGTCGTGCTCCAGCTGAACGACCGCCTCCTGGACCGGCACCCGGCTCAACCCGAGGTCGTGCGCGATCTCGTTGCGGTCCAGGCGATCTCCTGACCGCAGTCTGCCGGTCAGCACCATTTCGACCACGTGAGAGACCACGAGGTCTTTCTCCTTGACCCCATACTTCTTGGGCATGGCGGCGCCAGTGTCTCACGGCGCCTCCCCGCCCTGGGGCGGATCGGCAGCTTCAGTCCCCGGCCTGGCGCCGGTCGCGCCAGCGGCACAGCACCTCGGCTTGGGCGAGGTCGTAGTCGGGCCCGTTCACCCCGACCGTGAACATCGTGATCCCGAGCGCATGCAGGGCGTCGGCGTTCTCGATCAACGCGTCCGCATCGCGGCCCATGGCCTCCGCGGATCGTTCGATGGTGGCCGGATCTCGGCCCGCCTCGGCACAATGGCGGGCCAGGATGTCGGATTTGCGCGGGTAGCTGTCGGTGTCGGAGAACGAGTGCCAGATCTGCGCGTGCCGGGCGACGAGCCGCAACGTCTTCTTCTCCCCGCCACCCCCGATCAGGACGGGTATGTCGCGCACCGGCTGCGGGTTGAGTTTGTCCAGCCTGGCTTCGATCCGTGGCATCGCGACGGCCAGGTCGTCGAGCCTGCTGCCTGCGGTGCCGAACTCGTAGCCGTACTCGTCGTAGTCCTTGCGCTTCCAGCCGGAGCCGATGCCGAGGATCAACCGGCCGTCGGAGATGTGGTCGACGGTGCGGGCCATGTCGGCGAGCAGCTCGGGGTTGCGGTAGGAGTTGCAGCTGACCAGTGCCCCGATCTCGATGCGCGACGTCTGTTCGGCCCAGGCGCCGAGCATGGTCCAACACTCGAAGTGCGCACCGTCCGGGTCGCCGTAGAGCGGGAAGAAGTGATCCCAGTTGAAGGCGACGTCGACGCCGAGGTCCTCGCAGCGCCGCACCGCGTCCCGGAGATGGCCGTAGCGAGGGGAGTGCTGCGGCTGCAGTTGCACGCCGATCCGGATGGGGAAGGTCATGACCCCAAACTAGACGCCGATCTGGCCGCCGTTCTTCCACACCGCCACGACCGACGGCCGCGCCGTGCCGTTGCCGCCTTCGGGCCACCGGGACTGCGGGCTGTCGATGCTGTTCTCGTCGTTCTCGCCCGGGTGCTGCACGCACACCGTCACCAGATCGTCGGTGACCACCGGTCCGCACGTCTCCGCCCCCAGCGGCACGGTCAGGAACTGCTTCGTCTCACCGCGGTTGGGTCCTTCGAGTGCCACCGCGAACAGGCCGTCGTTGGAGTCGAGCGCGTTGCCGTCGGTCGAGATCCACAGATTGCCGTGGCTGTCGAAGGCGAGGTTGTCCGGGCAGGAGATCGGGCTCACCTTGGTCTTGTCGAAACCGCCGTAGTAGGTGTCGGCGGCCTGCGGGTCTCCGCAGACCAGCAGCAGATCCCAGGTGAAGTCGGTGCCGGCGTGGTTGTCGGTGATCTCCAGGATCTGGCCGCTCTTGTTGTCGTTGCGGGGGTTTGAGGCATCGGCGGCGGCTTCGCCGTCGGCGCCGCGCTTGGAGTTGTTGGTCAGCGCGACGTAGACCTTCCCGGTCGCGGGGTTCGCCTCGAAATCCTCGGGCCGGTCCATCTTGGTGGCGCCCACCTTGTCGGCGGCCATGCGGGTGAACACGGCGACCTCCTGCGCGGTGATGCCGTCGACGAGGGATTCGGCCCGTCCGTTCGGGCCAGAGCGCAGCAGCGGAAGCCAGGTGCCGGTGCCGCGGAAAGCCCCGGCGGTGGGCAGCTTGCCGGAACCGTCGATCTCGTTGGCGGGGATGTCGCTGGAGAGCTTGGCGACGTAGAGGGTGCCCTCGTCGAGGATCGCCATGTTGTTGGCCATCGCCGCGGGATCCTTACCGGGCTGCACCTTGCGACTGGACACGAACTTGTACATGTAGTCGAAGCGTTCGTCGTCACCGGTGTAGGCGACCACGGTGCCGTCATCGGTGACGTGGATGTTGGCGCCCTCGTGCTTGAACCGGCCCAGTGCGGAGTGCTTGACCGGTGTCGAGGTGGGGTCCCACGGGTTGAGCTCCACGATGTAGCCGAACCGGTTGACCTCGTTGGGCGTCTTGGCCAGGTCGAAGCGCGGATCGAAAGTCTCCCAGCGCAATTCGGAGGGCTCCAGGGAGACCCCGTAGCGGTCGTGGCGGTCCGCGTCGACGGGGTTGGGGGCGGGGGATCCTTCCGGGGCGCCGAAATAGCCGTGGAAGTTCTCCTCGCCGGAAAGAACTGTGCCCCAGGGTGTTACACCTCCCGCGCAGTTGGCGATGGTACCCAGCACGGTGCGACCCTCGGGGTCGGCCTGGGTCTTGACGAAGTCGGTCCCCGCCGCGGGTCCGGTGATCGCGAAGGGGCTGTCGGCGGTGATGCGCCGGTTGTAGCGGCCCATGACCGGGCGGAGCCCGCCGTCGGGGGTGCGCTCGACCTCGACCACACCCATCCCCATCGAGGCGATCTCGACGTCGAACTGGTCGCGGGTCGGGGCCTCGGCGTCATAGCCGGGGAACATGAACTGCGGCGTCGCGTACTCGAAGTTGGTGACGAGCAGGAAGCGGCCGGGCTGTCCGTCGATGGGCAGCAGTCCGGCGAAGTCGTTGTTGAAGCCGAACTGGCCGCGCTGCGCGGCGCCGGTCTGGTTGTTGACGTCGAACTTCGGTGCGTCGGGCAGCGCCGGGTCGCCCCAGCTGATCACGACGGCCTGCTGGTAGCCGTCGGCGACGACGACGGCGTCCTCGCTGTTGGGCGCGACGGACGCGAAGTTCATCCCTGCCGGCGGTTCGGTGGCGGCCGCGGTCGGCGACGACGACGTCGGGGCCGGCTCGGTGGTGTTCGAGCAGGCGGCCAGCGCGGAGCCCGCTCCGACGGCGAGGACGGCCACCCCGCCGGCGTGCAGGAGCGAGCGTCGGGAGACGGCCTTGGCGATGTCGCCGAAGTACTCGTTGTCGGTCTTGTTCGGCACCGGCTTCGAGCATGCGTCGGCGCACTTGTGCACGCAGGTCACATGCTGGCGCTTGGACTTTCCGTTGTGGGTGACGAGCAGATTCAGCGGCACGAGCGCCATGTCGGGTTCCTTCCCACGCACATTCCGGCCGCGGGCTGGGCGGCCGGATTCGCCGAAAGCTACGGCAGCTGGGCTAGCGCTCGGCAAGCAGAAGGTGAACAACGGTTGACGCATTGATCCGCGTCCCCCCGGCCGGACCGGCCGGCAACCATCGGACTTTTGCTGTGCCGGCGCGGTACAGCGGCTAACCTGATGCGCAATTATCAACAGGGGGGTCAATACGCATGCCGCAGGAGCGCGAGTTGCCGTTGCCACAGCGGAGACGTCGCGGCGCCCGCCGCGCGGAGGACCTCCCGGTGCGTAGCTGGCTGAAGCTGGGGGCGGCCTCCGCGGGGCTCGGTGCGGCATTGCTCGGCTTCGCCCTCGCCGGACCGTCCCCGGTGGCTGAGGCCGACACCGGAACCGAGACGTCGGTGTCCACCGGTCCGGAGAAGGCGACCGCGGAGCAGTCCGAATCCCACGAAGCGGACGCGCCCGACGACGCCGAAGACGAGGCCAACGAGGACTCAGACGAACTCGACGACGCGGACGTCACCGACGACGTGGACGCCACCGACGTGGACGACGCGGACGAGGCGGACGCCACCGACGACGCGGGCGCCACCGACGCGGACCACGCGGACGCCACCGACGACGCGGATGACGCGGTCGGCGAGGCCACGGACGACGATCGCGATGACGAGGACGGCGAGGCAGCAGCCGGCGATGCCGACCCGGCCGCGGACGGCGACCTCGAAGCAGACCTGCCGGCCCTCGTCGAATCGCCACCACCTACCGAGAACAGTTCCGCCACAACGGATTCCGCAGCAAGCGCAGAGCTGGCCACGCCCAAGCGCCCTTGGCGTGAGTTGGTCGCCGGCTTCATCGACGACTGGACGGCCGACACGGAGGCGTGGATCGACTCGCTGGACGCGTCGGACCAGACCAAGGAGCGCCTGGAGGCGACCTTCTGGGCGGTGCGCCGGACGTTCTTCAACCAGGCGCCCACCGTCGACCCGGTCCAGATCACCGGCGTGATCACCGGACCAGTCACCGGCATCCTGGGTGCGGTCGATCCCGACGGTGACCGGGTGGTCTACCGGCTGGTCAGGGCGCCCGGGCAGGGATCGGTGAAGGTCAACTCGGACGGAACATTCACCTACACACCAGGTTCCGACTTCGACGGGGTGGACACCTTCCGTGTCCTGGCCGTCGACGTGGGAATGCACGTCAACGTCCTGGACTGGTTCCGGCCCTGGGGGACGAGGGCCACCCCGCTGATCAACCAGGGCGCCGTCACGTTCGACTTCAGGTACGAGACGGGCGCCGGGCACTGGTCGGCCGAGCGCAAGGCCGCGCTGCTGGGTGCGGCCAACGAGCTGGTGTCGTACCTGCGGGTCAACGCGCCGGTGGTCATCTCCTACCGCGTCGACGGATTCGACGACCCGACGTCGGCGCTGCTGGCGCAGGCAGGAAGCAGCTACACCAGCGCCGAACCGGGCTTCTGGCCGACGCTGGTGCAGAACAAGCTGATCTCCGGGGGCGACGCGAACGGATCGGCGGCCGACGGGCTCATCCAGGTGAACTTCGGAAAGAAGTGGTCCCTGGACGACACCGTCGAGAGCGACGAGTTCGACTTCATGATGGCGCTGATGCACGAGATGCTGCACTCGTTCGGCATCCTGTTCGCCGTGCGGCCGGGTGAGACGACACGACGCTACTGGTCCACCTATGCGAGCCTGGTCGTCGACGAGAACGGCAGCAGCCCTTTCAATTCCGACTTCAGCTGGAACACGGCTTATGACCCGAACCTGACCAGGAAGGACGGCGGCCTGTTCTTCGGAGGCACCGAGGCAGTCGAGGCGTATGACGGTGCTCTGATCCCGTTGTTCACCTCCGACCCATGGCTGGGCACGAGCGTCGGAGCACACCTCGACGACATGGTCTTCATCGGCGTCGACCGGAAGATGATGAATGCCTCGACCACGCCGGGACCTGGCGTCCGTGTCCTCAGCGCCATTGAACTCGGAATCCTGAAAGACCTTGGCTACCAGGTTGTCGCGAGAGCGCCGGTCGAAGACTTGGCGTAATACCAGAGGGGTGACAGTGGCCGGTGGTGTACATGCTCGGCGGGGCGACGCTCTGAGGATTTCGCGGCCCGCCGATGGCGGTACCCGCGATCGGACGCGGCAGCGCTGGTGAAAACGACTGGCTAGCAGGTCCGCTCAGTCGGCGAGCACGCCGCGCAGCAACTCGATCAGGGCCAACGGTTGGTCGCTCTGCACCGAGTGCCCGGAGTTCTC
>Ga0172382_10012361_pt1 | contig 11154 bp, 12 predicted proteins | sample Leawel138RmetaG_FD_122245 | JGI IMG/M metagenome (GOLD analysis project Ga0172382, IMG submission 122245) | Leachate microbial communities from a municipal landfill in Southern Ontario, Canada - Leachate well 138R metaG | ecosystem: Engineered > Solid waste > Landfill > Unclassified | place...
CGGGCGCGAAAGCGCCCGCCCCCCGCAGGGCGGGCGCTGGCCGTGCGCCGGGGCCGCACGGCCCGGTCGGTGGATATGCCGCGAGCGGCGCGAGGCGATGGCCTCGCGCCGGCCGGGCCCCCCGTCATCGCGAGCGCAGCGAAGCACTCCATGACGCAATCCATCCCGGGGCGCCGGGGGCTCCGCCGCCCCGCGATCAGGGCATGACCCCGGCCGGGCCCCGGGGCCCCGGTCGGCGGGGCGCCGCCTTCGCCCGCCTCGCGGCTGCCGTCCCCCTTCGCGACGGCTGGATTTAACTTTCGCAACCGCCTACACCTCCGGGCATGAAGATCTGGACCCTGCCCAACACCCTCACCATCCTGCGGCTGCTGGCGGCGCCGGGGGTGCCGGTGATGTTTCTCTACTTCAACCGGCCCTGGGCGGACTGGGCGGCGCTGGCGCTGTTCATCGGGGCCGCGGTCACCGATTATTTCGACGGCTATCTCGCCCGGCTCTGGAAGCAGGAGACCCGGTTCGGCGCCATGCTCGACCCGATCGCCGACAAGGCGATGGTGGTGATCGCGATCATGGTGATCACCGGCTATTCGGGCATGAATCCCTGGCTGATCCTGCCCGCCACGGTGATCATCTTCCGCGAGGTGTTCGTCTCGGGCCTGCGCGAATATCTCGGCGCCGGCACGGTGGTGCTCAGGGTCACGCCGCTGGCCAAGTGGAAGACCACGGCGCAGATGACCGCGATCGCGGTGCTGTTCCTCGGGCTCGGGCTTGCCTATGTCGAGGCCGGGCGGCCGCCGCGCGTCGGCGCGGGGATCCTGCCCGACGGCTTTACCTGGGCGGCGGTGGCGACGCGCGGCGGGCTGGTCCTGATCTGGGTGGCGGCGGTGCTGACCGCGATCACCGGCTGGGAGTATTTCCGCAAGTCGCTGCCCTTCCTCAAGGAGGGAAAATGACCATGGATGTCCTCTATTTCGCCTGGCTGCGCGAACGGATCGGCCTTGCCTCGGAGCGGGTCGAGACCGCCGCCGCCACAGTGCGCGACCTCGTGGCCGAACTGGCCGCGCGCGAGGAACGCTATGCCGCGGCCTTTGCCGACCTGCGGGCGGTGCGGGTGGCGCTCGACCAGGAGCTTTCCGGTTTCGACGCGAGCCTCGCGGGGGTCCGCGAGGTGGCGTTCTTCCCGCCGATGACCGGCGGCTGAGGGGCGGCCGGTGTCCGCGCGCGTCCAGCAGGAGCGGTTCGACCCGGGGGCGGAGCTTGCGCGCTTCACCGCCGCGGTGGCCGGCGCCGGCGCGGTGGTGAGCTTTACCGGCGTGGTGCGCGACGTGGACCCGGGCCTCGTGGCGATGGAGATCGAGCACTACCCGGCCATGACCGCGCCGGCGATCGAGGCGATGATCGCGCGGGCCGTGGCGCGCTTCGGCCTTGCCGGCGCCGAGGTGGTCCACCGCCACGGCCGCCTCGGCCCCGGCGAGGTGATCATGATGGTCCTGACCGCCGCCCCGCACCGGCAGGCGGCGTTCCAGGGCGCCGAGTTCCTGATGGACTGGCTGAAATCGCGGGCGCCGTTCTGGAAGAAGGAGATCACCCGCGACGGTGCCGCCTGGGTGGCCGCGAAGGACGACGACGAGGACGCGCTGGCGCGGTGGTGAGCGCCGCCGTGCCGGGCCCGCGCCCCGCATCGCCGTGCCCTATCCCGCCATGCCCTATCCCATCGCCGCGCAGGGCCGGTGGCGGTGGCAGGTGGTCAGGTGGTCGTTCACCAGCCCGCAGGCCTGCATCCAGGCATAGGTGATCACCGGCCCGCAGAAGCGGAACCCCGCGCGGCGCAGGTCGCGCGACAGGGCGGCGGATATGTCGGTGTCGGTCGGCACCTCCTCCGGCCTGTGCCAGCGGTTTTGCACCGGCGCGCCCTGAACATGCTCCCAGACGAAGGCCGAGAAACCGCCGCGCTCCTCGAGCGCGATGAAGGCCCGGGCGCCGGTGATCGCCGCCTCGATCTTGCCGCGGTGGCGGATGATGCCCGGATCGGCGAGCAGCCGCGCCACATCCGCCTCGCCCATGCCGGCCACGGCCTCGGGGTCGAAGCCGGCGAAGGCGCGGCGGAAATTGTCGCGCTTTCTCAGGATCGTGATCCAGCTCAGCCCGGCCTGAAAGCCGTCGAGCACCAGCTTCTCCCACAGCGCCCGCGACTCGTGCTCGGGCACCCCCCATTCGGTGTCGTGATAGGCGCGATAGAGCGGGTCGTCCCCCGCCCAGGCGCAGCGTGGCAGAGCGTCCATGGCCTCCTCCGGTCGGGCCGTGGTCGCAGATGCCGGCCGTCAACGCAATGTTTACCCGCGCCGGGGCAGGATCGCGGCATCGGAGGGGGCGATGGCCGGCGCAGCGTATCAGGCAGACGACGACGGGCCCGGCGATCCGCTCAGCCATGCGCTGCAGTTGCAGGAGCAGGACCTGCCCGCGCTGGTCGCGGCGGCGCTGGCTGCGGGGCGGGTGCGGCTGGCCTTCCAGCCGGTGGTCATGGCCGCCGATCCCCGGCGGGTGGCGTTTCACGAAGGTTTCATCCGCCTGCTCGACCCGGCCGGCCGGCTGCTCCCGGCGGCGAGCTTCATCGCCGGGGTGCAGGACCGGGCCGAGGGCCGCGATCTCGATGCCGCGGCGCTGCGGCTGGGCTTTGCGGCGCTGCGCCGCGACCCGCGCCTGCGGCTCTCGGTCAACATGTCGGCGCGCTCGATCGGCGATGACGGCTGGCGCGCGGCGCTCGATGCCGGGCTGGCCGCCGATCCCGAGGCCGGCGCCCGGCTGATCCTCGAGATTTCCGAAAGCTCGGCCATGACCCTGCCCGAGCTGGTGATCCGCTTCATGGCCGCCATGCAGCCCCGCGGCCTGTCCTTCGCGCTCGACGATTTCGGCGACGGGCTGCTGTCCTTCCGCCATCTGCGCGATTTCCTCTTCGACATGGTCAAGATCGCCCCCGGCTTCGTGCGCGGCCTCGATGCCGCGCCCGACAACCAGGTTCTGGTCGAGGCGCTGGTCGCCGTCGCCCGCCAGTTCGGGATGTTCACCGTGGCCGAGGGGGTGGAGCGCGCGGGCGAATCCGCCCATCTCGCCCGGCTCGGGGTCGATTGCCTGCAGGGCTACCTGTTCGGCCGGCCGCGCCCCGCGCCCTGAACCGGCCGCGCGCTTGCTGCCCTGCGGCGAAAGACATTGCCGCGCCCGCGCACAGGGCCTAAGCATTGGTCCTATCTTGCCCGAGGGCGCCCGGCGCCCCCCGCGACAGCCACAGGAGCCTGCCCATGTCATCCGTCGTCATCGCCTCGGCCGCCCGCACCGCCGTCGGTTCCTTCGGCGGCGCCCTCGCCGATGTCCCCGCCCATGAACTGGGGGCCACCGTGCTGCGGGCGCTGGCCGAACGCGCCGGGATCGACCCCGCGCAGGTGAGCGAGACCATCCTCGGCCAGGTGCTGACCGCCGGGCAGGGCCAGAACCCGGCGCGGCAGGCGCATATCGCCGCGGGCTTCCCGCAGGAAGCGGCGGCATGGGGCCTCAACCAGGTCTGCGGCTCGGGGCTGCGGGCGGTGGCGCTGGGCGCGCAGCAGATCATGCTGGGCGATGCGCGCGTGGTCGCGGCCGGCGGGCAGGAGAACATGAGCCTGTCGCCCCATTGCGCCCATCTGCGCACCGGAAAGAAGATGGGCGATCTGGCGATGATCGACACCATGATCCGCGACGGGCTCTGGGACGTGTTCAACAACTACCACATGGGCCAGACCGCGGAAAACGTGGCCGACCAGTGGCACATCAGCCGCGAGCAGCAGGACGAGTTCGCGCTTGCCAGCCAGCAGAAGGCCGAGGCCGCGCAGAAGGCCGGCCGCTTCGCGGATGAAATCGTGGCCCATGTCATCAGGGGCCGCAAGGGCGACGTCACCGTGGACCAGGACGAATACATCCGCCACGGCGCCACGATCGAGGCGATGCAGAAGCTGCGCCCGGCCTTCAACCGCGAGGGCAGCGTCACCGCCGGGAATGCCTCGGGCATCAACGACGGCGCCGCCGGGGTGCTGCTGATGGCCGAGGATGAGGCCGCGAAGGCCGGGATCGAGCCGCTGGCCCGCATCGCGTCCTGGGCCACCGCCGGGGTCGATCCGGCGATCATGGGCACCGGCCCGATCCCGGCCTCGCGCCGGGCGCTGGAAAAGGCCGGCTGGACGGTCGGCGACCTCGATCTGGTCGAGGCGAACGAGGCTTTCGCCGCCCAGGCCTGCGCCGTGAACAAGGACATGGGCTGGGATCCGGCGATCGTGAACGTGAACGGCGGCGCCATCGCCATCGGCCACCCGATCGGCGCCTCGGGGGCGCGGATCCTCAACACGCTGCTCTACGAGATGAAGCGCCGCGGCGCGCGGAAGGGCCTCGCCACGCTCTGCATCGGCGGCGGCATGGGCGTCGCGCTCTGCGTGGAGCGGTAGGGCGGGCGGGTCCGAAGGGGAAGAAACCCGGAGTCTCTCTTCCCGTCATTGCGAGGCGGCGCAGCCGCCGTGGCAATCCACGGGGCCGGCCCATGGATTGCTTCGCCTGCGGCTCGCAATGACGGGGAGAGAGGCCGGCGGCCGGGCCGGCGCGAGGCCATCGCCTCGCGCCGCTCACTGTCCTGTCAACCAGAACCGGCCGTGCGCCCCGCGCACGGCCAGCGCCCGCCCTGCGGGGGGCGGGCGCTTCCGCGCCCGCCGGGCGGGCCCTGTCCGTGCCCTGAACACCGTTTCCGCTGACACGTTCCCCGCCCTCCGCTCGCGCTGCGGGCGGCGGGCCGGGCGGGGCGGTGCCCCGCTGATCCGGCCCGGAGCGCGGCGCCCCGCCCCCCTCACCCCTTCTCGTGAAAGAAGGCGTAGATCGCCTCGGCCATCCCCTCGGAAATCCCCGCCACCGCGCGCAGGTCGGCAAGGTTGGCGCGGCTCACCGCCTTGGCCGAGCCGAAATGCGCGAGCAGCGCCCGCTTGCGGGTCGGCCCGACGCCCGCGATCTCGTCCAGCGGGGTCGCGCCCACCGCCCTGGCCCGCCGCGCGCGGTGGGTGCCGATCGCGAAACGGTGCGCCTCGTCGCGCAGGCGCTGGACGAAATAGAGCACCGGGTCGTTATGCGCGAGCGCCTTCACCGGCTGGCCGATGCGGTGGAATTCCTCCTTGCCGAGGTTGCGGTCCACGCCCTTGGCGACCCCGATCACCGGCAGGTCCTCGATGCCCAGATCGGCGAGGATGCGGTCCACCGCCGCGATCTGCCCGGCGCCGCCGTCGATCAGCAGCAGGTCCGGCCACGAGGGCGACTGCCGGCCCGGATCGTCCTTCAGGAGCCGGGTGAAGCGCCGGGTCATCACCTCCTCCATCATCGCGAAGTCGTCGCCGGGGGCGAACCCCTCGCCCCGGATGTTGAACTTGCGATACTGGCCCTTCTCGAACCCCTCGGGCCCGGCGACGATGAAGGCGCCCACCGCGTCGGTGCCCATGATATGCGAGTTGTCGTAGACCTCGATCCGCCGCGGCGGGCCGTCGAGGCCGAAGGTCTCGGCCAGCCCCTCGAGCAGCCGCGTCTGGGTGGCGCTTTCCGACATCCGCCGGGCGAGGCTCTCGCGGGCGTTGCGCAGCGCGCCCTCGACCAGCTCGGCCTTCTCGCCGCGCTGCGGCACGGTGATCGTCACCCTGCGGCCGCGCTTGCCGGTCAGCGCCTCGGCCATCAGGTCGGGATCGTCGAGCCCGTGCGACAGCAGCACCACCGGCGGCGGTTCGCGCTGGTCGTAGAACTGGCCGACGAAGGCCTGCATGACCTCGGAGGCATCGGCATCGGGGGCAAGGCGGGGGTAGTAGTCGTGGTTGCCCCAGTTCTGGTGCGCGCGGATGAAGAACACCTGCACGCAGGCCTGCCCGCCCTCCATATGCAGCGCGATCACGTCGCCCTCGGCCACGGTGCGGGGGTTGATGCCCTGCGCGCTCTGCACCGAGGTCAGGGCCCGGATCCGGTCGCGCAGCCCGGCGGCGCGTTCGTATTCCATCGCCTCCGCCGCCGCGGCCATCTGCCGGGCGAGATCCTCCTGCAGGTCGGTCGACTTGCCGGACAGGAACCGTTTGGCATCGGCGACCGAGGCGGCATAATCCGCCTCGCTGATATAGCCCACGCAGGGCGCCGAGCAGCGCCTGATCTGGTAGAGCAGGCAGGGCCGGGTGCGGCTCGCGAATACCGCATCGGTGCAGGTGCGGATCTGGAACGCCTTCTGCAACTGGTTGATCGTGCGGTTGACCGCGCCGGCGCTGGCGAAGGGGCCGAAATAGTCGCCCTTCTCCTTCCGCGCGCCGCGATGCTTCTTCACGGCCGGGAACGGGTGGTTGCCGGTCAGCAGGATGTTGGGGAAGGACTTGTCGTCGCGCAGCAGCACGTTGTAGCGCGGCTTGAGCTGCTTGATGAGATTCTGCTCGAGCAGCAGCGCCTCGGTTTCGGTGCGCGTGGTGAGGAACATCATCGAGGCGGTCTCGGAGATCATCCTCGCGATCCGCGGGCTGTGGTCGCCGGGGCGCGCATAGCTCGAGACCCGGGCGCGCAGGTTGCGCGCCTTGCCGACATAGAGCACCCGCGCCTCGGCATCGAGCATCCGGTAGACGCCGGGGCTGCCGTCGAGCCGGCGCAGATAGGACTGGATCACCGCATGGCCGGTCGGGGTGCCGGTCGGGGTCTCGGCGGGGGTCTCGTCCGGGCTGCTGTCGTCGCTCATGGCCGCTGTCTCCGATTCTTCCCGACCGAGTCACGTCCCGCCCGGGGATGCAAGACGGCCGGCCGCGGCACCGCCTGTGGATAACTGCGTGGGCAGATTGGGGGCGACAGCGGATTTTCCTTGAATCCGGCCAGCTTCGCGCCGACTCGCCTTATGCGTGTATTTTGACAACCGGCTGATTTTGCAGGAGATAATTCTTGATGCTTTGTAAACATATGGAATCGTAGCCAATCTTTCACACTCATGTGAGGATGGCCCGGGCCGGTGCGTAACTTGGCCGCAGACTATTCGACCCCGAGCACATCCCGGGTCCGCCAGGCCAGATGCTGGCCGCCGTCGGTGGCGATCATCTGCCCGGTCACCGACTTCGCGTCGATCAGATAGGACAGCGCCGCGCAGACATCGCCGGGATCGGCGCCGCGGCCCAGCACCGTGGCGGCGCGCTGGCGGGCGAAATGGCCGTCGCTCTGGCGCGCGCCCTGCAGGGTCGGGCCGGGGCCGATCGCGTTGACCCGCACCCCGGGCGCCAGCGCCTGCGCGGCGGTGCGGGTCAGGGTCCAGAGCCCGGCCTTGGCGAGGGTGTAGGTCATGAACTCGGGGGTGAGCTTCCACACCCGCTGGTCGATCATGTTGACGACCAGCGCCTGCGCCACCGGCTCGCCGCCCGCATCCGGGACCGGGGCGGGGGCCCGGGCGGCGAAATTCTGGATCAGCACGAAGGGCGCCCGCAGGTTCGAGCCCATGTGCCGGTCCCAGCCGGCGCGGGTGGCGGTGGCGATGTTGTCGTAGTCGAAGATCGAGGCGTTGTTCACCAGCAGCGTGAGCGGCCCGCCGAGCGCCGCGGCCGCCTGCGCCACCAGGGGCTCGACCTGCGCCTCGTCGAGAAGATCGGCCCGCAGCACCGCCGCCCGGCGCCCGAGGGCGCGGATATCGGCGGCCGTGTCTTCGGCGGCGGCCTGCGAATGCGCGTAATGCACCGCGACATCATAGCCGCGCCCGGCCAGATGCAGCGCCATCGCCCGCCCCAGCCGCCGCGCCCCGCCGGTGACCAGTGCCCTCACCCCTTGCCCCCGCCGCAGTCGCAGGGCCCGCGCCCGATCCGCGGCCGGCCGCAATCGGGACAGAACCGCGACTCGCGCCGCATCCCCGGCAGCCGCACCCGCCCGAGAATGGCGAGGACCGAGACCGCGACGAGCAGGAACAGGGCTGCCTTGAGGATCACGGCCGGACCTCCGGGCGCGGGGGCGGCGGGGCAGGGCGGAGCGGGGCGGGCAGGGGCTGACGCATGGGCCGAGACTATGCGCGCCCGGCGCGCGCGGCAAGGCGGGGCGGGAGCGGGGCGCGTTCCCCCGTCACCCGCGAGGCGGCGCAGCCGCCGTGGCAATCCAGGTGCCCGGGCCATGGATCGCTTCGCCTGCGGCTCGCAATGACGGCCGGGGGCGCGGGGCCTTCCTCTCGCGGAAATCCACCCCCGCCGGTTGTTTGCGGCCCCTCGCGATGCTATCTTGAGGCCATGGCCCGGCGCCGGCATCCTCCGGCGCGTTTCGCGAAAGGACGATGATCTGCCAACCCACCCCAGCGCGGCCCCTGCCGCCACCACCGGCGCGCCGATGAGCGGCGACGTATTTCCCCATTCTTCCAGCGACATGACCCGCAGCGCCCAGCTGATCGAGCTCGTGATCGCCTCGCTCGAGGACGACAAGGCCGAGGAGATCGTGCGGATCGACCTGCGCGGCCGGTCGGACATGGCCGACTGGATGGTGATCGCCTCGGGCCGCTCGGCGCGGCAGGTGGCGGCGATCGCCGAGCATCTGGCCGAGCGGATCAAGCACAGCGCCGGCGTCCTGCCCCGCACCGAGGGGCGCGAGGCCGCCGACTGGGTGCTGATCGACGCCGGCGACGTGATCGTGCATGTGTTCCGCCCGGAAGTGCGCGAATTCTACCAGCTCGAACAGATGTGGCAGAAGGGCGCCACCCCCGCGCGGGGCTGATGCGGGTCACGATCTGCGCGGTCGGCCGGCTGCGGCCGGGGCCGGAGCGCGATCTGGTCGCGGATTACCTGCAACGTTTCGAGCGCACGGGCCGGCCGCTCGGGCTGGGCCCGGCGCAGGTGCTCGAGGTCGAGGACCGCAAGGGCGGCGGCATGGCGGCCGAGGCCGCGCTGCTTGGCCGTGCGATCCCCGCCGGCGCGGTGATCTGCGCCCTCGACGAGCGCGGCGAGACCCCCGACTCCCCCGCCTTCGCCGGCTGGCTGGCCGGCTGGCGCGATGCCGGGCAGGCGCCGGCCTTCGTGATCGGCGGCGCCGACGGGCTCGACCCGGCGCTGCGCGGGCGGGCGGCGCGGCTGCTGTCGTTCGGGCCGATGGTCTGGCCGCATCTGCTGGTGCGGGTGATGCTGGCCGAGCAGCTTTACCGCGCCGCGACCATTCTTGCGGGCACGCCCTATCACCGGGCATGAGGGGCGGAAATTCGGTTTGACAGCACCGGCGGGCCACTCTAATCGGGCGCCCGTGGACGGCGTGGTAGCTCAGCTGGTTAGAGCACGGCACTCATAATGCCGGGGTCGGCAGTTCAAGTCTGCCCCACGCTACCAGCGCCCCGGACGGCGCCCTTCGGGACAATCAGCGTCGTCATTGCGAGGCGGCGCAGCCGCCGTGGCAATCCATGAAGCCCGGGCATGTGGATTGCTTCGCCTGCGGCTCGCCATGACGGAGGGCGGCGGATGGCCCCGCGCTCCTTCAGAACCATTGCCCCGGCTCCATCAGCCCCAGTTCCATCAACTGCCGCGACTGCCAGCCGAAGGGCACCGAATTGTGCCACATGAAGCTGTGGATCGCGGCGCTCGAGCCCGGGTTGCGCTTCAGCGCCTTGGCGGCCCGGAACGAACAGACCGCGGCGGTCGGCGAATTGTGCCAGGGACAGGCATAGGTGTTGTATTCGGGCAGGTTGAACGTGTGGTCGGCGCGGATGCGCAGCCCCTTGCGGTTGCGGAACAGCGCCACCCGGTCGATGCGGCGGCGGGCGGGGGGGATGTGCTCCTCGAAGCGCCAGCGCAGCCCGCCGAAGAAATCGAGCTGCCGCTCGGCCGGATTGCCGTCCGGGCCCTTGCGGGCGAGCGCGTAATAGCCGGTCCGGTCGAGATGCGCCCGCTCGCGCGAGACCGCGCCGGGCACGAGGGACAGGTCGTCGGCATAGAGGTCGATCGCATAGGTCAGGACCGAGTCGCGCCGCTCCTCGGCCACGAAGGCCAGCAGTTCGCCCACGCTGCGGCTCTCGCAGAACGGGGTGAACAGGAATTCCGCGTTCCAGCCGTAGTAGAACCACACCCCTTCCGGCGCGACCGCGAGGCAGGCGTTGACGATCGCCGGCATCGCTCCGGGCGCCAGCACCGGCGCGGTGACCCGGATCACCCGCTCGTCCGCGAAGGGCGGCAGCGGCAGGTCGGGGGGCGCGAACACCACGAGGGTGCGGAAGCCCGCCTCGAGATGGTGGCGCAGAGTGGCGGCGAACTCGACCGCGTCCTCCACGAGGATCAGCCCGACCGGCCCCCGCGCCAGCGCCGCGCGCCCCCCGCGCAGGAAGGCGGCGGGAGAGTCGTGATGCGCTGCCATCCCTGCCTCCGGTTGCCGCCCGGATGATGCCGCCAGCGGCGCCGCGATTGCAAGCGAGTGCCGCATTGCCGCGGGATTGCCGCGGCCGCCGGATGTTTCCATCCGGCTGCGAAATGCTCTAGGGAAGGGCCTGCCCGTCACCGCCCGCCATCCGGGGATCGCCATGTCCGCGCCCAGAAAGCTCTTCATCAAGACCTACGGCTGTCAGATGAATGTCTACGACAGCGAGCGGATGGCCGAGACGCTGGCCGCCGAGGGTTTCGAGACCACCGAACGGCCGGACGAGGCCGACATGATCCTGCTCAACACCTGCCATATCCGCGAGAAGGCGGCCGAGAAGGTGTTTTCCGAGCTCGGGCGCCTGCGGCCGCTCAAGGAGGCCCGCCCCGGGCTGCAGATCGGCGTCGCCGGCTGCGTGGCCCAGGCCGAGGGCGAGGAGATCATCCGCCGCGCGCCGCTGGTCGATCTGGTGGTCGGGCCGCAGAGCTATTTCCGCCTCCCCGAGATGGTGCGGGCCGTCGATGCCGGCGCCCGGGTGGTGGACACCGATTTCCCGGCCGGGGACAAGTTCGCGGCCCTCGGGGCGCGCCGGCAGGGCCGGCGGGCGCCGGCCGCCTTCCTGACCGTGCAGGAGGGCTGCGACAAGTTCTGCGCCTTCTGCGTGGTCCCCTACACCCGCGGCGCCGAGGTCAGCCGCCCGGCCGCGCGCGTCATGGACGAGGCCCGCGCGCTGGTCGCGGCCGGGGTGCGCGAGATCACGCTGCTGGGCCAGAACGTGAATGCCTGGCA
>Ga0172382_10012362_pt1 | contig 11153 bp, 11 predicted proteins | sample Leawel138RmetaG_FD_122245 | JGI IMG/M metagenome (GOLD analysis project Ga0172382, IMG submission 122245) | Leachate microbial communities from a municipal landfill in Southern Ontario, Canada - Leachate well 138R metaG | ecosystem: Engineered > Solid waste > Landfill > Unclassified | place...
GGCAGGCTTTTTGGACCTTGAGGATTTGGGCTTCATCTTCGTTCCTTCGTCACTACGACGAAGCCCAAATCCTCCTTAAATCACAACCTCAAATCTGTGCCACAGGTGCTGACGGGGGACAGGATCGAGACCCTTGGCGGAGTGATCGAGCGGTGCGATGTTCCGGACCTGACTGGCAGGGTGCTCTTGCGCCTCGCCCGGCAGATTGCCGCGAGCAGCGCACAGGGCGTGAGCCGTGAGCATCCGCTTCTCGCCGCAAGTCTACCTGATGGATCGCGCGTACAGATAGTTCTTCCGCCCGCAACGCGTGGCGAGATGGCGATCGCGATCCGCAAGCATGTCGTAGCCGGCATGAGCCTTGCAGACTACGAAAGATCGGGCGCCTTCAGCGCTACGCGAGTGACGCAGGGGCTGGCCTCGAAAGGCCTTCGCGGCCTCACCCCTTCCGCTCCCGATAACCTGGCCAGCTTCCTGCGGACCGCCGTCACCGAACGCAGGAACATCCTGATCGCCGGGGGAACCTCGACTGGCAAGACGACCTTTCTCAATGCACTCCTGCGCGAGATCCCCCGCGAGGAAAGGCTTATCCTGATTGAGGACACACCGGAACTCCAACTGACCCACGCAAACGCGGTAGGCCTGCTTGCTGTCCGCGGCAGCATGGGGGAGGCGGCCGTCACTGCCGAAGATCTGCTGATTGCTTCGCTGCGCATGCGACCCGACCGGATCATCCTTGGCGAGATGAGAGGCGCGGAGGCCCTGACTTTCCTTCGTGCCGTCAACACCGGACATCCGGGGTCCTTGAGCACCATTCACGCCGACTCGCCAGAGCGCGCGATCGATCAGTTGGCACTTCTAGTGATGCAGAGTGGGACTGCCATGAAATGGGAAGATGTCGCGCAATACGTAGGGAATTCACTTGATATAATCGTTCAACTGGAACGAAAGGGAGGCAAACGCGAAATCTCCTCAATCCTTTTACGTGATCGATCCTGATTCTGATCGCTATTCCTAAACCCTCTGCATTGTGATTAAAATTTCCGCGAGGATATTAATAAATAGTTTAGGACAATTATTCCCTAAGATAAAATTGGACGATAGGGATAATGTACAGGCAATCCGATATATTCACTCATCCTCACACACACTGAGTGGTCTGTGTCGATCTTATTTAACTACCGGTCGATACACAGTAAGATGATCTGTTCGATCGTGATTTTTCATTGCCATCATTCGCCTAATCCATACGCAATGGTTCCCAACAATGTTTCAATGGTGAACCACATGAAGAACAAGAACAAACCTTCGCATCCCTTGCCTGACATGATGATCGAGATGATCGGCAGCCATTTCCTGGAAGCCGCCCGCTATCTTCGAGAAATCCAGGACGAGGTACCCGATCAGTTCGCGCCGGTCGTCAAGCAACTCGGCATCGGGCTGCGCAAGGCTTATGCGCTGGCCCAGATCGACCGGGCCTTCCACGATCGTGGTGTCGAACGCGATCGGTTGCGCGCGATCGGCTGGACCAAGCTCGCGATGCTCGCCTCCTTCATCGACGACGACAACGTCGAGACCCTGCTGGCCATGGCCGAGGAGCTTCCCGCCCATGCGCTGCGCCTGCTGGTTGCAGGTGTGGAAGTCGATCCCCAAGGCAGGGTCGTCGCGCTCTACCTCGACAGCGGACAGCTTGCACTGTTCGACAAGGTCATGGAGACCTTTGGAGCGATGCAAGCTCCGCGCGGCTGGGTGCTCAAGGAAAAGGCTCTCATGAAGGCCATGAAAACTGCCCTGGAACAAATGCCATAGGGATGCATGACGGCTCGTCGGCAAGGCCGGCGAGCCATCTTGCCGGTGACCAGCCTCGCCATCCCATATGATGCCGGAGCGGAGCTAAAACTGCCCGTCGCCCAGCGCGCGCAGCATATCTCCGATCGCACCAACCAAGGCATCCTGATGCTGTGGGAGAAACTGCTTGATCCTCGGCGCAGACTTTCCGTTGGCGCTGACATAGTTCTCCGTGCCGGACACCACCCTGCCCCCGATCAGCGCGGCCAGCGTGTCGAAATAGGTTCGCCAGACAGGCTCGGGCACACCCCAGGAGGCGGGATTGGTCCAGAACTGACCATTCTTCGTGATGTAACCCAGGTTCACCGGCTTTTCCCGATCGGCGAGGTCGGCCTTGAGATTGAGGCTGGCTTTGAGGTCGGGATAGACGCCGAGCGGTTCGAGCGCGGCCAGAAGCGACCGGATGAGGCCGGGCAAGGCGGGATCGCGCCGACCCAGCTTCTCCCAGAACTCGGCCGAGCTGATCGTTTGGGGGCCGGCCTGCGCTTCCGCCGGCACGGCCTGCACCGTGACCAAGCCCTGCTCGACCCGCACCACGCCCCGCTCGATCATCACGGTTCGAGCCAGCGTATTGGGCACGGCCAGAATGTCGCCGGCCGGGTTTCGCCAGGTGGCCAGCTCGACCAGCGCAAAGGTGAAGTGTGCGCCAGCATGGCTCTGCAGCAGATCGCCCAGTACCTCGGTCTCCGCACGGATGCCATCGCCCAGGACGATGGCCAGCATCCGGCCCCGCGCCAGGTTGCGCGCAACGGCGTCGATAAACTCGGCTTCCTCCAGGGCTTCGGGATGATCGCACACCAGATCGTAGAGACGGACCGCCCCACCCTTCCCGCGCGATACCGCGCGCTCGAACGCTTCGTAGGTCATCGCGCTCAAGGCGGCGACATAGTCGAGCGCCTGCGCCACCACCTCGCGCCGCATCTGGCTGTTGCGCCACAGCTTGGTCTCGACGACCACGATGTCGCCGGTCGGCGTCAGGTAGAGGTTGTCGATGAAACCGTGCCCGCAGGGCACCTCGCGCGCGGCGGGGATCAGTTCGCCGAAAGCCGGCTCGATGTCCGAGACCGGCAGGACCGCCGGATGGTCATGGATCAGCGTCTGAAGCCAGCTCTCGTCGTAAGTACCGCTGCCGAGCCGGATGCGCTCCAGCGGGCTGCGGGCGTTGGTGGGGCTGATGAGAACCGGGACCGCGCGAGACCTTACCATGCCGGTTATGTGCGGGAACGCGAAGGCGACGTCCAGCAAAATGAGACTCATAAGTCGTGGGCCAATCAGTCGCACGACCTGATCGTCGCGCGCAATGGACGTCCCCGCGCGCATCGGCTGGAACCTCAGGCGTCTGCGCAAGGAGCGCGGGCTCACGCAGGAGAACTTCGCCACCGACAGCGGCTTCGATCGCGGCTACATCAGCGGGGTGGAGCGGGGTGTGCGCAATCCTTCCGTGCTGGTGCTGACCAGGATCGCCGAGGCTCTGCATGCCGATGTCGCCGAACTGTTCGATGCCGACAAAGCTGCGGAGTTTGCCAACGGGCAGCGCGCTGCGGATTAGCTTGGCCGGCCACATCTGCGGAGCCGGACTTGCATCCTCGTCCTCACCTGCGCACATTAGGAGAATGGATAAAGCGCAAGCCCAGTTCAGCCGTATCCGCCGCAAACTGCGCCAGATCACCTGGATGCTGGCAATGACGCTCGTGCTGGAATTTATCCTGCTGGTGAAGACCTTTTCTCAATAGCCCTGAACATCGCAAACTAGGCGAACGTCATTGGCAGCCGAGTCGCGACCACCTTGGGTGTGTCGTGCGGCATCTCCATACGCCGGAAGATCTTGGCTCGGCTGCTGGTACGTGGGGATCGAGAGGGACGAGACAAGCAGTTCGTCAATAGCGAGCCGCCGATCCGCCACACAGCACCTATCCACGCCCCAGGAGGCATCGGGAGTCATTGCATCCGCCCGGTTATCCACAAGACCGAGCACCGCGTCGCCCGATGGGATTTTGTCCTTGGGACAGCGTTTCGCCAAAATTGACGGATGCGATGCGGCGGCATTTCCAATCGGATGTGAAAGAGCACCGCTCACCATCGGCCCTCCGGGACAGAACCAGGGACATTTTACCTTCATCCAATCAGCGGCTTGGGCGCAAAATTCTGGACCCCGCCATCTTGTCTCCCCTGTCCTTCGCGGTCATCATCCTGTCGAACAGCCCACCGGATGACCTGACCAGTCTCCGGTGCTCGCGAGCCGGGCGGGCTTAGGTCAAATTCCGTTGAAGGATTTGCCCCCCATGAGCATTCGTCTCCCGAAGGCGGCGCGCGGCAATACGCGTCAGCCGTTCGATCACCCTGCCGAGCCGCCGCGAGATGGCTCCGCCGCCCCACCCTCGCCCGCAAGGCCCTCTACGCGCAGGCCCGCGCCGCGCCCCTCGGGCGGTCAGCAGCCGTTCTTCACCGCCGCCGGCCTCGCCTTGCGCTGGGGCATGTCGGAGCGCCATGTCCGCCGTCTGATCGAGAACGGCGAACTGCGTGCACATCGGTTCGGCAAGGCCGTGCGTATCTCGATTGCCGATGTGCTCGTGTATGAGGCCGGCTGCATCGCTGTCACCTGAAGTCACGTGCTGACAGGCAATTCTCAGCCTGACCAATACCGTGGTGAAACACCCGAGGCCCATTTTCAATAAATATGGGCAGCGGGGGCTTCACCAAGCCGAACCCCAGTCATCACCTGACATCACCAGGCACCTGACGCCGAAAGGGAGGGCTCACCATGCCTGCTCCTGATGCCCCCGCTTTGACTCTTGCAGGGGTCGAAGACCTGATCATGGCGAAGCATGATCTGCCGATCCAGACGCGCCGCGAGATGCGCTCCAGGATCGAGTGCTTTGCCCGGGTCTGCAACCGCAACCCGGCCGACATCATCGCCGATCCCGCTATCATCCGCGCGCTCGCCGACAAGGCATCGTGGCAACTTGCCGGCCACAGCAAGGCATACTGGGCGAATGTCATGTCGATCCTGCGCCGCGCCCTGAGCATTGCCGGCGTGCGCGTTCAGCGCCAGCGCCGCAACTTCAAGCTCGATGCGTCCTGGGAAGCGCTGTTCGCTCCGCTCCTCCGCCGTGACCGCGACGATTTGCACCGTTTCGCCGGCTGGTGCTCGACCCTCGGCATCGAGCCGACCGCCGTGGATGCCCAAACCTTCGAGAGGTTCCTCGCATTTTGCGAGGAATGCATGACGCAGCGCAATCCGCGCGAACGAGCGCATGTCGCGCGCCGTGCGTGGAACCGGGCGATCGTGTGCGGCGGTGCACCGTACACGAGCATCCCCGCTCCCGTTCCCGCCAGGAAGGCCGCGATGCGCTGGCCCGACTTCCCGCACAGTTTGGGTAAGGAGATTGACGTCTGGCGGGCACGAGCCGTCGCCGATAACGACTTCGATGACGACCATAAGCCGATCAAGCCGATCACAGCCGACAACTACGAGACGCGCCTCAGGGTCATGCTCTCCGCTGCCGTCGCGTCCGGCGTCACGGCCAGCCACTTCGTTTCGCTCGACCGCGCGATCGAGCCGGACCTGATCAAGCGTGCTTTCGGACATCTGCGTGGCGGCAACGAACTCGACGACCGCCTGAAGCAGAACCTGCATTCGATGATCATCGCATGCCTGCACATCGACCGCTATCTCGGCAACGATCCGGAACGGCGGGTGGCCCTAAGCAAGCTCGAAAAGAAGGTCCGCTTCGTCGCAAGGGGCATGACCCCCAAGAACAATGAGCGCGTGACTGCCCTCATGCAGCCCAGGGCTCGGCAAGCCTTGCTCAAATTGCCGCAACGGGTCTTCGATGAGCTCAAGGACGTAACCAAGCCCACCGTGCGCCAGGCGCAGCGCATGCAGTACGCGCTGCAGCTCGATATCCTGCTGCACCTGCCGATGCGGTTGCGCAACCTCACCGAACTCGATCTGGCCTCGACGATCGCCCCACCGATCGCGGGCACCGCCGGGCGATGGCGCATTTCCATTCCGAAGGACGACGTGAAGAACAAGGTCGCTGTCGATGGCGAATTGATCGAGCGGCCCAGCGCCATCGCCACGCGTTTCCTCGAAGTGCATCGCCCCGTCCTGGCAAAGGGCCATTCGACGCGCCTGTTCCTCGGCCAGAGCGGCAAAGCGAAGGGGGGCAAGTCGCTCTCCAAGGATCTGGTGCAATTCCTGAAGCGCGAAGCGGGCGTGATCGTGAACCCCCATCTCATGCGTCATCTCGCAGCGCACCTCTGGCTGGCGGCGCACCCTGGGGACTACGCGACCGCGAGCAAGCTGCTCGGGCACAAGAAAATCGAGACCACGATCCGGTTCTACGCCGGTCTCGAAACCGAGCACGCGGTCGCGACCTACAGCGCGCTGGTGGAACAACTCTACGAGGACCAGAAGAACGCAGGATCGGCAAGCCCAGGCACGAAGGGCAAGAAGGGAGGAGCGGGTAAATGAGCAAGCTCGCCCTCACCCCGATCCCGGTTGATGAATGGCCGCCGGAGGTTCGCCGCCTTTGGTACGCAAGCCGGGAACCGGATGACTCCTTCGATGATGCAGGTCTTGCAGCAGGCTGGCGACCCGCGACGATCCGCGGCTGCGAACGCGGTTACGGGATCTGGCTTGCCTGGCTCGCCGGGTGCGGCGAACTCACCGCCGATGCCTTGCCCGGGGCCTGCATCACGCACGAGCACATCGCGGCCTTTCTCGCGGACTACCGACCTGGCCGTGCGCCGTTGACGGTGGCAGGTACGCTGCGCGACATCGCCTATGTCCTGCGAGCCTGCCAACCGCCCGATGGTGTCGCCTGGCTCACGAAGCTCGCCCACCGCCTCGTCAACACCGCCAGGCCGGCACGCCCCAAGCTACCGCGCATGGCCCCGGCGGCCGTCATCATCGGTTTTGGCGCGAAGTTGATGGCCGGGGGCCTGGCGCAGCTCGAACAAGGCAAGCGAAGTGGTGCCGTCACCTATCGCGATGGCTTGCTCTTCGCCTTGTTGATCCGGCGGCCGCTCAGGCGAGGCGAGCTGGGGCAGTTGCAGCTCGGCACGACCTTCCTTGTCGAGGATGGCATCATGCGAATCAGGATAGAGAGCAGGAACACCAAGTCCGGCATCGCGCCCGCCGAACTGGTGCCGCCTGGCATCGTTCCTGGCATCGCAACCTATCTCGACAGGGTGCGTCCGACCCTGCTCCGGCCCGATAGGCCCGATGAGGGCTGGTTCTGGCTGAACCGGCACGGCGGCCGTCTCGCTCTGCAGGACATCACCTGCCGGATCGCGAAGCTCAGCCGCAAGCATCTGGGCATAGACCTGTCGCCGCATCTGTTCCGTGACTGTGCGGCCACCACCATCGCACTCGCGGCGCCCGAGAAGATCGGCATCAGCAAGTCCGTTCTCGCTCATGCCTCGCTTGCGACCAGCCAGACGTCCTACAATCAGGCAACCAGTTTCTCCGCGGTCGGGAGGTACGGCGAGGTATTGCGCAGCCTCTACGAAGACGACGAACAATGATCACCTCCGCTCTCCAGCCGCGCCTCCACGAAGACTACGCCTGGCTGCTCGGTGACGGCGTGGACTGGTCGGCGTTGTCGCCTGCCGCACGCCGGTTGCAGGAAACCCGCATCGCCGCTGCCGTGTTCAAGCGGCGCTGGCCGCTGCTGGTCCGGTGGCGGCAACAGAGCCTGGCGCGCTGCCGCGAGCGGACGCGGGCACGGCGAACGGCGGTACACAGTTCGCCCGCCAGGCGGCTTCGCGCTACGGGTGATGGTGACATCCCCATTACTACCGACCTACCCCGCCTGCTGCCGGTCATCCGTGATGAGATGGCCATCCTGCGCGCCTTCCTCTCGCGTGAGATCGACCATATCCTGTTCGGAGACGAGTAGCCCCATGCCCCGCACCGCTGCCATCTATGCCCGCGTCAGCACCACCCGGCAGGCCGAGCACGACTTGTCGCTGCCCGACCAGATCGCACAGTGCCGGCGCTGGTGCGAGCGGCAGAGCATCGAGGTCGTGCAGGTGTTCACCGAACCGGGGGCCTCGGCGCTCGACGAGGATCGTCCGGTGTTCCAGGAGATGATCTATACCGCCCGGCGTGCCGACCACCCGTTCGACCTCGTCGTCGTCCACTCGCTGAGCCGGTTCAGCCGCGACTCTCTGCATTCCGAGCTGTACGTCCGCGAGTTGCGCAAGGTCGGGGTCGAGTTGGTCTCCATCACCCAGGAGATGTCGGCAGACCCCAGCGGCGAGATGTTCCGTAAGCTCCTGAACATCTTTGACGAGCACCAGTCCCGCGAGAACGCCAAGCACGTCCATCGCGCCATGTTGGAGAATGCGCGGCAGGGCTTCTGGAACGGTTCGCGCGCGCCCTTCGGATACAGGATCGAAGTGGCCGAGCGGCGTGGGTCCAAGGACAAGAAGGTCCTGGTGGTAGAAGAGGACGAGGCGCGGGTCGTCCGGCTGATGTTCGATCTCGCCACAGGCGTGGAAGGCCGCCCCAGGGGCGTGAAGGCGATCGCCACCTGGCTCAACGAGCGCGGCATCCTCAGGCGCGGCCGGCAGTTTTCGACGGGCGGGGTCCACGACATCCTGACCTCCAGCACCTATCATGGACTCCATCACTTCAACCGCACGGACAGCCGGAGGGGGCGATCCCGTCCGCCTTCGGAATGGGTCCGGCTCGCCGTGTCACCGATCATTGACGAGAAGACCTTCAATACCGCCCAGGCGCTGCTCCAGAGCCGTGCGCCTAAGCGGGTGGCGCCGCGCATCGTCAACACGCCGACACTGCTCGCCGGGGTCGCCCGCTGCGGGCACTGCGGGGCCGCGCTGATCCAGAACACCGGCAAGGGTGGGCAATACCGCTATTACTGTTGCTCGCGCCGCCTCAAGGAAGGCCCGCTCGGCTGCACAGGCCTACGCATGCCGATGGACAAGCTGGACGGCATCGTCATGCGTGAGGTCATCAGGCGCATTCTCCATCCCGAGCGGCTGAAGACGCTGCTGGACAACTATCTTCGCACGGCCCTGGAGCGCGAGGACCGCAACCGCGGCCAGCTCCGGCAGCTGCGTCAAGCCCACAAGGACGCCGAGGCCGGCCTCGCCCGCCTGCTCGAACTGGTCGAGAAGGGGGTTCTGGAGGCCGAGGACGCTTCGCTGCGCGAGCGGATGGTGGCGCTGCGGTTCCGGCGTGACGAGCTGTCGCGCGAAATCTCCGACCTGACCCGCCGTCTCGAATCGGCTGAGCCCGCTGTCACCCCCGGCAAGGTCGAGCAACTCGCATTTACGCTGCGCGGGCATCTCCACGATGGCTCGCCCGAGCTGCGCCAGGCTTACGCGCGACTGATGCTCAATGAGGTCAGCGTCACGCCTCAGGAAATCCGCATCAGCGGCTCCAAAGCCGTGCTCGCCCGAAGCGCCGCCGAGGGCGTGGAAAACTCCACGCCCTCGGTTCTCTCTTTTGTTCGAGACTGGTGCACCCGAGAGGATTCGAACCTCTGGCCTCCGCCTTCGGAGCTAGAATTACAACGCTACGCTAGGCTTTTCAATCCCACGCTAGAGCACTCTAACACTCTGATTATACAGTGTTTTGTTGACAGGAAGGGTTCTCCAAGCTACGCTAACAACCCCCACAGTTTTCATTCCAGTGGTGAGATTTTGGTGAGTTTTTTGGACCCGCTCTAGCGAGGTGGTTATGCCAAAACTGACGAAAACGGTTGTCGACAAGTCCGAGCCACGCGATCGGCAATACACGATTTGGTGCGGCGAGCTAAAGGGCTTTGGCGTCTTCGTGCTGCCCTCCGGCACGCGGACATATTTCGTCGATTACCGGAACGCGAACAATGTGCGGCGCCGGATGAAATTGGGCCGTCACGGTCAAATCACCGCCGAACAGGCGCGCACGCTGGCGATCCAAGCCCTTGCGGAAGTTGCCAAGGGCAACGATCCGCTCGAAAACCGAAACAGCGCCCGCAAGGCCATTTCGGTCAAGGAGCTTTGCGAGCTGTATATCGCGGAACTCGACGCTGGCCGCATCCTTGGCAAAGGCGGGCGGCCGAAGAAGGCGAGCACCAAGATAACCGATCTCGGGCGGATCAATCGCCACATCATCCCGCTGCTTGGCAAGAAGCAAGTCACCCACGTCACCAAGGCGGACGTGACGGCGATGATGAAGGACATCATGGCCGGCAAGACGCGCATGAGCGAGAAGACGAAAAAGTTGCGCGGAAGGTCCGTGGTTCGTGGCGGCATCGGCGCAGCGAGCCGCACGGTCGGCCTGCTCGGCGGGATCTTCACCTATGCGCGAGACGAACTGGGCATCATCGAGGTCAATCCGGCACATGGCGTCCGCAAGCCCAAGGATGCCGTGCGGAAACGTCGCCTGAACGAGGAGGAGTATCGGACCCTCGGTCGCATCCTTGCCACAGCGGCCGAGGATGAACGCTATGCCCGGACTGCGGAGATCATCCGATTGATCGCCATGTCGGGCTGCCGTCGCGGCGAAATCATCGAGCTTCGAAAGTCGGAGATCGACGCCGTTGGAAGCGCCTTTCTGTTCGAGGACACAAAGGAAGGTCAGTCCGTTCGTCCGATGGGTCTGCCTATCGTCGAGTATTTCGACGACCGAGATGTGGGCGGTGACAGTCCCTATGTATTTCCTGGCGAGAGGAACCCGGACGGCCCGTTCGGCAGCTTCCCGAGGCATTGGGAAAAGATTTTCGCGGGAACGGAACTGGCGGACATTACAGCCCATGTACTGCGCCACAGCTTCGCCAGCATGGCGAATGATCTCGGTTTTACCGAGATCACCATCGCGGCACTCCTCGGCCATGCGACAGGCTCCATCACAAGCCGCTATGTTCACACGCTTGATGCGGCACTGGTCATGGCGGCCGATACGGTGTCTGGATACATCCAAGCTTTACTCGACGGGGCCGAGTTGTCTCATACCCATTATGCGCTTGATCGAACCTCCAGAAAGGCGGCGCTAGCTCGGTTCCTCACCCCTCCGCCTCAGCCGGAGATGGAGCGCATTGCTGCCTGATGGGATTGAGCACTAGCAATGAACGGGGGCTTGAGTGGTGACTGCATCACTCAGGCACCAGCGCGCGATCGCTCGCTGATGCGACATAAACTAGCTCAGCTTGCCCCCTGTTCGTTTGAACGTAAGCGGTGGCGTCATCCCACGGCAGTCCAGGGCATGAGCTCGCCGACGCCATTTGCGGGGTGACCGTTGGCGAGCTTGCTCAGCGTCTCCGCCAGCCAAGCGTGCGGGTCGATGGCGCTGA
>Ga0172382_10012363_pt1 | contig 11153 bp, 9 predicted proteins | sample Leawel138RmetaG_FD_122245 | JGI IMG/M metagenome (GOLD analysis project Ga0172382, IMG submission 122245) | Leachate microbial communities from a municipal landfill in Southern Ontario, Canada - Leachate well 138R metaG | ecosystem: Engineered > Solid waste > Landfill > Unclassified | place...
CCGCCGACGGCAAAGCCCACATCGGCGCGGGCCAGGGCCGGGGCATCGTTGATGCCGTCGCCCACCATGCCCACCACCTCGCCGAGTTTCTGCAGCGCCGCCACCTGCTGCTCCTTCTCCTCCGGCAGCACCTCGGCGATCACCGCATCGATGCCCACCTGGCGCGCCACCGCCTCGGCCGTGGTGCGCGCATCGCCGGTGAGCATCACCACCTTGATGCCCAGCTGGTGCAGGCGCGCGACGGCGGCGGCAGAGTCCGTCTTCACCGGGTCGCTCACGGCGATGACGCCGGCACCCATGTCATTGAGCGCCAGATACAGCGGGATCTGCCCGTCATTGGCCAGGCGCTCGGCCTGTTGCGGCAGGTCGCCGAGGTCGACGCGGTTTTCCTCCATCCAGCGCCGGTTGCCGAGCAGCACGCGCTGCTGGTTCATCTGCGCACTGACCCCGCGGCCGGCAGCAGCCGCGAAGCCGGTCATCTCCAGCCGGCGCATGCCCTTGTCGTCGGCGGCCGCCACGATGGCAGCGGCCAGCGGATGTTCCGACGCCGCCTCCACCGTCGCGGCGATCTCCAGCAGCTGATCGGCATCGACCCAGCCGCGCGGCACGATGGCTGTCACCTGCGGCCTGCCCTCGGTCACCGTACCGGTCTTGTCCAGCACCACGGTGGTCAGGCGCCCCGCCTGCTGCAGGGCCTCGCCGTTCCTGATCAGCACGCCGAACTCCGCCGCCTTGCCCACGCCGACCATGATGGAGATCGGCGTGGCGAGGCCGAGGGCGCAGGGGCAGGCGATGATCAGCACCGTCATGGTGGTGACGATGGCAAAGGAAAATTCCGGACTGGGGCCGAAGTTGAACCAGACGAGAAAGGTGAGTACGGCAACGATCAGCACGCTGGGTACGAACACCGCCGCCACCCGGTCGACCAGGCGGCCGATGGCCGGCTTGCTGGCCTGGGCATTGCGCACCAGCTCGATGATGCGCGCCAGCACCGTGTCCTTGCCGATGCGCTTGGCCTGGAACAGGAAGGAGCCGGAGGTGTTGATGGTGCCGCCCACCACCTCGTCACCGACCCGCTTTGGCACCGGCAACGGCTCGCCGGTGATCATCGATTCGTCCAGGTAGGATTCGCCATCGATGATCACGCCGTCCACGGCGATACGCTCGCCCGGACGCACGCGCAGGGTTTCGCCCAGCCCCACCTCGATGATCGGCACATCCACCTCCCTGCCGTCGCGCACCACCCGCGCCGTCTTCGGCTGCAGGCCGATGAGGCGGCGGATCGCCTCCGAGGTGCGGCCGCGCGCGCGCAGCTCCAGCGCCGAACCGAAATTGATCAGGGCGATGATGATCGCCGCCGCCTCGAAATAGGCATGCTGCGCCAGGGACGGCACGATGTGCGGCCACAGCACGATGGCCATGGAGTAGACCCAGGCCGAACCGGTGCCCATGGCGATGAGGGTGTCCATGTTGGCGTTGTGGTGGGTGAACTGCTTCCAGGCGCCGGTGAAGAAATGGCGGCCCGAGTAGATCATTACCGCCAGGGTGGCGAGGCCGAGAACCAGCCAGAGCAGACGGCCGCTGTCGCTGTGCAGGGGCGGAAACCAGTCGCTCATGCCGAACACCATCAGCGGCACGCCCAGCGCCGCCGCGGCCGCGGCCTGGCGCAGCAGGCGGCGGTACTCGGCCTGCTCCCGCGCCTCGCGCTCGGCCTGCTCGTCATCCAGCCCCTTCAGCTCCGCCGCCTCGTAGCCGGCATCCACCACCGCCTTGACCAGGGTGGCGCTGTCCACCGTCCCCTGCACCACCGCCACATGCTCGGCGAAGCTGACGGTCGCGTCGGTCACGCCGGGCACGGCGCGCAGGGCGTTCTCCACCGTCGCCACGCAGCCGGCGCAGCTCATGCCGCCGATGGACAGCCGATGTACCACGGGTTCGTTCACGCGCCACCTCGCTCACTGACAGGAATCGTTACCTGAAGAATAACACCCCACTGTTTGATTGACGCAGATCAACTGGAATCCACGCGGGAATTGCGATACTTTCGCACCGTCCGAATCCTGCGGAGTTCCTGTCCATGCGCCTGCAACTGCTGCCCCTGTCCCTGCTGCTCAAGAGCCTGCCCAACGCCGTGCACAGCGAGCTGCTGTCGCGCCTGTTCAATCACCTGCTCAAGGGACAGTACATCGTCGACCAGCTGCACGACCTGGACGGCAAGCGTCTGGCCATCGCCATCAGCGACACCAACACCGAGCTGGTCTTCGCCATCCGGGACGGCCGTCTCGCCCGCGCCCCGGGCAGGGAGTGGGATGTGCGCATCAAGGGACGGCTGGAAGAGTTCTGGCTGCTCGCCACGCGCAGCGAAGACCCGGACACCCTGTTCTTCGCCCGCCGCCTCAACATCGAAGGCGAGACCGAGACCGGCCTCTACGTGAAGAACCTGCTCGACGGCATGGACTTCGACTGGCGCATGCACATCCACGCCGTCGCCGGCCCGCGCCTCGCGCCGTTCATCCTGCGCACCGTGGAACGCCTGCAACTGGATCGCCGCATGCAGGGCCTGTTGCACACCTGAGCGATGCTGGCAGGCCTCAGTCCGCCAATCGTCAACCCCCGGACTGCGCCCGCGCCGCGCTCACCTCACCCTGCTCCAGCCAGGCCAGGCCGGCACCACCGTACCAGTAGCCGTTGCAGGGTTCACCGCGGGTGAGGCCCTGCAGGGCATCGATGCCCTGTTGCGGCGTTTGCGTGCCGTCGATGACGGCGCGGAAGGCGCCGACCACCTTGTCCATGTGGCGCGACTGCGGCGACAGGCGCAGCACCTCGACGTTGAGCTCCTTCAGCTCCGGCACCACGCCGATGAGATTGCAGGTGGCGGCGGACTGGGTCTGGATGCCGTTCATCGCCAGGAACTGCTCGCCCTCCTGGGAATTGAGCACCAGGCCGTCGCTGAAGTCGGCGCAGCGCAGCTGGCAGTCGTCCTTGGGCAGGTTGTAGTGGCGCGCGGTGAAGCAGCGCGCCGAGAAGGCCAGCGGCATGCGACCAAAGGCAAACACCTCGGTCTCCAGTCCCGCCGGGCGGCAGGCCTGAATGGCGGCCAGGGTGTCGCGCGACAGTTCCACCGGCATCACCCAGCGCGTCGCGCCCAGGTCGCGGAACAGGCCCAGCGTCTCGCAGTTGTAGGCATTGAGGTGCGGCCCGGCGACGAAGGGCACCTTGCCGGCGGCGAGGCGCACCGCACCCATATCATTGGCCTCCACCGCAAAGCGGCCGTTGTCGACGAGGCGGCGCAGGGTGAGCAGTTCCGACTCAGCCTCGATGAGCGCCAGGGTCGACAGCACCACCTCCTTGCCCGCCGCGGTCAGTTCCTCGGCAATGGCCAGCCAGTCCTCCAGCCGCACGCCGCGGCGCTTGGAACACACCGCCTCGCCCAGATACACCACATCCACCGGCCAGTCGCGCACCTGGCGATAGAACGCCAGCACATCATCGCGTGACCAGAAATACAACAACGGACCCAGTGCCAGTTTCATAGCCAGACTCCAAAACAGGTTTCACCGCGAAGTACGCGACGTTGCGCGAAGTGTCCCGTCAGCATTTTTACCTTGCGTTCCTTCGCGTACTTCGCGGTTAACAGCATTTACTGCCACGCCCGATCCAGCGCACCCAGGGTGTGGGTGCTGCCCTCGGCCACCTTGTCCAGCGCCGCCACCCAGTCGCTGCGCGGGATGTAGGTGTCGGGGCTGCGCTCGGCGGCATCCAGCGCCTCGCGCAGCACCTTGGTTACCTGCGCCACATAGGCCGGGCTGCGCTGGCGCCCTTCCACCTTGATGGCGGAGACGCCCATGCGCACCAGTTCGGGCAGGATGTCGAGCACCGACAGCGAGGTGGGCTCCTCGATGGCGTAGCTCACCGCGCCGTTGACCTCGTAGCGGCCCTTGCACAGCACCGGATAGCCGGCGGCCTCGCCCGGCTTGTACATGTCGATGAGCACGCCGCCGAGGCGCACCTCGCGTCCCTTGGCGGTCTCGCGCCACTCCACCGCCTTGGCCGGCGAGCAGGCACCGCAGGTGTTGGGCGATTCGCCGGTGGCATAGGAACTCAGGTAGCAGCGCCCCTCCACCATCACGCACAGCGAACCGAAGGCGAACACCTCGATCTCGGCGTCGGTGTGTTCCATCACCCGCTTGACCTGCGCCATGGACAGCACCCGTGGCAACACCACGCGCTGGATGTTGAACTGTTCGCGGTACAGATTGATCGCCTCGTAGCTGGTGGCCGAGCCCTGTACCGACAGGTGCAGGCGCAGGTTGGGGTGGGTCTTCGCTGCATACCGCATCAGGCCGATGTCGGCCAGGATCAGCGCGTCGACGCCCAGCTCGGCGGCCTTGTCCACCGCACCGGTCCACACGCTCCAGCCCTGCGGCTGCGGATAGGTGTTGAGCGCCAGCAGCACCTTGCGGCCGCGCTCGCGCGCATAGCGGATGCCCTCGCGCGCCGCCCGCTCGTCGAAATTGAGGCCGGGGAAATTGCGCGCATTGGTGCCGTCGCGAAAGCCCATGTACACCGCATCGGCACCGTTATCCACCGCTGCACGCAACGCCGGCAGCGAGCCCGCAGGACATACCAGTTCGACTTTTTTCGCCATGCTTTGCTACCTCAAGCAACGCGGCGTAACGCCGCGTCTGAATTAAAGCTTTACTACCGCCCCCTGAGCCGAACCGCCATGGCCCTGGCGCGTGCCGCGCCGCGCCAGCTCGCGCTCGATGCCGTTCAGCACACGCCATTTCCAGTTGCACCACTGCGGCGCCAGCAGGATGTCCAGCGAGGCGGTGCCGGTGAGGCGGTGGTAGATCACCTCCGGCGGCGTCAGCTCGACCAGGTCGGCCGCGGCGCCGATGTATTGCGCCATGGTCCAGGGCTGGTATTCATCGCGACGCCACTCGTTGGCCAGGCGCGTGCCCTTGACCACGTGCAGCGGGTGCAGCTTGAGGCCGTCGACCCCCTCCTCCAGCACGCGCTGCAGGCTGGTACGGGCGTGAAACGGCTCCTCACCGGGCAGGCCGAGGATCAGGTGGGCGCACACCGGCAGGCCGCGCGCGCGCGCCGCATGTACCGCGTCACGATACTCGGCAAAACCGTGACCGCGGTTGACGCGCTTGAGGGTTTCATCGAAGGCCGATTGCAGGCCCAGCTCCAGCCAGATCTCGTGCCCCTGGGCGCGGTACTCCGCCAGCAGGTCCAGCACCGCCGGCGGCACGCAGTCGGGGCGCGTGCCGATGGACAGGCCGATGACATCCGGCTCGGCCAGGGCAGTGTCGTAGCGGCGGCGCAGCAGGTCGATGTCGTCGTAGGTGTTGGTGTAGGCCTGAAAGTAGGCCAGGTATTTCTGCGCACCGGTGCGCTTGCGGATCACGGCACGGCCGGCGGCGATCTGTTCGACGATCGGATCGGGCTCGCGCGCATTGGGGCTGAACGAACTGTTGTTGCAGAAGGTGCAGCCGCCGATGCCCTTGCTGCCGTCGCGGTTGGGGCAGGTGAAGCCGGCATTGATGGCGACCTTGTGCACCCGCGCGCCGTATTTGGCGCGCAGGTACTGGCCGAAGGTGTTGACGTAATTGGACAGTACCATCAGCCGACCACGTCCAGCTCGCGCTGGCGGAACTTCACGCCCAGCTCGCGGGCGATGTCTTCGCAGGCCCGAATGTCCACGCCGTCCAGGCCGTTGATGGCGGTCAGCGTCACGGCGATGCCGGCCGCCCTGGCGGCACGGGCGAAGTCCAGCATTGCGGCGTAGGCACCGGGACGCTTGGAGCGGGTATGGCGGTCATAGGTGGCCTCGTCCTGGGCGGTGAGGGAGATGGACACACTGTCCACCCAGCGCGCCAGCTCCGGGGTGACGTCGCGGCCGTGCACCAAATTGGCCAGGCCGTCGGTATTGATGCGGAGGTGCTTCGCCCCCATCCCTTTCAGTGCCTCGGCCACGGCCAGCAGGGTATCCAGGCGCAGGGTCGGTTCGCCCAGGCCACAGAATACGATTTCCCGGTAGCGCGCAGGGTCACCGACCGCCGCCAGCACCTCGTCCGCCGTCGGCTCGCGGGTCAGCAGCAGGTCGTAGTTCTGCACCTCCCAGCTGCCTTGGAACTTGGGGCAGAAGGCGCAGCGCAGGGTGCAGTGATAGGTGATGTTGAGGTAGAGATTACCGTGCAATTCGTAGGCGAGGGTTTCCTCGGCCTGGCGTTGCCGGCGTGCTGACTGAGTCATGCCGCGACCTATTCCTCTTGGAGGGCTGGGAGTGTAAGCGAGCCGATGATGCAATTCGATTGACGCAGATCAATATCGCGCCGTGATGTATCATGTAGCGTTACCAACTTTTGATTCTAACAGGTGTTCCATGATCAAGACCCCATTCCCTCTGTTGAAACTCCGCGGGAAGGAGCTTCTGCCCATCATTCAGGGAGGAATGGGGGTGGGCGTTTCTGCCCACCGTCTGGCCGGCACCGTGGCCAAGGAGGGTGCCATCGGCACCATCGCCAGCATCGACCTGCGCGTACACCACCCGGACCTGATGGAGCGCACCCACCGCACCAAGGACCGCCAGCTCATCGACAACGCCAACCTGGAAGCCCTGGACCGCGAGATCAAGGCCGCCCGCGCCATTGCCCCGCAGGGCACCATCGCCGTCAACGTGATGAAGGCCGTGGACCGCCACCCGGAGATGGTACGCCAGTCCTGCGAAAGCGGCGCCGACGCCATCATCATGGGCGCCGGCCTGCCCTTCGACCTGCCCGACCTGGTGGGCGAGTACAAGGACCGCGTGGCCCTGATCCCGATCCTGTCCGAGGAGCGCGGCGTGCGCGCCGTGCTGAAGCGCTGGATGCGCAAGGGCGTGCTGCCCGACGCCATCGTCATCGAACACCCGCGCTACGCCGGCGGCCACCTCGGCGCCCCCAAGCCGGAAGACATCACTAACCCCAAGTTCGACTTCAAGCGCGTCCTGGCCGAGATCTACACCGTGTTCAAGGAACTGGAGATCCCCAACATCCCGCTGCTGCCCGCCGGCGGCATCAATTCCTTTGCCAAGATCAAGGAAATGTTCGCGATGGGCGCCAGCGGTGTGCAGATCGGCACCCCCTTCGCGGTCACCGAGGAAGGCGACGCCCACCCCAACTTCAAGAAGGTGCTGCTGGAGGCCAAGCCGGAGGACATCGTCACCTTCATGAGCACCGCCGGCCTGCCCTGCCGCGCCGTGCTCACCCCCTGGCTGAAGAAGTACCTGGAGCGCGAGGAGAAGGTGCGCGCCCGCGCCACCCCGGACAAGGCCAGCTGCGCGGTATGGTTCGAATGCCTGACCCAGTGCGGCCTGAAGGACGGCAACCCCGCCGCCGGCCAGTTCTGCATCGACACCCAGCTGGAGGCGGCCGTCCATGGCAACGTGGACAAGGGCCTGTTCTTCCGCGGCTCCGAATCCCTGCCCTTCGGCGACCAGATCCGCTCGGTGCACGACCTGCTGGTGATGCTGCTCACCGGCCAGGACCCCCGCCTCGGCGCCGCCACGGCCTGAGCCGCGCCACGCTGCCAGGGCCGCCCCGCCGGGGGCGGCCTTTTTTATTCCCGCGCTAAAATTGCGGATTATCAATGACAGGGGACTCGTAATAACCCTATGGTCTGTACCGCTATCGTTCCGAAATAGCGAATCTTCTCTTCAAGCCTTCAAGGAGACAGACCATGGTTGAGACCCTCGTTGCTACTGCCGTCTTCGGTTCCCTGTTCTACCTGGTATTCCTGGCCAAGATCTTCTGAGTTCCCCGGCCCGGTGCCGGCAAACAAAAAGGGGAAGAGCGACGCTCTTCCCCTTTTTTATTGGCCGGGCCGGAGGGTCAATCACGCGGCCAGGCGAAGAGCCACAGCACGGCGCCGGCCAGGCCCAGGGCCCAGGAGGCGAAGGGGGCCTCGCCCAGCATGCGCGGGGCGTAGCCGTCCAGGCCGAGCAGCACGGCGGCGCTGACCACCAGGGCGGCGCCGATGATGGCGGCGAAGCTGCGCCGGTTGGCCTGGCGCATCTCCTCGCGCAGCTGGCGCAGCTCCTCGGTACTGCCCTGCACCTGCAGGGTGCCGTGGCGGGCGCGCTGCAGCACGTCGTGAATGAGCTGCGGCACCTCGGGCAGGCTCTCGCCCCAGCTCGGGATGTTGCTCTTGATGCGGTTGAAGAAGGAGCGCACGCCCACCTGCTCGCTCATCCAGCGCTCCAGGAACGGCTTGGCGGTGGACCACAGGTTGAGCTGCGGGTCGATCTGCCGGCCCAGGCCCTCGATGTTGAGCAGGGTCTTCTGCAGCAGCACCAACTGCGGCTGCACCTCCATGTTGAAGCGGCGCGCGGTCTGGAACAGGCGCAGCAAGAGGTGGCCGAAGGAGATCTCGGCGAAGGGACGTTCGAAGATCGGCTCGCACACGGCGCGGATCGCCGCCTCGAACTCGTCCACCCGGGTGCCCGGCGGCACCCAGCGCGACTCCACGTGCAGCACGGCGACGCGGTTGTAGTCGCGCTTGAAGAAGGCCAGCAGGTTCTCCGCCAGATAGCGCTGGTCCTCGCTGCTGAGCGAGCCGACGATACCGAAGTCCACCGCGATGTAGCGTCCGCTCGGCTCCACGAAGATGTTGCCGGGGTGCATGTCGGCGTGGAAGAAATTGTGGCGGAACACCTGGGTGAAGAAGATCTCCACGCCGCGCTCGGCCAGTGCCTTCATGTCAACGCCGGCGGCGCGCACCGCGTCCATGTTGGCGATGGGAATGCCGTACACACGCTCCATCACCATCACATTGCGACGGCACAGCGGCCAGTGCACCTCGGGGATGTACAGCTGCGACGAGTCGGCGAAGTTGCGCCGGATCTGCGAGGCATTGGCCGCCTCGCGCATTAGGTCCAGCTCATCAAGGATGGTGCGCTCGAACTCTGCCACCACCTCGCGCGGGCGCAGGCGGCGGCCGTCGGCCCAGAACTGCTCCATCTTCTCGGCAATGATGTACATCAGGCTGATGTCACGCCGGATCACCGGGGCGATGTCCGGCCGCAACACCTTCACCACCACCTCGCGGCCATCCTGGAGGCGCGCAGCATGCACCTGGGCAATGGAGGCGGAGGCCATCGGCGACTCGTCGAAGGCGGCGAACACCTCGTCGGTGGACTGGCGGTAGGCCTTCTCGACGATGGCGCGCGCCTGCGCGCCGGGGAAGGGCGGCACGCGGTCCTGCAGGCGCGCCAGCTCCAGGGCGATGTCGTCGGGCAGCAGGTCGCGGCGGGTAGACAGGATCTGGCCGAACTTGACGAAGATCGGGCCGAGGTCTTCCAGCGCGCGGCGGATGCGCTCGCCGCGCGGGGCGTGGCGGCGGAACCAGTTCCACCACATGAACACGCGCAGGAAGCGCAGCGGGCGGAACAGATGGGTGGCCAGGATCAGATCATCCAGCCCATGCCGCACCAATACCCAGCTGATGTAGAGCAGGCGCAGTGCCTGACCCGGACGTAGCAACACGTTATTGCCCCCTCAGAAATTCAGAATCAGTCCGCAAATGCAAGGATCGACTTTATTGCGGGTGGCGCTGCAAAGGGAAAATGAAATGGCTGGAGCGAACCGCCACCGGCAGGGTTCGCAGCGCCGATGCATCGATGCGCAGATACGTATTTGCGTTTATTCGCGTGCATTCGCGGACTATTTCTTATCCCGTTCCAGCCGGCGCAGCCGCGCCTCCAGCCGATCCACCGCGCTGCGCAGGCCATCGACACCGGTGAGGAACTCATCCACCTCCCAGCGCGGCGGCACGTCGCGCCGCTCCTCCTGCACATAATCGGCGAAGTCGCGCTCCAGATTGCCGGCGGCCTGTTCGCCCCAGCGCAGGAAGCCACGCACCATATTGCCGATCTGATGTGCCGCCACGTCGCCGGTGAGGCGCGACAGGTGCTCCTCCCAGTCGATATCGAGACCGCCGAGGATGCGCTGCATGCGCTGACCCAGCTCCACATCGCCTTCGATCTTCACGGCGCCGGAGAACATGCCCTCGCCGGGCCTGCCGCGGTTGAGCTGCAACAGGGCCAGCGGCGTGCCGCGCAGGCGTGTCTGCGGCTCGCCTTCGTAGTGCCCCATCAGGCGCAGGCCATCGGCACCGGGCAGCAGAAAGATGGTGACCTCCGGCCCCTGCAGATCCACGGCGATCACGCGGCCCTCCAGTGCGCCGAGACGCGCCCGAGTTTCCGGGTCCAGCGCCAACGCCGTGTTGATCGCCGCCTCGAGTACGGCCAGCCCGGCCTGCGGCAACAGGGTCACGCTGCTCATTGTGCCTCCTCCATCAGTCGCTGCAGGGACTTCTCCGACTCATCCGCCGGCACGTACAGGACCACCGTTCCGGCGATGCGGTCATGAAACCCCTGCTTGCACCGATCGCGGAGAATCCACAGAAAACCCAAACCCAGCGGCAGGATGGAGGCGAGATAGGCGAAGTAGCGGATCACGGCCTGCCTGACGGTGAGCGCGCGCAGGGTCGTGGCGTCCACCACCACGCAATCCAGCAGGCGCTTGCCCGGCGTGCCGCGAAACTTCACCCACAGCACGACCGCCATGAGCAAGGGCAACAGCTGATTGACCGCGAAATCCCCCACGCCGGCATAACTGAAGGCCGGGCGCGCGGCGGTGAAATAGGCCGCGCCATACAGCGCATAGAGCAGCGGCGTAATCACCGCCAGCATGATCGCCGTATCGATGAGCGTGGCGCCGACACGGCGCCAGAACCCGGCATACTGCGGCTGTGCACTCATCGCGGCGGAACGGTCAGGCCTTGAAGCCGCGGTGCAGCGCGACGATGCCGCCGGACAGGTTGAAGAACTCCACACGGTCGAAACCGGCATTCGCCATCATGCCCTTGAGCGTTTCCTGATCCGGGTGCATGCGGATGGACTCGGCGAGATAGCGGTAGCTCTCGGAATCGCCGGCGATGAGCTTGCCCATCATGGGCAGCATGGTGAAGGAATACAGATCGTACAGCGGCGACAGCCCCGGCACCGCCGGCTTGGAGAACTCCAGCACCAGCAGGCGGCCGCCCGGCTTCAGCACGCGCTGCATCGAGGCCAGCGCCTTGTCCTTGTCGGTGACGTTGCGCAG
>Ga0172382_10012365_pt1 | contig 11152 bp, 10 predicted proteins | sample Leawel138RmetaG_FD_122245 | JGI IMG/M metagenome (GOLD analysis project Ga0172382, IMG submission 122245) | Leachate microbial communities from a municipal landfill in Southern Ontario, Canada - Leachate well 138R metaG | ecosystem: Engineered > Solid waste > Landfill > Unclassified | place...
GTCAACAACTGGCGCTGGGCGCTGATCTGGGCCGCCGCGCCGGCGGTGGCCGTCGGCTATATCGCCACCCTGCTGCCGGAATGGATGGAATTGCTGTTCGGCATTCCCGCCATCCTGCTCACCTACGGCTTCGTAATCTGGCGGCGCGGTTTCGGCCCGGAAGACCGCTTGCTGTTCCGCCGCAAGATCGCGCCGCATGGGGGCTAACGATTCGTCGTCGACCAAGGGCGTTCAGTCGTCATTCACCCGCCCGGCACGAGCTTCCGCCGCAGCGATCGAACCTGGAGGAGAGGTCCCGTCATGCGTCTTGCCGCACCCCTTTTTGCCGGCTGTGCCCTCATTCTCGTCGCGGGCTGCGCCGCCCAGCGGGACAAGGACATCATCGTCACCGCGCAGGGCGCGCAGGGTGAAACGAAAGCCGCGAATGATGCGTCCCAGGCTGCCGCGCAGGAGGGGGGCACACCCACCACACCGCCCCCACCGCCGCCACCTCCCCCTCCCCCGCCATCTCCCGCCGTCCTGTCGCCCAGGGCGGAGATGGTTCGCGCCGCGCCGGGCTATTACGTCCCCCCGGTGGTCGTGCCGACCGATCCGGGGCGCGAGCGCTACGACGGTGAGGAAGTCTCGCCGGTCAAGCTGGTCGCGGCCGAGCCGGTTTCCACCTTCTCCGTGGACGTGGATACCGGGGCATACGCCAATACCCGCCGTTTCCTGACGCAAGGCATACGTCCGCCCCGGGATGCGGTGCGGACCGAGGAAATGATCAATTATTTCCGCTACGACTATGCCACGCCGGAAACGCGGGCAGTCCCCTTCACCGTCGCCACCGATGTCGCCCGCACCCCCTGGAACGAAAACACGCGCCTGCTGCGGATCGGCCTGCGCGGATACGATCTGCCGCGCAAGGACCGGCCGCCCGCCAACCTCGTCTTCCTGCTCGATGTTTCCGGTTCCATGAACAGCGCCGACAAGCTGCCGCTGGTCAAGACCGCGCTGTCCAAGCTGGCCGGCGAACTTTCCCAGAAGGACCGCGTGTCCGTGGTGGTCTATGCCGGGGCGGCCGGGCTGGTGCTCGAGCCGACCAATGACACGAGGAAGATCCGCGACGCCTTGAACCGCCTCGAGGCAGGCGGCTCCACCGCCGGCGGGGCCGGGCTAAAGCTCGCCTATCAGGTCGCCCGCGACAACCGGATCGAGGGCGGGGTCAACCGCGTGATCCTGGCCACCGACGGGGATTTCAACGTCGGGCTTACCGACAACAAGGCCCTGATCGAGACGATCGAGAAAGAGCGCGACAGCGGCATCACCCTGACCACGCTCGGCTTCGGCACCGGCAATTACAACGAAGCGATGATGGAGCAGGTCGCCAATCACGGAAACGGCAATTACGCCTATATCGACAGCGCGCTCGAAGCCGAGAAGGTCCTTTCGGACGAAATGCAGTCCACCCTCTTCACCATCGCCAAGGACGTGAAGATCCAGGTCGAGTTCAACCCCGCGCAGGTCAGCCAGTATCGCCTGCTGGGCTACGAGAACCGTGCCCTGCGGGAAGAGGATTTCGACAACGACAAGATCGATGCGGGCGACATCGGCGCGGGGCATCAGGTCACCGCGATCTATGAAATCGTTCCGGCCGATGCGAAAGGCTGGATCGCCCCCCGCCGTTATGAGGATACGCCGGCGAAAGCGGCCACGTCCAAACTGTCCGAGCTTGCCCACGTCAGGCTGCGCTACAAGATGCCGGACGGGGCCACATCGAAGCTGATCGAACGAACCGTTCCAGCCGCCACGCTGCAGACAGCGGCCCTTCCGAAGGGCGATTTCGCCTTTGCCGCCGCCGTTGCCGCCTATGGCCAGAAGCTGAGGGGCGATCCCTTGCTGGGCGATTTCGGTTTTCCGCAAATCGTTGCCCTGGCCGGGAAGCAGACCGATTTCTGGCGGCAGGAATTCCTGCGCCTCGCTTCGGTGGCGGACGGGTTGGACAAGCAATAGCGCGGCAAGCCCTTCCCCCCGGCAATTCTGCCGATTAAAGGAAGGTCATGCAGCATGGCCGAATTCTGTTTCCGGTTGCCGGCGCGGTATTGTCCGCGCTGCTCGCGCTTGGCGCGGCGCATTACAGCGGCAAGATGCTGGCTACCCGGCTTTCCGCGCAGGCGCGACATGCGATAGCGAAGGCCGGCGGCAGAGGCGTCGTGCCGGATTTCCACACGAATCAAGGGTGGCCCACCCGGCATCCGGTTCTGCGCGGCGGAGAAAAGCTGAGCAATGAGACTCGCCTGGCGGTGGCGCGTGCGGTCGCCTCCATTCCGGGCGTGGGCGCAATCCGCTGGGCGGGGGGATCGTCCATCAAGACGGTTGGGGAAGAGCCGCCCAAGCCGCTCCATTGCGAACAGGATGTGGATGCCCTGTTGCGCGCCCGAACCATCCGTTTCGAGGAATCGAGCGCGGATATAGATCCGGCCAGCCTCGGCCTGGTGGGGGAAGTCGCCGAAGCGCTGCGGCCCTGCCTGGGAAGCATCATCGCCATCGTCGGCCATACGGATTCCTCGGGCAACGTCGCCGGGAACCTGATACTTTCACAGGAACGGGCCGATGCCGTCCGCCAGGTCCTGATCGCGCGCGGCATACCTGCCGACGGCCTGAGGGCGAACGGGGTGGGATCGGCGGAGCCGATAAACGGGCTGGACCCTTCCGACCCCGCCAACCGCCGGATCGAATTTTCGGTGATCGCGACGATGCCGGTCAAGCCCACCCCTGTGGATACTCCAGGCCCCTATTAGGAAACCTCGATGCCGATCTGGCTGGAACTGATGTTATTGCTGCTATTCGCTTATGGCATTGGCCTGGCGATCGGCTGGGCGATATGGGGCCGCGCGGGCGACCAATTGCGGGAGAACGGTGAATGAACGAACTGCTGGCTCAATATTGGGTGCTGATCCTCGTCGCGCTGATTATCGGGATCGTCGTGGCGTGGTTCGTCTTCGCGGCCAATCGCAAGACCCGCGTGGTGATCGCTTCGACGGAAAAGGAAAGCGAGGAACCGGCGCGGCGCAATCAGGCCCTGATAGATGCGCCGCCGGCGGCGCAGGCAGTCGAGATTCCTCCCGCCACGCCAGAAGGACTGGCGGGGGCAGGCGAAGCGGTGGCGGCCGCCGTGCTCGCGGCGGAACACCAGCACGCCGATTCGGCGAGCGCGCAGGCGACGGATAAGGCCGCCGACGATCTCACCCGGCTCAAGGGTGTGGGCCCCAAGCTGAATACGCTGCTTTGTTCGCTGGGGGTTAACAGCTTTGATCAGATCGCGAACTGGACGGATGCGGATATAGACCGCATCGATGCCCAGCTTGGCAGTTTCCAGGGCCGCATCAGGCGGGATAATTGGGTTGAACAGGCCCGGTTTCTGGCCAAAGGCGATACGGCAGGCTTCCAAAGCCGTTTCGGCGCCCTTTGAGCGCAATTTGTAATTTCGGAGAGCAAGGAATGTCTGAAGCTATACACCCGGTGCCAGCCGAATGGGCCAGCAACGCGCTGATAGATGCGCGAGCCTATGCCGAAAAATACGAGCGCTCGGTGAACGATCCGGAAGGCTTCTGGGCGGAAGAAGCCAGGCGGATCGACTGGATCAAGCCCTTCACCCAGGTCAAGGACACCTGCTTCGATCAGGAAGGGTTCGGCATTCGCTGGTTCCATGACGGAACATTGAACCTCTCCGCCAACTGCCTCGATCGCCATCTGGCCGCCAAGGGCGATACGGTGGCGATCATCTGGGAACCGGACGATCCGAAAAGCCCCGGCCGCACGCTGACCTATCGCGAATTGCACGAAGAAACCTGCCGCTTCGCCAATGCCCTCAAGGCCAATGGGGTGAAGAAGGGCGATCGCGTGACGATCTACCTGCCGATGATCCCCGAAGCCGCGGTGGCCATGCTGGCCTGCGCCCGGATCGGGGCGATCCATTCCATCGTCTTCGCCGGCTTCTCGCCGGAAGCGCTGGGCGGGCGGATCGAGGATTGCGCCAGCGACATCGTGATAACGTCCGATGAAGGCCTGCGCGGGGGCCGCAAGGTTCCGCTGAAGGCCAATGTGGACGAGGCGCTGGCCCATCACGCCTCGGTCAGCCGGGTAATCGTGGTCAGCCATACCGGCGCCGGCGTGCCGATGAAGGAAGGGCGCGACATCTGGTGGCATGACGCCATTGCCGGGCAGCCCGGCGAATGCCCTGCCGAGGAAATGAACGCCGAAGACCCGCTGTTCATCCTCTACACCTCCGGCTCTACCGGCAAGCCGAAGGGCGTGCTCCACACCACCGGCGGCTATGCGGTGTGGACCAGCATGACCCATGAATACACCTTCGATTACCGCCCCCATGCAGACGGGAGCAATCAGATCTACTGGTGCGCGGCGGACATCGGCTGGGTGACGGGCCACAGCTATGTGGTCTACGGGCCGCTGGCCAATGGCGGCACCAGCCTGATGTTCGAGGGCGTGCCCAATTTCCCCGATCATTCCCGCTTCTGGCAGGTGATCGACAAATACGATGTCGAGATATTCTACACTGCGCCCACGGCCCTGCGCGCGCTGATGCGCGAAGGCGACGATTGGGTGAGAAAATCCAGCCGCAAGAGCCTGAAATTGCTGGGCACCGTGGGCGAGCCGATCAATCCCGAAGCCTGGGAATGGTATTACAATGTGGTCGGCGAAGGGCGCTGCCCGATCGTGGATACCTGGTGGCAGACCGAAACCGGCGGCCACATGATCACGCCCCTGCCCGGCGCCATCGACCTGAAGCCCGGCAGCGCGACCAAGCCGATATTCGGCGTGAAGCCCGCGCTGGTGGATAATGACGGGAAACTGATCGAAGGCCCGGGCGAAGGCGCGCTGGTCATCACCGACAGCTGGCCCGGCCAGATGCGCACCGTCTATGGCGACGACGAGCGCTTCTTTCAGACCTATTTCAGCACCTTCAAGGGCTATTACTTCACTGGCGACGGCTGCCGCCGGGACGAGGACGGCTATTACTGGATAACCGGGCGCATCGACGACGTAATCAACGTCTCCGGCCACCGCATGGGCACGGCCGAGATCGAGAGCGCGCTGGTCGCCCATGACAATGTGGCGGAAGCCGCCGTGGTCGGGATGCCGCATGATGTGAAGGGCCAGGGCATCTATGCCTATGTCACGCCGATGGAAGGCGTGGAGCCTAGCGACGATCTGCGCAAGGAGCTGGTGCAATGGGTGCGCCACGAGATCGGCCCGATCGCCACGCCCGATGTGATCCAGTTCGCCCCGGCCCTGCCCAAGACCCGGTCGGGCAAGATCATGCGCCGCATCTTGCGCAAGATCGCGGAAAACGATACCGGCAATCTGGGCGACACCTCCACGCTCGCCGATCCATCGGTGGTGGACGATCTGCTCGCCAACCGGCCCCGCGCGAACGCGGAGCAGGCATAGAACGGCACGCAAGCCGCGCGGACATGCACGGAAATAGCGCAGACAGCCGGTTGCCTGCGCTCTCCTCCCGGCTATATTGCATCGCAGCATAGCCGGGAGTTTCCATGAACCATTTCATCCGCCCCGACGTCCAGTTCCTGCTCCAGAAGATCAGGGAGCTTGCCGCCCCTTCGGTGACGGAGGTGGGGCCGGAAGGGGCGCGGGACATGATGCGCCGCGCCGCGCGGCTCGATCTTCCCGAAGTGCCGCTGCCGGTGCGCCGGGACTGGGCCATTCCCGGCCCCGGCGGCGATCCGTTGCCCCTGCGGCTATACGATTCGCGCGAAAGCCGGGAATCCTCATCCGCCCTGCTCTATTTCCACGGCGGCGGCTTCGTGATCGGCGATCTCGACAGCCATGCCTCACTGTGCAGCCATATCGCCAAGGAGCTGGATCTGCCCGTGATCGCGGTGGATTACCGGCTCGCGCCGGAGCATCCCTGGCCAGCCGGGCCGGACGATTGCGAAGCGGCGGCGCGCTGGATCGCTTCCAGCCCCGCGGAGCTGGGGTTCACTGTCTCCGGCCTTGTTTTTGCGGGGGACAGCGCGGGCGGCGCGCTGGCGGCCGTCACGGCCATGGCGCTGCGGGACGAAGCCGCCGATGTGCCGGTGATCTGCCAATGGCTGATCTATCCCACAGTCGATCTGGGCAGCGGCAGCTATCGTTCGCTGAGGGAGTTTGCGAAGGGCTATTTCCTCGAAACCCGCGAGATCGTGTGGTTCAACGGCCTTTACGCCCCCGATGCGGAGAGCTGGCGCGCATCGCCGATCAAGGGCGCGGCCCCCGGCCTGCCCCCTGCCGTGATCCACACCGCATCGCTCGATCCGCTGCGCGATCAGGGGCGGGCCTATGCCGCCCGGCTGGCGGAAGCGGGTGTCCCCATCCTGCTGCTGGAGGCAGAGGGCGTGGTGCATAATTTCGCGATCATGCGCGCCGCGCTTCCCTCGGTGACCAAGGACCTCGCCAAGGCGCTTGCCGGAGTGCGCCTGTTCCTCCGGCAAGCCTGAGAACGCGCGGCGCCCTCACCCCTTGAGGTGAGCGGGCGCGCCATGCAGCAGGATGGTCTTGGCCTCGAGGAACGGCTTCAGCCCTTCCACGCCGCCTTCGCGCCCGATGCCGGACTGCTTGAAGCCACCGAAGGCGATGGAGAAGAAGTCTCCGGTCGCGCCATTATGCCCAACCGTGCCCGTGCGCATCTGCCGGGCGACTCGATAGGCCCGCTCCGGATCGTTGGTGAAGACCGAGCCGGACAGGCCGAACACCGTGTCGTTGGCGATGTCGACGGCGTGTTCCTCGCTGTCGGCGGCGATCATGCTGACGACCGGGCCGAAGATTTCCTCCTGCGCGATCGTGGCGCGCGGATCGACATTGGTGAAGACCGTCGGCTCGATGAAATAGCCGCGCTCCAGGTCGGCCGGGCGTCCGCCGCCCACGATCACCTGCGCGCCTTCCGCGCGGCCGACCTGGAGATAATGCTCCACCCGGTCGCGCTGGCGCGACATGGCGAGCGGCCCCATCTGCGTGCCCTGCTGCAGCGGATCGCCTACGCGAATATCGCGGAACGCCGCCGAAAGCGCGTCGGCCAGCTCATCATAGCGGCTGCGCGGCACGACCAGGCGGGTAAGCGCGGCGCAGACCTGCCCGGTCATGAAGGAGGCGTTCTGCGCCATCGCCTGGGCCACGGTTGCCGCGTCGACATCCTCGAGCACGACCGCCGCCGACTTTCCGCCGAGTTCCAGGGTGCAACGCGCGATCCGCTCCCCGCAGATCGAGGCGACCCGCTTGCCCGCGGCGCTGGAGCCGGTGAAGGTGATCTTGTCCACGCCCGGATGCCGCACCAGCGCTTCCGATACTTCCCGATCCGCCGTGATGACGTTCAGCACGCCCGGCGGCAGCCCGATCTTCTCCGCGATCTCGGCCACGGCATAGGCCGCGCTCGGCGCTTCGGGCGATGCCTTGAGCACCACGGTGCATCCGGCCAGCAACGCCGGGGCGATCTTCCATGCGATCAGGATCGGCGGGCCGTTCCAGGGGATGATCGCGCCCACCACGCCCACCGGCTCGCGCACCAGCAGCGCCACTTCCGCACTTTTGGCCGGATGGCGCTCCTCCCATTCGAAGGTGCCGGCAAGGCCGGCATAGAAGCGGTAGGTGTCGGCGACGCTGCCCATCATCAATTCGGCGAAAGGCGCGACGATGCCCATTTCGCTGGCCCAGGCGCGCGCCATGCCCGCCGCGCCGTCCTGAATGTGATCGGCGAACCTGGCGATATAGGATGCCCGCTCGGCATGGCTCATGCGCGGCCACGGCCCCTTGTCGAACGCATGACGGGCCGCAGCGACCGCCTTGTCCACATCGGCGGTCTGCGCTTCCGCGACCGAGACGAACAGCTCCTCCGTCGAAGGCGTTATCACGTCGAATTTGGTGCTGCCGCTGGGCTCGATCCATTCGCCGCCAATGTAGAAGCGGTCCGGATGGGCAATATGCCCGGGCGTCATGTCGTTCATCTCGGGGTCCTCTCGTCTGTTGATGCCGCATCCGGATCAGGATGCGCCGTATGATGATGCTTCAATACCGCCTTTCCGGAAGGAGAGCCATCCTGTCCCGCACCCGTTCAGCCGTGCAGGGCAAGCCGGATCAGCCACGCTACCGATCCCAATACTACGACCCCCGCCACCCAGTATAGCCCCAGCCAGCCAAGGCGCCTTGCCAGAGAGGCAGGCTTTTCCGGCAGGTCGAGGCGGGGCTCAAAGCGCATGAATCAATGATACCCCTCGCTGACCTTGCCGCGAAACACCCAATAGGCCCATCCGGTGTAGCCCAGGATCACCGGCATGATGATCGCCACGCCGACCAGCATGAAGATCTGGCTCCTCTCCGGAGCAGCCGCATCCCAGATGGTGAGGGCTTCGGGCACGGCATAGGGCCACATCGATATGCCCAGGCCGATCATGCCCAGCAGGAATATCCCCAGCGCCGCGAGGAAGCCCCGCCCCGCGCGCCGCCTGGCCAGCGCATGGAACAATATCGCAAAGAGTATGGCGCACAGCAGCGGCACCTGGCTGGCAAATGCGATTTCCGGCCAGTCGAACCAGCGATCACGATATTGCACCGCGAGGAACGGCGTCGCCGCGCTGACCGCCAGCAGCAGCACCATGGTCGCGGCGGCCGCCCGCTTCGCCAGGCGATAGGCGTGGTCCTCGGCCGTTCCCTCGACCTTGATCGCCAGCCACAGCGCGCCGAGCAGCGCATAGCCCACCGTCACGCCCAGCCCCGTGAGCAGCGTGTAAGGCGTCAGCCAGTCGAACCAGCTTCCGGCATAGGCGCGATCCCGGACCTCGATGCCCTGCAGGATCGCGCCCAGTATCATGCCCTGCGTCAGCGCAGCCAGCAGCGAGCCGCCCGAGAATGCCGCGTCCCACCATTTGCGATGCCCGGGATCGCGCCAGCGGAACTCGAAGGCCACTCCCCGGAATATCAGGCCCAGCAGCATCGCGATGACCAGAGGATAGGTGGCCGGCAATATCACCGCATAGGCAAGCGGGAATGCCGCGAACAAGCCGCCGCCGCCGAGCACCAGCCAGGTCTCGTTACCGTCCCACACCGGGGCGATGGAATTCATGGCCTGATCGCGCTCTTCCCCCACCGCAAAGGACGGAAACAGAATGCCGATGCCGAGGTCGAAGCCATCCATCACGACATACATGAATACGGCGAAGGCGATGACGACGGCCCATACCATGGTCAGATCCAGGCTCATGATTCGCGCTCCCGCCCGGAAACTTCCGGCATGCCGCCACCCATCATTCCAGGCGGAAGGCCGGGAGTGATGCCCGCGCTGCGGATAGGAGGCTCCGCCGCGTCCAGCGCTCGCCCATCGGAATGCGGCCCTTCGCGCATCAGGCGCAGAATATACCAGATGCCCACGCCGAACACGATTGTGTAAACCGCGATGAAGGCCAGCAGGGATGCCCCCACCGCAGGCGCATTCAGCGGGCTGGCGCTTTCCGATGTCCGCAGCAATCCATAGACCGTCCAGGGCTGGCGGCCCACTTCCGTCACCACCCAGCCTGCGATCACGGCAACGAAGCCGGACGGACCCATCACGATCGCGGCGCGATGCAGCAAGGGCCAGTCGTAGAGCTTGCCGCGCCAGCGCGCGAGCAGGCTCCACAAACCGAGCGCGAACATCGCCAGGCCCAGTCCGACCATGATCCGGAAGGCCCAGAACACAATGGCGACGGGGGGTTGGTTCGCGCGCGGCACCGTATCCAGCCCAGCCAGCGAGGCATTCGGATCGTGCTTGAGGATCAGGGACGAAGCCTTTGGAATAGCTACGGGAAACCTGATTTCCTGAGCATCCTGATCGGGAAGGCCGACGATGTAGAAAGGCGCTCCATCGGGATGGCTTTGGAAGTGCCCTTCCATCGCCATCACCTTGGCCGGCTGGTGCTCCAGCGTATTGAGGCCGTGCAGGTCGCCTGCAAAGATCTGCACCGGGGCGACCAGCGCCGCCATCCACATCGCCATCGAAAACATCTTGCGCCCATGCGCATTGGCGCGATCCCGCAGCAGATGCCAGGCTCCCACCGCGCCCACCGCCAGCGCGGTGGTCAGATAGGCGGCGATCACCGTATGAACGAGGCGGTAGGGAAAGCTCGGATTGAAGATGATGGCCAGCCAGCTTTCGCCGGGGAGGAATTGCCCCTGCGGCCCGATCTCGTAACCCGTCGGCGTCTGCATCCAGCTGTTCACCGACAGAATCCAGAAAGCGGAAATGAAGGTGCCCACGGCGACCATCAGCGTGGCCGCGAAATGCAGCCCCCTGCCCACCTTGTTCATCCCGAACAGCATGACGCCGAGGAATCCGGCTTCCAGAAAGAAGGCGGTCAGCACCTCATAGGCCATCAGCGGGCCGATCACACCCCCGGCCTTGTCGGAAAACACCGACCAGTTGGTGCCGAACTGATAGGACATCACGATGCCGGAGACGACGCCCATGGCGAAGGCGATCGCGAAGATCTTCAACCAATAGCGGAACAGGTCCAGGTAAAGCGCCTTGCCGGTCTTGAGCCACAATCCCTCCAGCACGGCGAGATAGCTGGCGAGGCCTATGGAGAAGGCCGGAAAGATGAAGTGGAAGCTGACAGTGAATGCAAATTGCATCCGCGCCAGGAGGAGAGCGAGGTCGTCAGTCATGGCTTCCGGCCGGTCCCATTGCCCGCTTGCGAAATAGCCCGAACTGCCCTCGGCGATTGGGACGTCTTTCGAAATACCGATTTCCGCACCCTTCGCACAGCCACGCCGCCTATGCAATCGCGGCGCGGTGCAAAGCCCGGTTGCCCTGCCCGGACGATGCGCATAGAGGGCACTGCCTTGTCTTAGCCGGATGGAATTGATGTCAGACAGCGTGTTGTCGCAGCCCTACAGGTCCGCATTCGCGGAAATCGAGGAAACCGCGCGGTCCCACTGGGCCGCCGAAAATGTCGACCGCTGCGATCTCGACAGCGGCAATGCGAAGCGCCGCTATGTGCTGGGGATGTTCCCCTACCCGTCCGGCAATGCGCATATGGGCCATGTCCGGGTCTATACGATCTCCGACGTGATCGCGCGGCTTTCCCGCCTGCGCGGCTATAATGTGCTGCACCCGCTGGGCTGGGAC
>Ga0172382_10012369_pt1 | contig 11150 bp, 10 predicted proteins | sample Leawel138RmetaG_FD_122245 | JGI IMG/M metagenome (GOLD analysis project Ga0172382, IMG submission 122245) | Leachate microbial communities from a municipal landfill in Southern Ontario, Canada - Leachate well 138R metaG | ecosystem: Engineered > Solid waste > Landfill > Unclassified | place...
GGAGTTTGACCATGGAGCCATCCAAACGCACGTCAGTGCGTCCGTTGTCCATCTTCCATGCCATAAGATACACGCCCCATCGGAGCATTTCGATTTCCTGGTAGCTGTCGGCAATCCACCATTGAATCGCTTGCCGGTCTGCGAGGGGCGCGCCGAAAGTTTCGCGGGTGTTAGCCTGCTCGATCATCATCGACAAGCAGCGCGTTGCAAGACCCAGACAGCGCGAGGCAATCTCCAGGCGTCGCACACCGAGACGCTTGGACATCGGTGCGAAACCCGCGCCTACTTCGCCGAGCACCTGTGCATCGTCCAGCTCAATGTTATCCAGCACGACTTCGTAGGGGTGGTATTCCCCGATCATGGGGAAAGACGTAGGGATGGTCAGCCCCGGCGTGCCTTGATCCACCAGAAAAGCCGTGTAGGCGCTTCGCTTATCGGCCTTGGAGTCGGTGACTGCCATTACGATCATGAAGTCGGATCGGCGGGCGTTGCTGATCCACGTTTTGGTGCCATTCAATACCCACTTTCCATTTTTGCGCTCGGCGCGGGTTCTGATGGCAGCGGCGTCTGATCCTGCCCCCGGCTCAGAGAGTGCCAAACAGCTCTTTTTTTCACCGCGCGAGTAAGGCAGCAAATAACGATCGATTTGGTCACCTTTGCACAATTCCTTGAGCAGGAACAGATTGGGACTTTCGGGTGGCAACACGAAAGGTACGATGCTGTGTTTTAGTTGTTCGACGATCAGGCATTTGGTGAGCATGCCTAGGTCCTGGCCACCAAACTCTTCGGGCACGTCGACACCCCACAGGCCGATCGCCCTGGCCTTTTCCTGAAGCCGAGCTTCGGTTTCCGGTGGGATGAGGGGCGTATCCTGGTAGCCGCGCTCAGCCTCGCGGCGAATGATGAGCGGCTCAAGTGGAATCAGTTCCTCCTTGACGAAGCGCGCGACGGTGTCCCGGACCATCCGGGAGGAATCGGGTAATTCGAAATTCATGTTGAACCCTGTGTTGCAAAGGAATAATGGCGTAATACAGGTGTACGCGTTCGGTTAGCGACCTCGATAGACAGGTTCGCGCTTCTCTCGGAACGCGTTGCGACCTTCGAGGCGGTCTTCGGTGTCGCGCAGAACACCGAAGACGTAGCGTTCGGTGTCCATTGCTGTGGGTAGAGGCGTATCCATGCCGCTGTAGACCAACCGCTTGATAGCGCGAACTGAAAGAGGAGCGTTACGCGCTATGCGCGACGCAATGCTTTGTGCGCTCGACAGCAGTTCCTCTGGCTTGACGACCTGGCTGACTAGCCCTTGGCGAAGGGCTTCCCAAGCATCAATTCGGTTGCCAGTTAACAGCATCAGCATGGCGTTAGAGATACCGATGGCTCGCGGTAAACGCTGGGTGCCGCCTGCACCGGGAATACTTCCGATACGTACCTCGGACAAGGCGAAAATGGCGTTTTCCGAGGCAATACGTATATCGCAAGCCAACGCGAGTTCCAGGCCTCCGCCCATCGCATAGCCGTTCACCGCGCAAATAAGCGGTTTATCGGTGTCAAGGCCGGCCAAGAGGTGGTCGGAGTGAGTGCGACCAAAGGTCAGTTCAGCGAAGCTTTCTTTCGGCGGCATAGTTTTTTTCAGATCGGAACCTGTGCAGAAGGCTTTCTCGCCAACCCCGGTCAGGATAGCGACACGGATGCCATCATCGTGCTTGACGCGTTTCCAGGCTTCGTAAAGCTCGCTTCGTGTTTCGGGGTCAATGCTGTTCATCGCCTCGGGGCGGTTCAGTGTGAAAGTGGCGACGTGCTCTTGCACGTCAATCAGAACGGTCATAAGTCTTCTCCGAAGCCGAGTTGTCAGCGTCATGCCAAGACACCAGCCTTCGCTAGTTGGTTGATCTCGTTTTCGTCTAGGCCCAGCAAGTCACGACAGATTTCATGTGTATGTTGGCCTAGAAGTGGGGCCGGTGAGGTGGGTTGGGATAGCGCATCTGAATAACGATAGGGTGCGCTGTTGTAGGTGCTGGGGCCTACTTCCGGGTGATCGAGTGTGACCCAGTGCTTGCGTGCAGCGAGCTGTGGGTCCCGCTCCAGTACGTCGCGGGCGTCTTGCACGGGCCCGCAAGGTATGGCTTGTGTTTGCAACGTGCGGGCCAGTGTGTGAGCATCAAACTGCTCGGTGGCACGGCTAACTGCCTCATCGAGTGCCACCTGATCGGCTAGCCGTCCGGCGAGAGAGGCCCACCCAGGCTGTTGTGGCAGGTCTAGGGCACGCGACAACGCTAACCACTGATCGTCTGTACAAATTGCGATGGCAATCCAGCGATCGTCGCCAGCGCAAGGATAGACGCCATGCGGTGCTTGCTCGGGATGTGTGTTTCCTGCGCGTTCTTCGATAGTGCCGTTGACGAAATAATTCATCAGATTAGGTCCGAGCATAGCCAGAGTCGGTTCAATTTGGGCGAGATCTATCATCTGTCCTTCGCCCGTACGGCGTTGGTGGCGCAGTGCGGCCAGGATAGCGAAAGCAGCGTGGCCTGGGTTTGGAATGTGGTCAGGGTAGTTTGTACCTGTACCGGCGGGTGGCCGCTCAGGTAGTCCGGTCAGGTGCATGAAGCCGGTGAGTGCTGCGATGGTGAGCCCGTAGCCTAGGTCCTTCTTGGCTGGACCGTTGGCTCCCTGCATCGACATTGAGACGAAGACTATGCCGGGCCGAATATTTTGAAGGATGTCGTAGCCCAGCCCTAGTTTATCCATCACACCTGGTGTGAAATTGTTCGATACTAGGTGAGCATCAGTGATGAGCTGTTTGGCGAGCGCCAGACCTTGTTCGCTTTTCACGTTCAAAGTGATACTGCGTTTGCTGGAGTTGCGGTCGGCGAAATAGCCGCTCCGGTTGACCCCCGGAATACCATCTTTGAATGGCTTGGTGACGCGCAGGGTGTCCAGGCGTTGAGTGCTTTCGATCTTGATGACGTCGGCGCCCAAGTCGGCGAGGATTTTGGTGGTGTATGAACCCGCGCCGATCCATGAGAAATCGATGATGCGGGTACCGGTAAGCAGGCGCTTCATTGGCCTTCCTCCATTTGTAGGTCGTAGGTGCGGCCATAGGAGGCGTGACGCAGTTCAGATAGCACTTGTGCGGAATGCTGGCCTAGCGTTGGCGCGGGGCCAGCCAAGCGCCACGGAGTAGCTTCTAGAAGGTATGGTGCACCAGGCATGCACAGTGTGTTACCGTCATGATCGACCGTTTCTACGAAGAAGCTACGATATGTGCGTTGTGGGTCGGCAGCGATGTCGGTAGCGTTGCAGATGGGTGCAAGGGGGATGCGTCGTTCCCGCCCCTTGGTATGCAGTTCGGCTTTAGTATGAATGAGTGCAAAGGGTGCGAACACGTCGTGAAAAACTTGCTTGGCTTCTTCTGTCGCTAGGAAGGCTTGGTCTGCCCATTTGGCGTCACGGAATTGTTCAGCATTCGCGAGGCCTTCACTCACCAACCATTCGGTAGTGACCCCCCAGAATCGATTGCTACCGACACCGCCGGCCATCAGGTAAACGTAGCCGTCGCTGCACTTGAATGCGCCAGTGCCAGCCAGTCGCTGAGTGCCGGCATTACGTTTCCTTATCGTAGTTTCGAGGTCATAGAACTGCACCGCATTCTCCAAGCCCATCACAACGGATTCCTGCATCGAAACGTCGACATGCTGCCCTGAACCGCTTTGCTCTGCATCATTCACAGCGGCAAGTGAGGCTACGGCTGCAAAAAGATTAGCTGCGGCGATGGCCTGTTCGCCGCAAGCCACCATGGGCGCAGAGTCTGGATAACCAGCCAGATACATCATGCCACCCATCGCCATGGCGGTCAGGTCGGTTGCTAGCCACTGAGCGTACGGGCCCTCCTGGCCGAATGGTGTGATGCTGGTTAAGACGATGGCTGGATTGGCTCGGCGCAGAGTTGCGTAGCACAGCCCAAGGTGTTTCAAGGTGCCAGGGGCTTCACTTTCCAGTATGAGTGAGGCGCGTTTTGAGAGCTGAAGAAATACGTCGCGATCTTCTGGGCGCTCGAGATCTAGAACAATGCTGCGTTTACTAGTGTTCTCGTACTGGTATTTCAAGCTGGACTCACACGCTTTGTGATTGTCAATATAAGGACCAGCATGCCGTGAGGGCGCACCCTCACGAGGTTCGACAAGAATCACATCGGCACCCATATCGGCAAATAATTTGCCGCAATAGTTGCCTAGAGGACCGGCAAGGTCGAGGACGGTGATGCCTTCCAGTGCCGCAGGTGCGGTTGTATTATTCAGTAGCATAAGGATATTCGTCTGCTTGTTGAGGTAATTCGCCCAGGCTGTTGATGTGATCTCGTCCTAGACCACGAGTGGTGTGATCGCTCCGTCCAGCGACAGAATCGCTCCCGAGATATAGCTGGCACGAGAAGAGCACAGAAACAGGACCGCGTCGGCCACTTCTTGCGCAGTGGATACTCGCCCCAATGGCATGCGGGCGATGATGCGTGCCAAGGCTTCTTCTTTGTCGATTTGATGTGCTTTGGCATCGACCTCCAACCCTTCTTCCATTCTTTCGGTCAGTGTCACGGTGGGGTTGACGGCGTTCACGCGTATGCCGAAAGGACCATAGGCGGCGGCGAGGCCTGCGCTCATGAGCATTAACGCTGCATTGGCCGATCCGCCCGTCAGATGCAGGGGAGAGGCAACCTTCCCGCCCATGCCGACAATGTTAAGTACGCTGCCGGAGCGGCGTTCTGCCATACGCTTGATGAGCGGGTCTATAACATTAACGTAGGTGAAGAACTTGGCGTCCATGGCGTCTCGCCAATGTTGTGGGGTCAACTCGGCTGGAGAGGTGCGGCGTGCAGCGCCCGCTGAGTTCACAAGCACATCAACAGGGCCCAACGTATTCTCGGCATCATCGACGGCCCATAACGCCTGGGAGGCGTCGGTGAGGTCGGCGCTCGCGGTGTGGACCTGGGCGTTGGGCCATCTAGTCAAGAGGTCGGCGCGGGCATTTTTGAGTGTCTCGCCTCTTCTTGCAACCAGAGTCAGTATTGAACGCTCGGCAAGAAACCCGTCAGCGCATGCAAAGCCGATGCCTTTGCTGCCGCCGGTGATCAGAACATGTTTTCCTTCAAGTTGGAGATCCATGGTGGTCCTTATAAAGGCAAGGTTGATAGGGCATACGACGCAGATACATCGATCAAACCATTGTGGGCATGAGGTCGCTCGCTAGGGGATAGGCTGGCGCGCCTACAGCGTATCGGCCACAATCGTCAGCCCACACCAGTGGAGCACCGGTTAGAGCTTGAAGCGAGTGCCTATCCAGCTCATCTATCATGCGCTGAACGATTAAACCTGAGGGTGTGACGAGGAGCACGGCGAGGTTTGTGTAGATACGGTCTACACAGCCGGCGGCGGTGATGGGGTAAGTACATTCCTCAAGGATTTTAGGTGTGCCGTCCTTCTGGTTATGTTCCATCAGAACCCAAACATTCTTTGCACCTGCTGCCAAGTCCATTGCCCCACCGACACCGGGCACTCCTTCACCTGTCGTCCAGTTTGCCATGTTGCCGTTTGCTGCGGCTTGGAAAGCGCCTAGACAAGCGATGTCGAGATGCCCTCCGCGCACGATTAGGAATGAGTCAGAATGATCGAATACTGAGGCGCCTTGGACTAGGGTTACGGGTTCCTTGCTGGCATTAACGATATCTTCGTCTTCTTCGCCTGGAACTGCGCGAGGACCCAGTCCTAGAAGTCCTTGCTCACTATGCAGTAGCACTTCGCGACCTGCAGGAATATGGTCGGCAATATAGGTTGGAATGCCGATACCAAGATTTACATAGCTGCCGGAAGGAATATCGAGCGCTGCGATCTGAGCAATCTCGTTGCGGCTGAGGGGACTGTATTCTTGTTTCATACGCCAACCTCTACTAAGCGGTGGACAAAAATGGAGGGAGTGATGACGACTTCAGGGTCGAGCGCCCCTACTTCGACGATAGATCGAACCTGGGCAATGCAAAGCGGGGCGGCGCCGGCCATGGTCGGGTTGTTGATGCGAGCGCCTCGGTGATAGGTCAGATTGCCCCAACGATCACCGAGCTTTGCCTTAATGAGTGCTATATCGCCCTTGATAGGCTTTTCCAGAACATATTGCTCACCATCAATAATCCGTGTTTCTTTGCCTTTCGCCAGTTCGGTTCCAGCCGCTGTCTTTGTAAAGAAACCGCCGATTCCTGCGGCACCAGCGCGGATACGCTCGGCGAGCGTGCCTTGTGGAACTAGTTCTAGTTCGATTTTTCCAGCACGATATAGCTGCTCAAAAATGGTTGTACCGTACAGCCCGCGAGGGAAAGAGCATACAACCTTGCGTACACATCCAGCAGACATTAATTCGGCAATGCTGTCGGTTCCCGTCGTTGCGTTGTTGGCAACGAGAGTGAGATCACGAAGACCAAGCTCGGTCAGACCGCGAACCAACTGTTCAGGACGGCCCGATGTGCCGAATCCGCCCACGAGTACAACATCTCCATCGCGAGCCCCTTGCAAGGCCTCAGCGACACTATTTACTTGCTTGTCAATCATGTTTTCCCATTGCCTCGTAAACCTTGATGACTGCCGAGCCATCTTCTCGTCCATGTCCCAAATTGCTTCCCATTTGATAAATTTGCTGGGTGATTGGTGCGAGCAATATGGGAACACCCAGCTCCTTAGCCATTGAGGTCTGTAGTTCCTGGTCTTTATAGGAAATGTCTATCTTCCCGCCAGGTTCGAAGTTACGTGCGATCATCCTCGGGGCGCGCATTTCAAAAGCGACGCTATATCCTGTACTGACTTTCACCATGTCGTAAAGCATTTGCGGTGCAATGCCAGCAGCGGCCGCCAATGTCAAAGCCTCCGCGACCGCCACCGTATTTACTTGAAATAGCATGTTGTTGATCAGTTTGGCTGCGGTTCCCTGGCCGGCGTCGCCGAGTTCGAACACATTGCTGCCGACAATCGAAAATACGTGCTCGAAGACGGACAGCGACTTCTGGCTCCCCGCTGCAAAAATGGTGAGGGTGCCTGCGCTGGCGCCTTCTGTGCCGCCGCTTATCGGAGCATCAACAAAGCCAACTCCGCGCGATTCAAGTTCTTCAGCCAGTCGCTGTACTTCCTTCGGAGCAATCGTGCTCATGCACGAGACATAGTGTCCTGCTGAGGCGATGTCCATAATGCCACTCGGCCCTGTGATGACTGAACGAGTTTGGGCAGTCGTTTCTACAAGGCAGATAATCGTCTTCGCATGTCTAGCGACTTCCGCTGGTGTTTGGACGATGCGCGCCCCAAGCGTTTCGAAAATTTGACATTTGATGGGGTCCAGGTCGCAGACGACCAAGGGAACTCCTGCTTTGATTAGGTTTCGTGCCATGGGCTCACCCATGGCGCCGAGACCGATGAATCCTACGTAGTTCTCGTGCATGCAGACATCTCGTTAATATGAACACGTTTCGTCAAACCCGCTGTTCTCAGTTTGTTAGGTTTGTGCTGAGAAAGCGGGCTTGGTTTACTCTACCTTGATGTTTCCCTTGGTCACGACTTCTGCCCATGTCTTGATTTCATGATCAATCATGGCTGTAAACTCTTCAGATGTCTGAATCATTGGTGAAGCGCTCATGCCGTCTAGACGACGCTGCACTTCCTCCGACTCAAACGACACCTTCACTGCTTCGTTGAGTTTGGCAACAATTTCGGGGGGTGTCCCTGCTTTTGCCACAAGGCCATACCACAAGCGCATGCTGTAGCCATCCACGCCGGACTCCGCTACAGTCGGCAGGTTTGGCATGCTTTTCAGCCGCTCGCCTGTAGCAGTGGCAAGCACTTTCACCCGCGGGTTGTCGACGTGAGAGCCGAACCCCGCTAGGTTCACGAACATGAGATCAACCTGGCCGCCCAATAGATCGGTGATGGCTGGCGCATCACCCTTATAGGGGATGTGGACGATATCCAGATCGGCCATCTGCTTAAACAATTCCATGGCGAGGTGATTGGAAACGCCGTTCCCGGAAGAGGCGTGGTTTAGTTCTCCGGGTTTCGATCGAGCCAAGTCTACAAGCTCCTTGACTGAGTTGACAGGAAGTTCGGCGTTGACCACAAGCACGTTTGGTACTTCAGCGAAGGGTGCGATAGGAGTGAAGTCTTTCAGGGGGTCGTAACGTATACGCTCTTTATAGAGCGACGGATTCACGGTCGCGATGCCGGAATAAAGCATAAATATGGTGTAGCCGTCAGCAGGTGCTTGGAGAAGTGCGTCGGCAGCAACGAAACCGCTAGCACCGACCCGGTTATCAACGACAACGGGTTGGCCAAGTTGTTCAGAAATAGAATTGGCTAGTATGCGGCCAAGTACATCTGTACCACCCCCAGGAGGGTTCGGAATCAGCATGCGAATAGGTTTATTCGGATACGTTTGCGCCTGCGCAACGGCGGTTCCAGCCATAAAAAAAGTAAGACTGGTAGCGACGACAGCTTGAATGCTGCGGCGAAAGAGCGGGGTCATTAGTATCTCCTCGATCTGGTTTACGGTGATGGCCGATAAGTTGATCTGCTTTATAAGTCTGCGCCTATGTAACCGGTAGCGCGCAAGAGTAGTATGCAGATGAAGTCTTCTTTTGTCGCCCATATTTATGCAAAATAGGTCCATAATGTGGGAATTAATATTTTAGATAATAGGTGATTGAAATAAGGCCCTGTCTGCGTCTTCCATCTAGTTATTTACTATCTTAATCACGAGATGTGCTTTTTATCTGTCTCACATTGCAGACTATTTTGTATGGGTTTTGTAATGCAGAATGACGCATCTTCGCTTACTCTTCTGGATCATCAAAACGTTTTTGAGTGAAGTGGATGACGGTGCATTCAGCAACAAATAATTCGTCCCAAGCCGCAATACCTCCTTGGCCGCACAAGTACGTGACCGTGGCCGGTCGAAGTCTCTTAGTGGTTGACCATGGTCCGGAGAGTACGGAACCCGAGCATCCGGCGGGCGTACTGTTCCTAATCCATGGTGCTCACGGTAACTGGCACCATTGGCGGGCCAATATCAAGTCGTTATCCAGGACGCATCGCGTGATCGTGCCAGATATGCCAGGCTTTGGTTTATCGGATGCATTGCCTGAGTCGGGCCTAGATGAGCTTGCACAAAGCCTTTCTGGTGTAGCAGACGCGCTTTCTCTGCCTTCGGTGTCCTTGGTGGGATACTCTTTCGGAGCGCTAGTCGCTACCACTCTGGCAGCCGCTCGACCTGACTTGGTCAAGCGGCTGCTGCTCATCAACCCGCCGGGCTGGCGTGAACGGTCGCCTCAAGTTATGGCGGCGCAAGTAGAGGCGGCCATGCACAATCGAACCTATGGCATACGCGCAGCCTTAGCGTTTACGTTGAGGCGGATCATGCTACGGAATCACAGCGTGATTGACGAGGCCTGTCTTGATGTGAGTGAGGCCGCCGCGCGGAGCCTGAGGCTAGTGACTAAGGATATTTCGCGCTCCGCTGATTTAATCAAGCTCTTGGCGTTGGTTGCCGTCCCTTGGCATGTCATTTTCAGTGAGGAGGATCCTTATCACTGCCACTGGCTTGATGATCGCTGTTCACGACTCCAGGCACTCCGAGGTCAAACTTGCACGACGGTGGTTGCCGAGGCCCAGCATTGGGTTCAGCAGGATCGCCCCGCCGCACTGAATCGTTTGATTGCCCAGTTTGCCGATCCGGGGCAAAGACTGGAGATGCCGAGCAAAGTGTAAACAGAAAATGGTCGCCGGTGATCGGTGAACATAATGACCCTATCGAAAGGGTTCTATATTGGAATGTCAACTAGGAGTGAACATGTCAAGAAGCTATCAGGATCTGATCGTCGAGCATCGCGATCATATTGCCCGTATCACGATTAACCGCCCTAAGTCGTATAACGCTTTTACAGGTGATACCTTGAAAGAACTGACTCTGGCAATCGAAGAGGCAGGCACCGATCCGAGCATTGGTGTGCTCGTGCTGACGGGCGCTGGCGATAAGGCTTTTTGTGCCGGAGGCGATGTGTCGTGGGAAAAGGAAGGTGGTCGAGATCGAACTATTCTGGAGCCCTATAACCTGCACATGACCATTGCACGGTGTCCCAAACCGGTGATTGCACGGGTTAATGGTTACGCTATCGGCGCTGGCAATCACATGTCTTACTACTGTGACTTCACGATTGCCGCAGACTCGGCGATATTCGGACAGAATGGTCCTCGTGTCGGCAGTGCACCGGCCGATTCGCTAGTAAGCTACTTGTCCAAGGTGATCGGACACAAACGCGCCCGCGAAATGTGGATGCTCTGCAGGCGGTATTCGGCACAGCAGGCGTTGGAGTGGGGGCTTGTCAATGCGGTAGTGCCCATGGAGCAACTCGATTCAGAGGTGGAAAAATGGTGCAATGAGCTGCTTGACCTTTCGCCTACCTGCTTGCGGGTCGTGAAAGCCTCGTTCGTGAAAGAGTTCGAATATCTATTTGCACACGGAGATTCTGCTAGACGGCAGATCGTTCAGCCTGATTTCTGGTCGACTGAGCAGCAAGAGGGCACGACCGCTTTCAAGGAAAAACGCAAACCGGATTTTCGGAAATTCATGCGCTAGTAAGCATGGTCGTGTGCGATCGGTCATCGCTACACGGACTTAGGCATTGGTTACAGCTGATCCAAGGAATAAAGGCGATAGGTCTCCGGCGTGAACCAATTCACCTGCAGAACGTTTCTATCGCCCTCGCTTCTGGTGCTTTGCCTTCAGCCGCGCTTGCGTTTGCGGCTCTTGATGGTAACGGGGTGGAAGCGCCCCGCTTTTGCCAATTCCTGCAAGGCCAGGTCCGAGGCCATGGCTTCGTGATCCTGCGTGGCGGCCAGCCAGCCCAGCGCGAACATGGCGGATTGATGCTTCGCCCCTGCTCCCCGGTAATATTCTGCTGCTACGTACAGGTCGTTGAGCTGGCCCAGCGCTTTTTGAGCCGATACAAGGGCGTTGCGCAAGGGCGTCAACTGCGTGGTGTCCAGGACGCCTTGGGAAAACTCCATCCCGTAACGCAGGCGCTTGACGCGTTTGCGCAGCTCATGGCGTTCGTCCCAGGAAACGTTCAGAAA
>Ga0172382_10012372_pt1 | contig 11149 bp, 8 predicted proteins | sample Leawel138RmetaG_FD_122245 | JGI IMG/M metagenome (GOLD analysis project Ga0172382, IMG submission 122245) | Leachate microbial communities from a municipal landfill in Southern Ontario, Canada - Leachate well 138R metaG | ecosystem: Engineered > Solid waste > Landfill > Unclassified | place...
CATGTGCTCGCCAGTTTCGCGAATATAGGTTTGTAATAACAGTGGTTTTTCGTGGTTACCGCAGCGTGCACCAACACGGTCATTGAAAATACGTTTGCTGCGGTTGTTTAAATAATCTTTCTGATAATCGCCAGTTAATGGTTGGCTGTAGATAGTGTTGTGCGTAGGAATATAACCTTGCGGCGTGCTCGTAATTGCAAATACGGCATTTTTGTTCTTCGCAAGAATAGGTTCTTGAATGGCGCTGAGCACTGTGTCTGCATAGGTATCAAAGGCCGTGCTGTATTTTATGGGATTGGTATTGGCGATGGCTTTATAGTTGCGATCAAACAATGCTGTTTCGCTGATGCGGCCTTGCTTAATATCCTGCTCAAATTGCGCACCTATTTTTTGTGCAGCATCTTGTGCCTGCTCATAAATATGCTGGTGGTAGTCAGACAGGCTAACCTCGGAGAGTTTTTCGCTGACACCTTCGGTTTGACCTTCGAGCAGTACGGCTGATTGACTCAGTTGCGCTGTTTGCTGATCACTGTCGGAGAGGTCTTGGCGGATTTGTGCGACTTCTTTGAATAGCTCATCGAGTTGCATGCGGTTGCTTTGTGTACCGCTGGCAATATTGGCAACCTGTTGCTCAACATTAACCGCCAACTCAGTAATATCGACCAACTGCGAGCCGGCGTTTTCCACCAGTTGCACGCTGCTGTTGAGATCCTCAATGAGTTTATGTTGTTGCGCAGCAACCTCATTGGTGTGTTGTTGGATATCTTGCAACATGTTGTCAACTTCTTCGGTAGCATCAGCTGTGCGACTGGCTAAACCACGCACCTCGTCGGCCACTACGGCAAAACCACGACCATATTCACCGGCGCGTGCTGCTTCAATTGCAGCATTTAAAGCCAGTAAGTTGGTTTGGCTGGCAATACTTTTAATCACCGCGGCAACTTGCTGAATTTCACTGCTGCGCTGGCTAAGATTGTCGATTACAGAACGACTATTATTAGCTTGTTGAGCAAGGGCTTGCATGCTCAATATGGCTTGTTCTAAACCCACTTGGCCGCTTTGGCTATTACTGCGCACTGTGCTGGCAGCATCAAGGCTTTGCTCGCTGAGTTGAGCGGTGGTCTCTTCTGTTTTGATTATGTGTTCGGCATTGCTTTCAATACGTTGTGCCGAGTTCACTAAGGAAATTAATTTTTGTTGCAGTTGTTGTGCAGCATGACTGACAGCAGCAGCTGTGAGCGCACTGGCAGTGGTGGCGTGTGACAAATGACGCGCCAGATCGGTTGCTTGTTCAGAGCCTTGCTTGGCATGCTCAATGACTACCGGACCTTGCAACAGCGGTACGATAAAAATCGGCACTAATAAAATTGCACTGGCCCAAATGGGTGCGCTGAACCACCATAAAAGAGCTAGAACAGCGAGACTGGCGATTTGTATAACAAGGGTTATCGGTTTATGAGAGGTCATGTGCGTACAGCGCCTTATTTGAACACATAAAACAAAGATTATAGTTGTTGGTGTTTTGTTTAATTGCCAAGCCGTATTGCTACATTTTTATAGGCAAAGCACCATCATGCTTTGGTCGTTGTTTGTGCGCTACTTAGTGTTTAAGTTGATTTATAGGAGAGAGAGTGTCCGTTGTTTGCGGATTAAGACGTGGCAGTTTACGTGCGAGTTTCTTAAAGTGAGCGATGCGCTCGTAACACAGGGTGAGTTCACCACTATTGATATTGTACCAACTGTCTGGTGCACCACAGGAGGTTACGCGTAAAGTCAGGTCACGAGGCAAGACAAAAAACTCACTAGCGCGTTCAGCAACGGATTCTAGCTCGCCACTGGCTTTTACTTTTTCGAGTAAACCACTACCGCCCTCTAAGTGATAGGGCGGTGAATCATATATCACTCGAATGCGGTGCTTAACTGGCTGATCATCACTGCGTTTAAAGTGTTCGCGGAACCATACAGCAGCATATTTGGCCTGTTCGTACTCGTCTTGGCAATAAAAAGCGCGTTCTTCCGGCAAACCCGTCATTTCAATAATCCATTCAAGATTTTTCGGATCACTGCCATAGGCCAAGCAAGCGATATTATAAAAGCGTTGCTCATCGAGGGCATGGCTGTCCCAGGCTGGTATTGTTTCTTCAGCTGTTTTTGCGAGTTGCCACTCTAGGCGCCAGTAGTCAGCAACGTCCAGTAAACGCTTGGGGAAATCAGGCGTTTGTTGACGGTCGTAAATTAAAAATAAACCTATAAAACCTAACTGGTCAGCTGCATCCTCTTCGCGGCCAAGAACAGGTAATTTAAGTTCGTGAATTAATAAGTGACCCATTTCATGCAGTAAGGTGAACTCCGAGTTGCTGGTGACAAAACGCAGTTGCTCGTCACTGACTTTGTTTTCTACTGCCAATACTGTACTGCTGATTAGACAAAGACTCAGAGCGATACAGTGTTTAACCCACCGCTTAAAATCTATAAGTCTAGGTGCAGCAGTGAGCCAAGTGCGGCTCATGGTTTATCAAGGTCTTCCAAAGCAAAGGGCAGTTCAGGCTGTGGCCATTGTAAATTGAGGGTTTCAAGTTTTTGTGCAATTAAACTGCAAAATAGCAAGTTGCGCAGAGGCTTATTATTGGCTGGAATAATATACCAAGGATGCGAGGCCGTGCTGCTTTGCTTAAAAGCTTGGTTCCAGTTATTTTGGACGGCAGTAAAGTTCTGATGACCGGTTAAATCGGCAGCGGAGATTTTCCAGTGTTTTTCAGGGTTAGCGAAGCGTTGTTGCAAACGTTTTTTTTGCTCGTCTTTAGAAATGTGCAAATAGATTTTAATCAGGTGAATATTCTTTTTAGCCAATTGCGCTTCAAACGCTAGTATCTGTTGTAAGCGCCCAGCGGCTTGAGCACCAGTGATATAGCCATCAGCAAGGTCACTGACTAAACTTTCATAAGGTGTTCGGTTAAACACAGTTAGCATGCCTGGCGTAGGTAGTTGATCGCGGAAGCGATCCAAGAAGTTTTCTTGACGCTGGCTGTCCGTGGGTTTTTGAAAGCCACTGACACGCACACCTTGAGGGTTGAGGCCACGCAAGGAATTGCGGATCACGCCGTCTTTGCCTGAGCAGTCAGGACCTTGCAGCCACACCAGTACAGTGGGGCCATTATTGGCCCAAAGCAATTGTTGCTGACGATCTAAGCTACTGCGCAATGCTTTCAAGCGCACGTCACACTCATGCAAGGGCAAGCCGAAATCATACGCAGGATCGAGGCTTAACCCAGTGCTGGAATGGTAAAGGCAGTGTTGCAGTGCAGTGTCTGTGAGGCGCATATCAGTCCTTGTTACGCTTAAGTTGGTCTTTAAGCTGTGTGGGCAATTGACGAATAATCAGCATATCACGGGCTTCATCATATTCGACTTTAGAACCCAGTAAATGCGACTCAAAGCTAATCGATATGCCTTCTGCGCGACCGGTAAAGCGATGAAATGCACTTAGGGTGCGTTTATCTGCGGGTATCTCAGGTGATAAACCGTAATCTTTGTTGCGGATGTGGTTGTAAAACGCTTGCGGGTTTTCTTCATCCAATACTTCAGATAAGCCTTCAATGCTAACCACTTCACCACGACGGGTTTGGGTATTGGCATAGCTGATCAAATTATTGGTTTGCTCGCGGGCTTTTTCTTCCGGTAAATCTTCACTTTCGACAAATTCACTAAAAGCTTTGAGCAAGGTGCGTGTTTCACTGGGACCATCCACACCTTCTTCGCAGCCTAAAAAATTAAGAAAGCCGTCGATAACTTTTTTACCGTTTTTGCCTTTCAGAAAGGAAATGTACTGTTTGGACTGGCTGTTGTTTTTCCATTCTGAGAGGTTAATCCGTGCCGCTAAATGCAGCTGACTGAGATCCAGATGGCGTGCCGCAGCAATATCTAAGCCTTCAGAGATAACCATGCCATCGCTGTGCTGTAAGACCGCGATAATCAGATGTTCGGTCATACCTTGCTGGTAATGAGCAAACAGCACATGCCCAGACAGACTGAGATTGTTGTCATCAAGCTGCTTTTTTAAGTGCTCAAGCGCTTGGCGACTAAACTGGACAAAATCAGTCTGCTCAGCGAGGTAGCTGGACAGCCAGCTTTGCAGTGGCCACTGTGTGCTGTCGGCCTGAAACAAGCCCCAAGCTTTACTGGGTTTGCTGTTGTAGCTGTCATTTAAATCAGCGAGCACATGTTGCACAGCTGTTGAGTTGGGCAGCGCTTCTTCGCTCAGCTGTACAGTCGCAGGGCTGTCATCGGGTTTTTTTTCAATAAAGTGAACGATGCTGTGATGAATCGACATGGTATTTGACCTTAACTTAACAAGTATGAAGCCGCGCCTTGCCGTGTCTAGAGCGCACAGCAAGACGGTAAGCAAGGGGAGGGCTAGACTGTGGAGTGCATTGCTTTCAGGCGTTCGAGACGTTGTAACACATAGCGCACATGCAGATGTAACTCATACAGCTCATTGGTGTAGGACAGCGGTACTTCGACTTTGGCCAGCTCGATTTGTAATTCGGTTAAACGTTTGATTTCACTGTCGAGGTGCTCTGGCAGAGTATGGTTGGTAAAGCGTTTATCGACGTCTCGTAAGTACTTGTACCAACGGTAAATGCGTGCACGAATCCGCCAGCGATACAGTGGCCCAGCTACTTTAAATAGAGGAAACAGCAATACTAATAGTGGGATAACTAAAATAATATAGCGATCGGCCAGTGACGCAATTCTAAATGGCAAGTAGCGTTGCAGTAGCGGTAAACCTTTATTATGAAAATACTCAGCCTCGGTCAGTGTGGAGAAATCGTGAGCTAGGTTTTTTGGCCAGGTATCAGGGGCATCAATCAGAGAGCCTGCTCGCATCACTTCTTGTGCTGCTGCTAAAATTAAAGCTGTCAAGGCAGGATGAAATGACTCATTGGCGATGAGCATCGCGACTGGACTAAGGGTGACGGTATCTTGATGAGGCTGATTGCTCGACAAGTTCAGTAAGCCTTGGCCAACATTGACTTGAGTAATAAAGGGCAGGCGGGCGCGATAGGCTGCGGCCTGATTGAAGTGGGCTAATCGCAGTTCCTTATGGCTGGCTGCTTGTTGGACGATTGAGCTTTCAGCAGGGCCTAAGAAAAATGCCGCATCCAACTCATCATCAAGTAGTGCAGATAAGGCTTTTTTACCACTGTAGGCGTACCAGTTGGCGGGTAGAGCGTCGCGGTTGATTTTATTAGCATCCAGCAGCGGATTGATCATCATACGGATACCGCCGCTGGCTGATCCGAGCGCAGTACGCAATGGCAGCAAGTCGCTAAGGGTGTTGACTTCAATACCCTCACGAGTAAACAGCCACAACGGTTCTTGATACACCGCGCCGAGGTTATACAGTTGTTGGCGCTGCTGTGCATCGAGCTCAAGTTCTTGACCGCTTTGCATCAGCGCAAGGTTGATCGTACTGTCTTCAGCCAATAAACGCTCGGTATTTTCTCGTGACCCAGAGCTGTTAATTAACGTGAGCTCAAAGCCCTCTTTGGCCAGTTCAACACGTAACTTTTCAGCAAAGTTTGCATAACCACCATTAGCGCCACCCGTACTCATAGTGGCATGCATCGGTGGCGGCGGGGCAACAAAATAAAATAAGCCGGCCACCAATGCAGCTAAAACCGGCACCAACCATAAATTGGCGCGCAGCATAATGGATAAATCTTGCAAAATACGGTTCATAAGCCGTCCTTATTCTTTTATGCGTATTGTTATTATGCGCCAGAGCTTTTGCGGCGAGGAATACCAAAACGCTGACGGCGTTCCCATAAACATTTACGGCTGATGCCTAATTTTCGAGCCAGCTCTGTTTCCGTCATCTGCTCTTGATGCTCAAGGACAAAATGCTGGAAATAGTCTTCTAAGGACATTTTGCTAGCATCTACTTGCGCGTCAATATCAACTTGAGTTTCAGCCGTTAAGTCGGCTGTATCTTGTGCGCTTTTTTCTGCTGCCAAATCAATGTCAATGCCCATCAATTCGGTAGTGATTTGCGTGCCTTCGCAGAGGATTACTGCTCGTTCCAGCGCGTTTTCTAATTCACGTACATTGCCCGGCCAGCTGTATTTTTGCAGTGCCAAGAGAGCCTGCTCAGTAAAACTCATGGGTTCTTTGTGCATGCGCAAACGCTGACGCTGCAAAAGAATCTCGGCAATTTCTAGCACATCATTGCTGCGATCGCGTAGCGCTGGTAAGTGCAGGGCGATCACATGCAGGCGATAATACAAATCCTCACGAAAACCGCCGGTTTTAGCTAAACCTTTTAAATCTCGGTGGGTTGCAGCAACCAAACGCACATCGACTTTTTGTGATTGCACAGAACCAACACGACGGATTTCGCCTTCTTGCAAAACGCGCAATAAACGTGCTTGTGCTTCTAAAGGCAGCTCTCCAATTTCATCTAAAAACAGGGTGCCGCCATCAGCTGCTTCCACCAAGCCGGTGCGCGCAGATACCGCACCAGTAAACGCCCCTTTCTCATGACCAAACAATTCAGATTCAATCAAGGTTTCTGGAATCGCTGCACAGTTCACCGAAATCATCGGTGCTTTAGCACGACTCGATAAATTGTGCAGTGCACGCGCAACCAACTCTTTACCGGTACCTGATTCACCTTGAATCAAGACGTTTGAATCAGTTGGTGCAACCTTACGGATTTTAACGTACAGCGCCTGCATCGCCGCACTGCTACCAATAATGCCAATGTCCGAATTATCCACCTCTAGCGTCTCGCTAAGCGTTGCCGGCTCATCTTCGCTTGCATCTGCAGTGTGTGCTGCAGAGTGTTGATGATCGCTAATAATACGCGCAACGGTTTGTAGCATTTCATCATGATCAAAGGGTTTGGCGATGTAATCAATTGCACCCAAACGCATGGAGTCAACTGCCGAGCGCAAGCTGGCGTAGCTGGTCATAATCAACACGGGCTTAGGCTCGGCGAGTTTGATCATTTCTGTACCTGGCGCACCGGGCAAGCGTAAATCGCTGATGATTAAATCAAAGGCGCTAATAGTATGTTGCTCTTGTGCTTCTTGAACCGAACCCGCTTCGCTCACCTTGTATTGATTGCGTTCCAGTAAGCGGCGCAATGCTGAGCGAATAATGGGTTCATCTTCAACAATTAAAATATTGTGCATTCACACTCTCTCTAAACAATCAGACTGCAACGCGTTGCTAAAGCAATACGGCTCATAATAAGGCCTTCGCGTTTGGGCTGGAGGACGGACTGTGGCGTGGCAAGTTAATCCGGAAACGGGTGCCGCGCTGTTGCTCAAGGTCAGCGGGGCTTACGACATGGATGTCGCCGTGGTGCTCCTCGATGATCGAGTGCACCAGCGCAAGCCCCAGCCCAGTGCCTTGGCCTGGATCTTTGGTGGTAAAAAAAGGCTCGAACAAATGCTCTAGACTTGCTGCACTTATTCCGCTGCCCTGATCCTCAATGGTTAACTCTACATGAGAATTGCTTGCTGTTGTACGGATATAAATATGGCCAAGCTCAGGACTGGCATCGCGCGCATTGGAGAGCAGGTTGATCAGTACTTGTGCAAGGCGCTGTGGATCACCCAGTACCCAATGCTGAGTATCGCACAGGTTGAAAAAGTGTACTGCTTTGGCCATTTTATTGAGGCTTAGCAGATGAATAGCCTCATTGGCAATATCGAATAAACGCACAGGCTCATGGTTTTCATGTTGATATTGACCTGGGTGGGAGAAGTTCATTAAGGATTGCACGATGCGCGTAACACGCTGCGTTTGTTCGATAATTTGGCTGCTGATTTCAGTGATTTCTGCATCTTCATCACGCTCATAACGTAAGTTTTGCGCGAGGCAAGCAATCCCGGTGATGGGGTTGCCAATTTCATGCGCGACGCCAGCAGCTAAGCGGCCAACTGAAGCAAGACGTTCGGAGTGCACCAGCTTGTCTTCGAGTAGGCGCGTTTGTGTGGCATCTTCCACCAGCAGTACTAAACCACTGTTTCCGGGTGCTAAAGGTTCATCAATAGCGGCTTTATGCAGGTTGATCCAACGTGAGGCATAGGCGCCTTGTAAAGCATGCTTATAACGGTGCGCGCTTTGACCTTTGACGAAATCCGTCAGTAATGCGCGCCAAGGTTCATCAATACTCTCTAAGCGAGAGCCCACTACACGTGAAGCGGTGATTCCGGTGAGGTCTTCGAGTGCTCGATTCCACATTAAAATTTCGTGATCTTTGGCCACTGAACATACGCCCATGGGCAGGTCTTTTAGTGTTTGCCGATGGTAGCGGCGTAAGGTATCCAGTTCAGCAGCAAGGCCGGTTAAGCGTGATTGATAGTCTTCTAAGCGGCTTTCGATAAAGTGAATGTCTTCGGTGACATAGGTTTCACTGGTAACTTTATAAGGGACAAAGGTATTCACTAAGTCTTGTGCCACACTCGGACCCATTAAGCCTGATAGATTCGCTTCAATACGGTCTCGTAAGCGACGTAGGGCAAATGGACGGCTCTCGTCAAAGGGAAACTGTAAGTCTTTAAGCGCTTGTTCAACTTCGCGCTGTGCGGTGACCGCTCCCAGCGGTTTTGCCAGCTCAGAGGCGAATTCTTGGGGGTTGCGTGCGAAGAGTTCGCGACGCTCGGGGCGGCGTACATAATTGACCACACAGGCTTGTGCTGCACGCTGTTCTTCAAGGCTGGCACGGGTCAGTGATGACACTAAAACAAAGGTAATACAGTTAACGCTCATCGCCGCAATAGCGGAAAAATGCCAGTTGCGATCATCCAGTACATAAGTGTAATCAAGCAATGGTAGGTAAAACTCTTGGATATTGCTAAACATGGGTAGCAGCATGCCAGTTGCCGCGGTCAGCACACCAGCGATGGCGCCACTAATAAAGCCATAACGATTGGCTTTTGGCCAATACAGCACAGATAGCACACCCGGCAGAAATTGCAGAGTAATGACAAAGGCGACTAAGCCCAAGTTGGATAAGTCCTGCTCTGAACGCAGTAACAAATAAAAACCATAGCCGGCTAAAATAATAGCGAAAACCAGCGTACGCCTTGTCCACTTGAGCCAACGATAAATATTGCCTTCAGCTGGTGGTTGATAAAAAGGCAGCACCAGATGATTGAGCACCATCCCCGACATGGCTAAGGTCATTACAATAATCACGCCACTGGATGCCGATAGGCCGCCAACAAAGGCCAGTAAAGCAAGGCGCTCACTATTGACCGCAAGGCCTATACCGAGGGTGAAATATTCCGGTGATGTCGGTGCGCCCAGTTTCAGCCCTGCCCATAAAATCGGTAAAATTGGCAAACTCATCAGCAGCAAAAACAGCGGTACACCCCAGCTTGCAGTGGCCATGCTGCGTGGGCTGAGGTTTTCGGTAAACGTCATGTGATACATATGTGGCATCACCATCGCCGAAGCAAAAAACAACAATAACAAGGTTCGCCATGGGCCTTCTTGTAATGGTATTTGTAAATCTTTGAGGGTTGCACTGTTTTGCGTCAGCCACAGGTCTAAATCATTGGGGCCGTTAAACACCACAAACAGTGCATAAGCACCAATCACCAGTAAGGCGATGAGTTTAACCAGAGACTCAAAAGCAATCGCAAAGACTAAACCTTCATGCTTATCACGGGTGGCGATGTGTCGTGCGCCAAATAGAATTGAAAACACAGTGATTAAAATACAAAAGGCCAAGGCCACACGGTTTTGAATGGGCTGACCGGTAAGTATACCAATGCTGTCAGCCACTGCTTGAATCTGCAGTGCCAGTAACGGCAAGGCACCCAAGAGCATACCGATAGTGCTAATCGCACCGACCCAGTTACTGCGAAAGCGAAACGCCAACAAGTCAGCTAAAGAAGACAATTGATGGGTGCGGGTTAACTTTAAAATAGGGTAGAGCAATACAGGTGCTAATAAAAAAGCACCTGAAATCCCTAAGTAAATCGCTAGAAAGCCATAGCCATATTGATGTGCCAGTCCCACTGCGCCATAAAATGTCCAAGCACTGGCATACACACCCAATGACAAAATGTAAGTCAGTGGATGACGTACCAGCCAGCGTGGCACCCAGCGGTGCTCACTGGCCCAAGCTACGCCAAATAACGTCAGCAAATAGATGGTGCTGATTAAAATCAGCTGGCTAAGACTAAAACTCATCTGCATCGTGTTGGCTCTGCAAAACAAAAGTGATCACAATTAGAACCAGCCATAATACATACGGCCGATACCATGTGCTGTCTGCAACTGTCCACCATTCCATAATTGCAGGTGAGAACAGATAGATTCCAACAACTAAAATAAGAACTAAACGATAAATGTGCATGATGCCACTCAACACTCAAGTGTCACCGATAGTAACCAAGCAGGCGGCAATCTGCCACAGTTAAGTGCAGCAGCTGACTCAATTATCGAACAAAATGACCTTGACGGCGTTCAACACGGAACTCTAATGTACTCGCGCGGTAACCCGCACGTAAACTTGGCAGAGGCAGGCAGGTTTGCCACTGGGCACCAGAAACCAGTGGGCTTGAGCTGCTATAGCGCGACTCGGTATATAGGGTTTCAATGAGGTTGATATTCTCGCCAGGGCGGTAGGCAGCGATACGCCATTGTAAATCTTTAAGTGATTGATCAGTATTGTTACGTAATTGCACAAGCAATGGTGTATCTGTTGGGCACTGCGTTGGCGCATAACTGATCTGCATGTCCAAGTGGTCAAGTAAGTATTGGTTATTGCGCTGGTCTAAAATTAACCAACCAGCAATGCTGCCCAGTATTAGCAAGAGCGGCACGCCAATCGCTAAGGTACGCTTAGGGTAACGCAATAACAGCGCCAGCCACGTCAGTGGGATTAATACAGGTGGGAGCATTGGCTAATCCTCAGGTTGATCGCGTAAAAAAACGAGATGATTCGGCTTAGACTGCTCAGCACTGTAATAATAACCCTGCTCGCTAAAGTTTTTTAACGCATCCACTGAGTCAACTTTGTGTTGAATAACATAACGCGCCATCATGCCACGGGCTTTTTTCGCATAGAAACTGATGATTTTGTATTGGCCGTTTTTCAGGTCTTTAAAATCAACATTGACTAGCG
>Ga0172382_10012373_pt1 | contig 11144 bp, 10 predicted proteins | sample Leawel138RmetaG_FD_122245 | JGI IMG/M metagenome (GOLD analysis project Ga0172382, IMG submission 122245) | Leachate microbial communities from a municipal landfill in Southern Ontario, Canada - Leachate well 138R metaG | ecosystem: Engineered > Solid waste > Landfill > Unclassified | place...
AATAAAGCGATGGTGTGTGCGGCGCTGGGTTGAGCGCTATACTTCACCGCTTTCGCTGGCCGCTTTGGGTGGTTTGGCGACGCAGTTGTGTTTTCGTGAGGCAGGTGATGGTGGGGAGTCATTCGAGGGGGGAACTTCGCGCGGCAGGGGGCAAGGCGGGGGGTGCAAATAAACGTCAGCCGGTGACGGCGGTGACCGCCGCCGCCGCCAAGCTGCGGGAGCTTATCCTGGAGCAGCCCTCGGGCACCTTGCTGGGGTCGGAGGACGACCTGCTGATGCGCCTCCAGGTCAGCAGGCCCACCTTTCGGCAGGCGAGCCAGGCGCTGATTTCCGAGCAGTTGTTGACCATCAGGCGCGGGGTTGGCGGGGGGTACTTCACCCGCTCCCCTTCCGTTGACGCCATCGTCCATATGGCATCCATCTACCTCTACAAAAGCCAGGCCAATGTTCACGACATGATGGACGTCGCCGGGCTCCTTATCACCCGGGCGGTGACATCGGCCTGTGCCAACCCCGACCCGGGACAGCGCGCCAGAGTCGCGGCCCTGGTGGACTCCTGTCCGGCGGAGATCAGCGAGGCCAACCTCTCCGAAATCAATCAGTTGATGCTCGACCTGGCATCATTGATCGGCCACCTGAGTGGCAACCCCATGCTGGCCATGTACATTGACATCGCCATGGACATCACCGTACCCCAGCGCACCCAGCGCATCCTTACGCCCCGGCGGGCGCGGGGCTACCTGGATCTGGCGCAGGAGCTGGCCCATTACATCGCCATCGGGGAGGCGGAATTTGCCACCATTATCTATGGGCGAATGACCCTGATGGTCACGGGGTGGTGGGAGGAGGACAGCGTCCAGTAACTGTTGGCTTGCGGTCGGCCCCGGCGCGAACCGCGAGCGCCGGGGCCAACCCGAGCTTTCAGGGGCGCATCCTGCCAGTGGCGCGCGCCTTCCCTAGTAGTTCCTCAATTTGATAATAACGGGTTCATGCGTAGTTTGGGTCGCTTAAAGCGCCTACTTTTGGTAGCGAAGCGTAACCCAACAATGGCTGAATCCAGCCGCACCCACTTGATGGGTATCGCTGCGCTCCACCCATCCTACACAGGCGCAACCCGTCATTATCCGGCACCCAGGGCACTCGCTCCGCTCGCGGGGCAGGCTCTCCTCCGGGCGAAGGGTGGTGATGCGAAGCGAATCGAGTGACTTTCCCACCTCATTTCGCCCGGAGGACAGGGCTTCTACACAAATCCGATCTGGCCAAAATCAAATTGAAGAAGCGCTACTCCTCAAGCAGATAAAAGTCTGCTTTCATGGCCCCGCACCCGGGGCAGATCCAGTCCTCGGGGACATCTTCCCAGCGGGTGCCGGGGGCAATGCCGCTGGCGGGATGGCCCAGTTCCTCGTCGTAGATCTCGCCGCAGAAAAAGCACTGCCACTTCAGGTAGGGTGCCGCCATTATTTCACGTCCCATTCCAGGGGCAGGTAGTTGATGCCTGCCACGCCCATATTGAGAACTTCCAGCTCGGTGCCGGGCTTGACCCGGAAGTCGGGGATGCGTTTCAGCCACTCCTCGAGAAATACCCGCAACTCGGCCCGTGCCAGCATGGAACCCATGCAGCGGTGGGCGCCATCGCCAAAGGTTTCGTGGATCTTGTTGGCGCGCTTGAAGTCCACCTGGTCGGCGTTCTCGAAATGCTTGGCATCCATACCAAAGGCCACGGTGGGGAACAGCACAAAGTCGCCGGCCTTGAGCTGCGCGCCCCCCAGCTCGGTATCCTCAATCACTTCCCGTCCCAGGTTGGCAATGGGGAAGCGACGGAGCATTTCCTCCACCGCGTCGGGAATCAGCTCGGGGTTGTCGATCAGCTGCCGGCGGTGGCCCGGGTTGTCCGCCAGGAAGCGGGTAAAGAACGCCAGCATGGAGGCCACGGTATCCAGCCCGGCGGTCAGCAGCAGGGTCACCATGCCCAGCATGATGTCGTCGCTCAGCAGCTCGCCATCGATGCGGGCGGTGGCGGCGGCACTGATCAGGTCCTTGCCGGGGTTGGTTCGGCGTTCGTTGATCAGCGCCATGGCATAGGCCGCCATGTCCTCCCGGGCCTGTGCCTGTTTTTCCAGGTCCATGCCCCGCACCAGGGTGTTGGCGATTGCCAGTAGTGGCAGCCGATCCCGTTCCGGCAGGTCGACGATGGACATAAAGATGGCGATGGGCAGGTGGGTGGCAAAGTCTTCGATAAATTCACACTGACCCTTGTCGTAAAAGCCCTCGATCAGGCTGATGGTGAGCTGCCGGGCGTCCTCCCCCAGGCGCTGGACCTCCTTTGGCGACAGGAAGGGCATGATCAGGCTGCGGTACTTGGCGTGGTCCGGTGGGTCGATCATCAGGGGCACGAAGGGTGGACTGGGATTGGTGCCGGGAATGGGGGTGATGCGCCGGGAGGAAAAGCGGGTGGCGTCCTTCAGGCCCTCCTGGATCAAGGGAGCGCGAGTGGGTACCCAGTGGCCGCCGTTGCAGGGGGTCCAGAAAATATCCGGCATGCCCTCGGCGTGGATCTGGTCCCGCACAGCGAGTTGCCACTCGGCGTTGTTGGCCTTGATGTTGAAGAGATCAAACTCCCGCACCAGTTCAGGGGGGACATGGGCAGGTCTTGCGACCAGTGGATATTCAAACATGGTTGCCTCCGCGGCGTTGCCAGACTTGGATTCGCGATCCGTTTATGATTGATCGGTACGGCATTTTGGATACACTGTTGTATCTGAGGCGATTAAACAGTATCTTTATTTGAGATGCAATAATGTATTTGAAATAAAATTGATTTGACGCAAGTGAGCGGAAAAACCAAAATCGCCGCAGATGACAGTGGAGACACCATGCAAAGACTGACCAGAGAGCAGAGCCGCGAACACACCAGGGAAAAGTTGCGCCTGGCCGCGGTGTCGGAATTTGCCAGATGTGGATTTTCAGGTGCCTCAATCGACCGCATCTGCGAACAGGCGGGCTTCAGCCGCGGCGCCTTCTACGCCAACTTCAAAAGCAAGGAGGAGCTGTTGCTGGACATTGTGCGCACCCGGCACGGCCAGGAAGCCGACAGCTGGATCGCCCTGCTGTCGGGCAAGGAGGGCCTCGATGTCCTCCTGCCCAGATTGCGCAGCCGGTTTGCCGATTATATTTCCAACCGGGAGTTGATCCTGTTTGTGGTGGAGGTTCAGCTCTACGCCAGGCGCAATCCCGAGTTTGCCAGCGACTACCAGGATGAGCTCTCGGCGCTCTCGGCAAAGGTGGAGAAGATGCTGGAGGTGCTGTTCCGCAAGGCGGGCAGGAGACCCCACCGGCCAATGGCCGTGCTCGCAACCAGCATGCGGGGGCTGGTCACCGGGTTGACCCTGGATGGGGACAAGCTGCAGGACGCCCAGTTGAGTCCCGCCAGCCTGCTGATCAGCTACCTGGAGGACCTGGTCAGCCAGGGGCTGCCCCTGGGGGGCTAGCCTACCTGGCCTGGCGGATCACCAGCTGGTTGCCCTCCTGGAGCAGAGAGACGTTTTTCAGTACCGACATGCCCAGCAGGATCTGGTCGCCCTCCATGCCCCGGGTGAGGCCTCCCCGCACATCGCGAAACACCAGTTCGCCAAGGCGCAGTTCGGGGATTCTGGTGGCGTAGGCGGTGGTCTGGCCGTTGGCGGTGTTGACCGGGATTCCCACCCCGGCCTTGAGTCCCAGGGCGTCCCCCAGATGGAGGGGAATGGCCACCATGGTGGCCCCGGTATCCACCATAAAGGTCACCGGCACCCCATTGATTTCCCCGTCCGCCACATAGTGGCCCCAGCGGTTGCGCTCCAGGATCACTTCCACCCCGGTGTCGCTGATGCTGCTGACCACCTGGCGGTTGGGATTGTAGCGGTCTTCCTCCACCCCGGCGAAATACCAGGTGAGCAGGGCCATCACGATCAGCCAGGCGATTACCAGCATGCCCTTGCCCAGGGTCTGGCCGGGTGGTGTGTCTGGGCTTTGGGCCATGGGCTGCTCCTGGATCGATGAGGAGGCAGGTTAGCGCAAAAATACCCTGGGGTCAGCTGAGCCACAGCTGCAGGTGCCGTACTCCACCCGTCCGGCGATACCTGTGGGATAGCGGTCAAAGGTCACCGCCCGGGGCAGGCGGCTGGTGAGCACCAGTTCCCCGTCGACGTCTTCCACCAACCACTCCAGGCGGTCGACATGGGCGCCAGCGGCGGCGACACACTCCATGGCCATTGCCGGGCCGAGCTCAAACCAGCGCCGCAGCTGGAAGCCCTGCAGCTCCACCAGGCGCAGGTAGGCGTCGGGCCTGGCCCACACCACCTTGTCCCCGAGCAGCTGGCCGACGTCGTGGCCATTGGCTTCCAGGCCGTTGAGCACTTCGCCGTCGATGCCGATCACCGCCGTCACCGCAAAGCGGCGCAGGCAGGACTCGGTGCGTCCCGCATCGTAAAAGGATGCGTCGGCGGACAGCAGCACCAGGCCGAAGGGGTTGAGGGCGTGTTCGATGGGGCCGAAATGACAGCATTCGTCGAACAGGGAGAGCACCAGCACCTGGTCGCCGGTGCGGAAATGAAAGGTCCCCAGGCACTGCTGAACGGCGCGCTGGGCGCGGTCGAACTCGGCGCGGGAAAAGGGCAGGGTGCAGGGGCTGCCGTCCGCCAGAAAGTAGCGGCCCACACCCAGGGTGGGCAGGGTTTCCATCGCGACGGGGTGGGCGCTGTGGTGCTTGAGATGGCTGGTCATTGCTTGGTCACCCTGGGAATCTTGTGGGGCGGCCCGAGCTTGAGGAGCTCGGCATTGGGGGTCAGCTCCACGGCCACCGGCACCTCGAGGGCTGAGGATATGGTGGCCCGCAGCAGCTCCTTGAGGTCGCTTTCACTGCGCCACAGGGCTGCCGGGTTGTAGCCGATGCGCAGCCGCAGGATGTCCATCTCGCGGCTGGTGCGAATCACCTGGTAGAGGGCGCTGAGGGTTTCGGGAAACTCCTCCAGCAGGGGGTTGATATCCCGCGGCAACAGGGATTTGCCGTCGATCACCAGTTCGTCCCCCTTGCGACCCAGCACCCGAATACGGCCGTGGGTGCGCCCGCACAGGCAGCGCTCCCGGGTGAAGGTAACCAGGTCGTCGGTGCGAAAGCGCACCAGGGGCGCGGCGTCGTCCTGGAGGGAGGTCACCACCAGCTCGCCGCGCTCACCGTCCGCCACGGGCTCGTCTCCGTCCGGGTCCAGTACCTCCACCAGGGCCAGGTCCTCCCAGGCGTGAAAGCCGGCATGGGCGGAGCAGTCGATGGCGCCGATGACATCGCCGAGACTGGTGATCTCATACATCTCCAGGTCCCACTCCATCATCAGTTTGCGCACCCGGGGCGGCGGTGCCTCGCCCCCGTAGATTGCCCCCTTGTAGCTGGAGAACACATCGCGGAGATCGGTGTCGTGCTTCCGCGCATGGTCCTCGATGGCCATGATCAGGGGGGTGGACAGCACCATCATGGCGGTGGGCCGGAAGTTGATGCTGTCGGCAAACAGGCGCGGCAGTTCACTCGGCGAATGCTGGTAGGTGAGGGGCTTGAAATCGCAGGTGGTGTAGTTGGTGGTGAGGTGGCCGCCGCGAAAGGTGAACAGGCAGACGCTGATGTAGTCCCCGGGGCGCACCCCCATGTGCCAGTAATCCCTGGTGGTCTGAATGTTGGCGATGGGCCGCGACTGGGGCACCGGCGTGGGGTCGCCGGTGGTGCCCGAGGTGAAGCCCACTTTGATCAGGTGGGGCGCCTCGAGGCATTTCAGACCGCCGTAGGGGTCATTCCTGGCATCGCGAAAGTGGCGGATGCGATCCTTGTCGATAAAAGGCGCCTTTGCGCGAAAGTCCGCCAGGGAGCGGATGTCGGAGGGCTTGACCCCGGCGGCGTCCCAGACCTCGCGGGTGAGGGCGGAGCGCCCGTAGGCGTAGGGCAGCAACTGCAAAAGCAGGCCCTCCTGGAGGCGCTCCAGGTCGGGCCGGGCCATGGTTTCGATGGCCTCATCATAGTATTTGGAATAAGCGGGCATGGATCTTCTGCTATTTTCGTTATGGGTGATCGGAGCCTACACTACACAAGCTGCCAGGGGAATCCCGGACAATAGCTGTGTGCTTGGCGGTGCAGGGCGGCTGCCAGGGGCCAAAGGCTGGCCGAGATAGCCCCGATCTGCCACCGCCTTGTTGGCCGGTTGGGCTATGCCGCCACAGGGGCCGACGCTGCGATATTTAATTTGTACGTACGTACAAAATATGGCAGGATGGCTTTCTTCTCCCTGTACGCTCGGCAGCAAGCCGGCGCTTCACCTCCGGGTGGATAAGGTTACAAAATGAATGACTCCAAACACAATCAACACCCGCCAGCGGTGCAGGCCCTGCTCGCGGCCCGGGACGCCAACGGCGACGCCGCCCGCAGCACCGCTCTGGCGAAAATTCACGCCCGCGGCGCCTTGACTGCCAGGGAGCGCATCGCCGCCCTGGTGGACGCCGACTCCTTTGTGGAGTACGGGCTGCTGGCAAATTCGGTGAACCCCGAGGTGGATGCCCCCGCCGACGGTATCGTCACCGGCCTGGGTGCGGTCGACGGCCATCCGGTGGCGGTGCTCTCCTACGATTACAGTGTGTATGCCGGCTCCCAGGGGGATATCGGCCACGGCAAGCAGGCGCGGTTGTTCGAGCTGGTGGAGAAGTTGCGCTGCCCGCTGGTGATGTTTCTGGAGGGCGGTGGTGCCCGCGCCCAGGACATCCTCCATATGCGCTCCGGGAACAACGACGATTTTGTGCGCCTGCCCCGGCTGGTGGGGCGGGTGCCCATCGTCAGCCTGGTGTTGGGCCGCGCCTTTGCCGGCCACGGCATTCAGGCCGGCATGAGCGACCTGGTGATCGCCACCCACTCCGCCTGCCTGGGAGTGGCCGGCCCCCCCCTGGTGGAGTCGGCCTTCGGCACCAGGTTGACCCCGGAGGAGCTGGGTCCCGCCGGCCTGCATTACGGCCTGGGGGTAATCGATGTCCTGGTGGAGCGGGACGCCGAGGCCATTGCCAGCGCCCGCCAGTACCTGGAGCTGATGCTGGCGCGGCGTATTGCCCACCGGGGCGAGGTTGCCGCGGTGCCGGCCCTGCGGGAGGTCATTCCCGACAATCCGCGCATGGCCTATGACGTGCGCAAAATCATTGCCCTGGTGGCGGATCCGGACTCGGTATACGAGGTCAAGCGGGGCTTTGCCGGCAACCTGGTGGCTTGTCTGTGCCGTATCGGCGGCCATGTCACCGGGATAATCGCCAATCAACCCGGTGTGTATGCCGGGACAATAGACGCCCCGGCTGCCAACAAGATGGAGGATTTCATCCGTCTCTGTGACGACAAGGGTATTCCCCTGCTGTTTCTGGTGGACAGCCCGGGCTTTCTGATCGGTCCAGATGCGGAAAAACAAGCAGTGGTGAAACACGGCAGCAGGTGTGTGGTGGCCCTGGCACGGGCACGGGTTCCCATCCTCCAGGTGGTGCTGCGCAAGTCCTACGGCATGTCGTCCCTGGTGATGGGCAACCGCATGTGGGGCGGCGTCCTCAGCGTGGCCTGGCCCGGCGCCGAATTCGGGGTGATGGGGCTGGAGGGAGCGGGCAAGCTCAGCGGTGGCGGCGACAGCATCAAGGCCAAGGAGGCGGTGGCCCGGCTGACGGCTCGGGGCACGGCCCTGGGGATGGCGCGGAGCTTCGAGTTCGATGACGTGATCGACCCCGCCGAGACCCGGCGCCTGCTGTTTCTGACCCTCAACCTGATCAACGCCGAGCCAGCCTGATGTCGCTTCCCGAAACCTATCCACAACTGCTGCGCCGTCGCGCCCGGGAAAACCCCGGAGCTATCTACCTCGAGCGGGTGGAGGGCGGCCAGATAACCTATGGTGATTTTTACCAGCAATCCCTGGTGTGGGCCGACGCCCTCGAGCGCGTCGGGGTGGCTGCCAATGAGCAGCTGGCCGCCATGGTGCCCCCCGGTATCGACGCCGCCCTGTTGTTTGCCGGCTGCGGTTGGCGGCGCGCCCGTTTCACTGCCCTCAACACCGCCTACCGGGGCGATATGCTGCGCCATACCCTGGCCACAGCCCAGCCCGGGGTGATGGTGATCGCCAGCCGTTACCTGCCGCAGCTCGAAGGCCTGGATTTGGCGGATATAGGGTTGCATGCCCTGGTGGTGCTGGACGAGGATCAGCCTGCACTCCGGCCCGGGCTGGCCATCCTGGGGCGCGGCCAGTTCCTTGCCGGAGCAGTGGCCAGGGAGCTGGACCCGCCCAGGCCCTGGGACGTGGCCAGCGTGATATACACCTCGGGCACCACCGGTCCCTCCAAGGGGGTGCTGGTGTATTGGGCGCAGCTCCACGCCACTGCGGCGGACGCCACCTGCGACGAGTTGACCACCGCCGATTGCTGGTTCGCCCCGCTGCCCATGTTCCATGTCAGCGGCCAGTCCTCGCTCTATAAATCCGCCCTGGCGGGGTGCCGCATGGTGGTGCGGGAAGTGTTGAGCATCACTGACTTTTTTGCCGATATCGCCCGCTTCAAGGTCACCGGCACCGTGTTGCTGGAATCCATGATCGGCATGATCACCAAGCAGGTGGAGCAGGGCCTGGTAAAGCCCCCGTCTCTGCGCTATCTGGTGCTGGTGCCGGTGCCCCCGGGTATCGACGCCTTCAAGGCCCTGCTCGGCGTGCGCATCTCCACCATGTACAACATGACGGAGATCAGTGGCCCCCTCAGTTCCAACGGTTTCAACGTGGACGACAGCCTGGCCCGCAGTTGCGGCCGCCTGCGCCAGGGATACCAGGCCCGGGTGGTGGACGAGTACGACTATCCCCTCGGCCCCGGACAGGTGGGTGAGCTCGTCCTGCGCGCCGATTCCCCCTGGGTAATGACTGGCGGCTACCTCAACAATCCCGCGGCGACGGTTGCGGCCTGGCGCAATGGCTGGTTTCACACCGGCGACCTGTTCCGCTACGACGAGGCCGGCCGCTACTATTTTGTCGACCGCCTCAAGGACAGCGTGCGGCGCCGGGGGGAGAATATCTCCTCCGCGGAAGTGGAAAATGACATCAACGCCCACCCGGCGGTGGCCCAGTGTGCGGTGGTGGCTGCCCGCAACGATCAGGGTGACGAGGAGGTCAAGGCCTTTATCGTTCCTCGCCAGGGTGCCAACCCCGACCCCGCCGAGATCATCCAATTCCTGCGCGCCCGCCTGCCCCATTTTATGGTCCCCAGGTATCTGGAATTTATTGCCGACCTGCCCCGCACCCCCAGTCAAAAAATCCAGAAGCACCTGCTGCGGGAGCTGGGCAACAGCGAAAAAACCTGGGACAGGGAACGCGCCGGCATTGTCATCAAGCGGGAAGCTCCGTAGCTCCTGTGCCAATGTGCGTCGACAAGTAGCCCTTGCAGACCAACACACTTCGCCAACACCTCCACCTTGGGGCGCATTATGAAAATTATTGATATAAAGGCATTTCAGCTTCACTCTCACCCGGAAAAGCTGTTCTTTTTCGACCGGATGGGCCGCAAGGAATTCAAGCATGTGTTGCTTCGTATCCTCACGGATGAAGGAGTAGAAGGTAACGTCATTACCTATCTAATGAATCCCGACGAGTTTGCCTCTCAGCTGGACGGTTACCGCGCCTATTTGACAGGCAAGGATCCCCACTACGTTGAAGCCATTTCTCAGCAACTCACCTTTGGTCTCGAGCGGCCCTCCATGGGTGCCAGCGCCATCGACATCGCCTTGTGGGATTTGTTGGGGAAGATTCACGGCGAGCCCGTGTATCGTTTGTTGGGCGCCGCGCGGGACAGGATACGCGCCTACGCGAGCACCTACAGCTACGAAACCCTGGACGAGTACGTGGCGATCGCGCTGGCATCACAGCAAGCCGGGTTCACTGCCCTCAAGTTGCACGCCCATGGTGTGCCGGATAAGGACATCCGCGTCTGTGCCGCTGTTCGAGAGGCTGTGGGGCCGGATATGGACCTCATGCTCGACCCGGTGAACACCTATGACCGCCAGGGTGCCCTGAAGGTTGGGCGCGCCCTGGAAGCCCTTGATTACCTGTGGTTGGAGGCCCCCATTCTGGACACCGACCTGGTGGGACTGCGCGAGTTGAAGCAGCGCCTGTCCATTCCAATCGCTGCGGCAGAGAGTGTTTTCCAGGGGCTGCGCTCCTCCCCCCCCTACCTGTCTGGCAATCTGGTATCGGCCTTGAGAAGTGTTGGGGACGCTATCGGCGGCATTTCGGCCATGCGCAAGGTGGCCGCACTTTGTGAGGCCTATAACGTCAAATATGAGCCCCACAGTTACGGCACCACATTGGTTCAGGCGGCCCATTTACACATCATGCTGTCCATCAACCACTGTGATTTTGTCGAGGTTCCCGTACCTCTTGGCATGTGGGATACCGGCATGAAAGAGGGGATCACCATAGATCCCGATGGCTATGTGTCTGCCCCTGCGAAACCCGGGCTCGGCTATGAAATCGATGAGGGGGCCATCGACGCCCTGATTCTTCGCGCCCTCTGACCCTGTCTATAGATTCTACCCGGCTCCCGAAAGGGCCGGGTGCGTGGGTGCCCGAGGCAGTTTCCCGCCAGATCGTCCCCGGTCATGTCACCTTGCCTGCTGGGGCAGGCCGTCGCCGGGGTTGGCGGTGGCGATCGTGGGCCGCGGTTGCCTCAATAGCTTGACACAGTGTGCAGGCGTTCCTCGCGCAACTGCGAACGGCGGATTTTTCCCAGGGTGTCCCGGGGCAGGCCGGCGACAAATTCAAAGGATTTGGGAATCTTGTAGCGGGCCAGACGCGAATGGCAGTGCTCCTTGAGGGCCTCGGTGTCGACTGGCGGCCGGTCGCCGTGCAACACCAGGATGGCGTGGCCGCGGGCGCCCCACTCGTCGTCCGGCAGCCCCACCACAGCCACATCGGCAACGCTGGGATGCTCCAGCAGTGCCGCCTCCACCTCGGCGGGATAGACGTTGGCACCGCCGGAAACAAACATGTCAGTACGCCGGTCGGCGATGTACAGATAGCCCTCTTCATCCACCCAGCCCAAGTCCCCCAGGCTGGCGTAGGAGTCCCCGGTGAGCT
>Ga0172382_10012376_pt1 | contig 11143 bp, 7 predicted proteins | sample Leawel138RmetaG_FD_122245 | JGI IMG/M metagenome (GOLD analysis project Ga0172382, IMG submission 122245) | Leachate microbial communities from a municipal landfill in Southern Ontario, Canada - Leachate well 138R metaG | ecosystem: Engineered > Solid waste > Landfill > Unclassified | place...
CACCGCGTCGGGAGGCGGTTTATACTGCCGGGCGCCAACCCCGTCAACACCTTTTTTCACCTTTTTCTCCACCGCCCCGGACCCCGAAGGAACCGCCCCCGAAGGGAAGCATCACCACGGAGCAAACCAACCCGGCCCCGCCAAGACACCCTGCTGTGAAGGATGAAAACTGGTCGTCTCCCCCGGCGAACCGGCGTCGACGGGGGGATATGTAGGAGGCCGCAACAAAAGTGTCAACGGGTTTTTTTGCAGTGCAGAGAGGATTCTATATCCAGGCGCCAACTCATCGTACACCGCCACTCCAGGCGCTGGATCCTGTATTAAAGGATATCGCGCACGCGCGAAGGAATACCCCTTCCGCAGAGGCGCCTGCCGCCCCCACTGGCCGGCGGCGACAAACGAATGGATTTGAGTTCTTACAATCGGACCTGACGGCAAGCCGCCAACAACGACCTGAATTGCGATGATTCACCGCGCAAAAACAGGAGAGGAAGCTGTTGACTTCACGTGGCGGGTCTTTCATTCTGCCGGTGCAACGAAAGTCACCCGGATCGGTTGAGAATACATGACCGAATCGGTGATACAGCCTACCGCGACCAGGGGAGTTACCACCAACCATGCGGCACCGTAAATCCGCACTCTTTGCCACGGCCGGGCTGATTGTCGGCTCTGCCGCCATGGCGGTTTTGGCATCCTTCCCCTCCTTGCAGCCCACAGTTCTGGTCGCCGCAGCTTCGCCGACCGCTGATGCCGGTGCCACGCAGATGCGGAACGGCGCGATGGTGACCGGCCCCCGCAGCGCCGGCCGCATCACGAACCCGGACCCCGGGGCAACGGCTTTGGCGACGGACGCCCGCGTGGTGCCGTCTCCCAAGCCGCAGACCGGAACGCCGGCCCCGGACGGAGTTCTGACGCTGGCGCACGCGGGCCGTGGGAGCGTGTTGGGCAACGGGCCAATCCCCGGCGCCAATCGCCGCGAAGTACTGACCGTCGCGCGAGGCGACACCCTTCTCCAGATGCTGGTTGCCGCTGGAGTGGAACGCACCGAAGCGCATTCCTCCATCGAGGCCTTGCGCAAGGTATGGGACCCCCGCAGCCTGCGGCCGGGCGACCAGATCACGGTCTCCTTTACGCTAGACCATGAAGACGCAGAGAAATTCCAGAGCCTTTCCCTGGAACCCGACCCGGCCCGCCGGGTCCTGGCATCGCGTGACGATAAGGGCGAATTCGCTGCCACCGAGGTCAAGGCGAAGCTGAGCGATCAGACTGTCCGGTTCGAGGGCACCATCGATTCCAGCCTGTATTTAGCCGCCACCGCCCAGGGCGTTTCGCCCACTGCTTTGGCGGCTGTCATTCAGGCGTTTTCATACGACGTTGACTTCCAGCGCGACTTCCAGCCGGGCGATCAGTTTGCCATCATGCTCGACCGCAAGGTCACGCCGACAGGGCAGCGCGTGGGAGAGCCTGTGGTCACCTATGCCTCGCTGACCCTGTCGGGCAAGAAGCTGTCCATCTATCGTTACGAGGACAGCGCCGGGGATATCGACTACTTCGACGAAAAGGGGCATAGCGTCCGCAAGGCCCTCCTTCGAACTCCGATCAACGGGGCGCGCCTGTCGTCCGGCTTCGGAAAGCGCAAGCATCCGGTGCTGGGCTACAGCAAGATGCACCGGGGCGTGGACTTTGCCGCGGCCACCGGCACGCCGATCTTCGCCGCCGGCGATGGCGTGGTTGAAAAGGCCGGGGCGTGGGGCGCATACGGGAATTATGTCCGCATCCGTCACAACTCCACCTTCGACACTGCCTATGCACATATGTCGCGCTTCGCAAAGGGCATGAAGGCCGGCAAGCGTGTCCGTCAGGGCGACGTCATTGGCTACGTCGGGTCGACGGGCCGGTCAACCGGGCCGCACCTGCACTACGAAATCCTCAAGAAGGGCGGTCAGGTCAACCCGCTGGCCGTGACCTTCCCATCCGGCCGCGAGTTGGAAGGCAAGGAACTGAAGCGTTTTGCCGCCGCTCGCCAGGAAACCGAACGCCTGTACAGCAGCCTGCCCAAAGCCAGCGTGGTGGCCGAGGCCAAAGCTCAAAAGGGCGGCTCCGGGCAGAACTAGAAACTTGCGTTCATATGAAACGGGGCCGCTTTTTCAGCGGCCCCGTTGTCGTTTGAGCGGTGATGCAAGCACCAACCTCTAGATCAATGCACGATCACCGGATCAGCCATGGTGTCGAGATCGGTGGACACGGGGTTGCCGTTGATGGTCAGCAATCCGTCCTTGGCCCCCACTGTGATGGTGTCGCCGTCCTTGATACGTCCGTCGAGCAGCATCATGGCCAGCGGGTTTTCCAGGCTGCGCTGGATGACGCGCTTAAGCGGCCGGGCGCCGTAGACCGGGTCGTACCCAGCGACCGCCAACCACGCAAGGCCAGCGTCGTCGACATCCAGAGCCATCTTACGGGCCTCCAGCCGTTGCCGCAGGCGGCTGATCTGGATTGTCACGATGCTGCTCATGTGCCGTTCGAACAGGCGGTGGAACAGCAGAACCTCGTCCAGGCGGTTAATGAACTCGGGCCGGAAGGTGGCACGCACGGCCTCCATGACCTCAGACCGCACGGCGTTGCTGTCCTGGCCCTCGATCTGGTTGGCGAGGTACTCGGCCCCCAGGTTTGACGTCAGGATGATGAGCGTGTTGCGGAAATCCACCGTCCGCCCCTGCCCGTCCGTCAGGCGTCCTTCATCAAGCACCTGGAGCAGCACGTTGAACACGTCGGGGTGGGCCTTTTCCACCTCGTCGAACAGGATGACCTGATAGGGCCGACGGCGCACCGCCTCGGTCAGCCGGCCGCCTTCCTCGTATCCGACATAGCCGGGAGGAGCGCCGATCAGGCGGGCGACGGCGTGCTTTTCCATGTACTCGGACATATCGATGCGGACCATCGCCGATTCGTCGTCGAACAGAAACTCAGCCAGGGCCTTGGTCAGTTCAGTCTTGCCGACGCCGGTCGGCCCGAGGAACAGGAAAGAGCCGATCGGGCGGTTCTGGTCCTGCAAGCCGGCCCGCGAGCGGCGCACGGCGTTGGAGACCGCGACCACGGCCTCGCGCTGGCCGATGACGCGCTTTTGCAGGGACTCTTCCATGCGCAACAGCTTGTCGCGTTCGCCTTCAAGCATCTTGTCGACCGGGATGCCGGTCCACCGGGACACCACCTGGGCGACGTGCTCGGCACTGACGGTTTCGGTCAGCAGGGAGCCGCCCTCGCCGCCCTTCTCGCGGCTTTCAGCCTCGGCCAGCTTGCGTTCCAGGTCGGGGATGACACTGTACTGAAGCTCCCCGGCCTTTTCCAATCGGCCCAGGCGCTTGGCCTGTTCCAGTTCTATGCGGGCCTGGTCGAGGGCTTCCTTAATCTTGGTCGCCCCGGCCAGGGTGTCCTTTTCAGACTGCCACCGCGCGGTAAATTCGCGCGACTCCTCCTCGATCTCGGCCAGTTCCTCCTCCAGCTTTTCCAGCCGGTCGCGGGAGGCGGCGTCGGTTTCCTTCTTGAGGGCCTCGCGCTCGATCTTCAACTGGATGATGCGACGGTCGAGTTCGTCCAGTTCCTCGGGCTTGCTGTCGACCTGCATGCGCAGGCGCGATGCCGCCTCGTCCATCAGGTCGATGGCCTTGTCGGGCAGGAAGCGGTCGGTGATATAGCGATGCGACAACGTGGCGGCGGCAACCAGGGCCGAATCGGCAATCCGCACGCCGTGGTGCAGTTCGTACTTTTCCTTGATTCCGCGCAGGATGGAGACGCTGTCCTCCACGGTCGGTTCGGACACGAACACCGGCTGGAAGCGTCGCGCCAGGGCGGCGTCCTTCTCCACGTGCTTGCGGTACTCGTTCAGGGTCGTCGCCCCGACGCAGTGCAACTCGCCGCGCGCCAACGCCGGCTTGAGCAGGTTGGAGGCATCCATGGCGCCTTCGGCGGCGCCCGCCCCGACCAGGGTGTGCATCTCGTCGATGAACAGGACGATCTGCCCTTCGGCGGAGGTCACTTCGTTGAGCACGGCCTTGAGACGTTCTTCGAATTCGCCGCGATACTTGGCCCCCGCCACCATGGCCCCGAGGTCCAGAACCAGCAGGCTCTTGCCCTTCAGCCCCTCGGGCACGTCGCCATCGACGATGCGCAGCGCCAGTCCCTCGATGATGGCGGTCTTGCCGACGCCGGGTTCGCCGATCAGCACGGGGTTGTTCTTGGTCCGGCGACTGAGCACCTGGATGGTACGGCGGATTTCCTCGTCACGGCCGATCACGGGGTCGAGTTTGCCGTCGCGGGCCGCCTGGGTCAGGTCACGGGCGTACTTTTTGAGGGCATCGTACTGTTCCTCGGCCCCGGCGCTTTCAGCCTTGCGGCCCTTGCGCAGGGCGTTGATGGCGCCGTTGAGCTTCTGCGGCGTTGCTCCGGCTGCCGCCAGAATGCGCTGCACCTCGGTGTTGGGGAGCGTCGCCAGGGCCAGCAGCAGGTATTCCGCCGTGACAAAGCTGTCACCGGCCTTCTCGGCCATTTCCTGAGCCTGCACGAACACGCGCGACAGGTCCTGCGCATAGTACATCTGTGCCCCGCCGCCCTGCACCTTGGGCAGCTTGGCGACGGCGGCGTCCACCTCGGCCTTGGCCTTGGCGGCATCGGCCCCGGCTGACTTCAGGAGCGTGGAGGCAAGCCCTTCCTTGTCATCCAGCAGGGCCTTGAGCATGTGCTGCGGCGTCACCTGCTGATGGGTTTCGCGCAGGGCGATGGTCTGGGCGGCTTGAATGAAGCCTTTAGACCGGTCGGTAAAGTTTTCGAGATCCATCGTGTCTGTCCTCTTTGAGCGACATCGGACTCCCTGCTCCTGCACGAGGCCGCAAGGTACCCGTTCAAACCATCCGGTTATCTAAGGAGCACGCCCCTGGTTTGGCAAGATGGCGCGGCCCCACCCGCCCGTGTGGATTGACAGGGGGACGGTCGCGGAGGATGGTTCTGCCATGAACATCACAGTCGCCGCCTTATACCGCTACCCCGTCAAGGGGTTAAGCCCCGAAGCCCTGGACAGCGTGGCCCTTGAGGCCGGCGCCGGCGTACCGGGGGATCGCCGTTTCGCCATCATGCATGGCAGCAGAGGGTTTGACGCCCTCAGACCGTCATGGCTGCCTGGCTCGGCGTTCATAACGCTCAATACCCACCCCAGGTTGGCAGAGTTGACGACTCGCTGGATTGCCGTCGCCAACACTCTGACCGTCGAACGCAAAAACCGACAGGTGGCACGCGGCGACCTAACATCGGCTGTCGGCAGGGCGGTGCTGGAGGAGTTCTTCGCGGCCTTTCTCAAGGAAAAGGGCCTCAGTCCACGCATTATTGACGGAAACGCCATCGCGTTCGACGACCAACGGGAACCGTTGGTGTCGATCATCTCGCAGGCCTCGGTGCATGACGTGGAACGGGTGGCCGGCCGCCCGCTGGACCTTCGCCGGTTCCGAGCCAACGTGGTGATAGATGGTCTTGCCCCCTGGCAGGAGGCCGGGTGGGTTGGCCAAGACATCCGCATCGGGGACGTACGCCTTCAGGTGGTCGAGGAAATCGCCCGCTGCGGCGACAACGCCCCGGCGCTCAACGTCAACCCCGACACCGGACAGGCCGACATTGCCCTGCCCCGCCTGCTGACCGGCGGCCTCGGCCGCGAGACTTTCGGCATTCGCGCCCGAGTGGTGGCGGGCGGGGTCATCACAGTGGGAAGCATCGTGGATAAGCCGCAGGCGAGCTGAAGGCACCAGCCAATCCGCACAAAAAAAACCGCCCGGCAGTCGGACTGCACGGGCGGTTCATTATCAGACCGATCAGCGCCAGTTGGCGTCAGGCGGTGGCGACTTCCTTTTCCGGTTCGTCGCCCGAGGCCTTGGTAGTACGGCGGCGGCGGGGAGCCTTTTTGGGGGCCTCCTCGGCCGATGGCGCCGCTGCGGCCGGTTCGGCGGGCTGTTCGCTGGCTACCGGGGCCGCAATTGGAGCCGGAGCCGGAGCCGGGGCCGCAGCGGGAGCAGGGGCGGATGAGTCGACAGGCTGGACTATAACCGGGGCATCGCCCAGATCGGTGCGGCGTTCGGCCTCGCCTGCCTCACGAGCACGGGTGGAGCGGCTGCGACGACGGCGGGGCTTTCCCTCCTCGTCACCGGTCTCCTGACCTTGCGAAACCGGACCCTGTAAAGGCTGGCCCTGGTGAACGTGCTGGCTCTGGGGGTTGTGCCCCTGGCCACCGTCGCGGCGGCTGACGTCACGCCCGTTGTTGTCACGGTCACGGTCACGGTCACGACCTTCGCGGCGCTGGTGACGTTGCCCACCATTGTTGTGGCCGCCGTTGCCCTGGTGTTCGCCCTGCTGGTGAGAGCCGTCGTCGTCGCCGTCATCGCCCTGGGACTGATATCCCTGCGACACGTACGCCACTTCGGCCTCGCCCGACTCATCGTCACCCTCGTTGTAGTCGTCGGGACCGTCCATCAAGGCATGGCTCTGGTCCAGGCGCTGCACGGCGCGCTGCGGGTTGTTGGCGTTCTGCGTCAGGATAATGCGAAAGTAATGCTCGGCGTGCTGCAAGTAATTTTCGCACAACACCCGATCGCCCTGAACCGCAGCGTCGCGGGCCATGGCCTGATATTTTTCCACCACCTGATGAGCATTGCCACGGACACGAAGCCCCGGACCATTGCTGTCGAAGGTGTGGTTGTGGTTGCGGCTGGGACCACCTCTGCTGCCCTTGTTGACCTGACTGCGGCCACGAGGACGCCCTTTTCCATTCGAGCCTGGCTTCATGACTCCGTCGATACAATGCTGTTGGCGATATGGGTGGCGGCTGGAGCGGGGGAACCTTGCGGCACCCGCCACTCCGCGCGCTACGGACTGCCCGTTACTGCGGGCCGACCTGAAGCGCAGAAACATAATTTGGGTCTTAGTGCATCCAGCCTGGGGTGGTGGCGGGTCCGGAGACGTGTTCTCCGCGGATCCGACCGGGTGTTTCATCACCCCGGCGCGTCAGCGCCCCTGTCTGGCACAACCCTATGCGGCCTGAGGCCTTGGTTCAAACCCTTTTTTGCCGTTTGCCGCTATTTTTTGGACCCCTGCGGCACGTCAGCCCGGCGGGCACATACACAACGGTCAACGCCGCCCAAGTCCGCCCGGTTCCAAACGATTTGAAAGTTTGCCGCGCGGAGTAGAGTGTCCACATCCGGGGCCTGTCCGATGCCGACCTCGAAAACGACCACGCCCGTCGGGTTGAGGCGGTCGGCAACCAGCGGTGACAGCACACGATAGGCTTCTAAACCGTCGGGGCCTCCGACCAGAGCGCGGCGAGGATCATGGATGCGTACTTCCGGTTCCAGGCCGACGACGTCGCCATCTGGGATATAGGGCGGATTAGACACGATGACGTCGAACGTCCCGGTGATTTCCAAACCCTGCGTCCAGTCGCCAATAAGAAACTCCGCGCGGTCAGACACGCCTGCCGTTTTGGCATTCGATGTGGCGGTGGCCACGGCGCCGTCCGCGATGTCCACGCCGATACCGGTTGCCGAAGGATACTCCGCCAGCAAGGCCAACAGGATGCAGCCGGTTCCGGTGCCGAGATCGAGAATGCGCAAGGGTGCGGCGCGGTCCGGCATGGCCTCCAGCACGGCCTCGACCACGGTTTCCGTGTCGGGGCGCGGGTCCAAGGTGTCGGCGGAAACCGCCAGTTCCAGGGACCAAAAACCGCGCCGGCCCAAGATACGTGATACCGGCTCGCGGGCCTCGCGGCGGCGCGCCATGCCCTCCAGCGCATCAGCCTGATCGGCGGTCAGCGGCTTGTCGGAGCGGATCACGATGTCCTGGGGTCGGATGTTCAGGATATGGGCCACCAGTATGCGGGCGTCAAGGCGTGGGGTGTCAATCCCTGCGGCTGCAAACCGCGCGGTCAGCGCCTCGGTCGCCTGTCCGGCGGTGCGCACTATTCCAACTCGGCCAGCAGGGCGGCCTGATCCTCGGCCGTCAGGGCATCAACGAACTCATTCAGGCCTTCGCCCTGCATCACTTTTTCAATGGTGTAGCTGGTCATGTTGATACGGTGGTCCGTCACGCGCCCCTGCGGGAAGTTGTAGGTGCGGATACGTTCAGATCGGTCGCCCGATCCCACTTGGCTCTTGCGCGACGCGGCCCGTTCGGTGTCCAGCGCGCGGCGTTGCTCGTCATAAATCTTGGAGCGCAGCATGGCCAGGGCCTTGGCCTTGTTCTTGTGCTGGCTCTTTTCTTCCTGGCAGGCCGCCACCACGCCGGTCGGGATGTGGGTGATGCGCACGGCCGAATCGGTAGTGTTAACGTGCTGACCCCCGGCCCCCTGGGAGCGATAGGTATCGATGCGCAGATCTTTTTCCTCGATCTGGACATCGACCTCCTGCGCCTCGGGCAACACCGCGACGGTGGCGGCCGAGGTGTGGATGCGCCCCCCGGACTCAGTTTCGGGTACGCGCTGCACGCGATGGACGCCCGATTCGTACTTCAGGCGGCCGAACACATTGCGGCCGGTGATGGTGGCCGAGGCCTCCTTGTACCCGCCGATGGGGGTGTCGTTGACCTCCATGACCTCGAACTTCCAGCCTTGCAGGGCGGCATAGCGTTCATACATGCGGAACAGTTCGGCCGCGAACAGGGCGGCCTCGTCGCCCCCCGTCCCGGCGCGGACTTCGAGGATGGCGTTGCGCTCGTCGGCCTCGTCCTTGGGCAGCAGGGAGACGCGCACCTCGCGCTCCAGTTCCGGGATGCGGTCGCGCAGGGAATAAACCTCATCCTCGGCCAGGGCGCGCATTTCCGGGTCGGCCATCATGGCTTCGGCCTCGGCCAGATCGGCCCGGACCTTCTTGAGTTCGAGAATACGCTCGACGATCGGCCCCAGGTCCGACAGTTCCTTGGACAGTTTGGCGATATCGGCCTTTGGATCGTGGGAAAGAAGGTCGCTCAGTTCTTCATGCCGCGAAACGACGCGGTTCAGCTTTTCGTCCAGGCTCACCCTTTTTTCTCCTCGTCTTCCAACCCGAACAGGCGCCGAACCAGCGCCTCGGCCGTCTTGAACTCATCATTCATTTCGCCCGCCGCCAAGCCCCGCAGAGCCAGCGCCGGATCATGCAACAAACGGCCAACCAGCAGCCGCGTGGCCCGCTCGGCATCGCCCCCGGCCTCGGCCAAGGCGCGTGCCCGCTCGGCCTCAAAACGCCGATGCAGCGCGGCGATCACCGGCACCGCCGACCGTTCGGCCCGTGTGCGCAGGAACGCCTCGACCTCCTCGGCCACGATGGCCCAGGCGGCACGGGCGGCGGCTTCGCGCCCTGCCCGGCCCTGCTCGGCGACCCGCTCCAGATCCTCCAGATCGTAGAGGAAGGCATTGTCGATGCGGTTGACTGCCGGTTCCACGTCGCCGGGGATGCCGGCGTCAATGAACAGGATGGGCCGCTGCCGCCGCGCCTTGAGGGCGGCCTTGACCGCCTCCTCCGTAATCGCGTAGGTCCGCCCGCCAATGCCCGCCACCACCACCTCGGCTTCTGCCATGCCACGGGCCAGCGCGTCGAATGGCAGGACATGGGCCTGCCACGCCCGCGCCAGAGCCTCCGCCCGGCCCGGCCGCCGCGCCGTGACCCGCAGATCCTGCGCCCCGGCGGCCACCAGATTCTCCACCACCAGATCGCCCATTTCAGCGCCCCCGGCAGCATACAACACGCGCACGCCCGACAGGTCGCCGAACAGATCGCGGGCCGTTTGGGCGGCCGACGAGGCCACCGACACCGGCCCTTCGGCCACCGAGGTTTCGGTCCGCACCCGCTTGGCCGCGCCATACGCCGCCTGGAGGCAGGCCTCCAGATCGGGACCGGACATGGCGGCTTCGCGGCACAGCCGGTGGGCGGCCTTGACTTGGCCCAGGATATGCGGCTCGCCGATGACCTGACTGTCCAGCGCGCCCGCCACGGCGAACAGATGGCGCACCGCCTCCGCCCCCGTCAAGGCGTAGATCTGCCCGGCCAGCGCCGCAGGCTCCGTCCCGGCCCGCGCCGCCAGAACCGCCTGGATGCGGACGGCGGCGGCGGCCGGATCGGTGGTCGCCGCGATCACCTCCACCCGGTCGCAGGTGGACAGAAACAAGGCCTCGTCAAAGCCGACCAGCCGCAGGGCGGCCAGGGCGGCGGGCATCTCGGGGTCCTCGACGAACAGGGCATCTCGCAGGCCGAGCGGGCTGGAGCGATGGTTCGCCCCGACGATCAGCAGCCGATCGACCGCCTGCCCGCTCATGACGCCCGCCAAGTCATGGCCTAGCGATACCGGGCGAGGCTGTCCTCGATGGTCGCCAGGGCGCAGGCCGTCTGTTCGCCGCTGTCGAAGTCGCGGACGGCGGCCTCGTTGCGGGCCAGTTCGTCATCGCCCAGGATGATCGCCGCCGCAGCGTTCACCGTGTTGGCGCGCTTCATGCGCTTTTTCATATTGCCGCCATAGGCCATGTCCACGGCAAAGCCCGCGCGGCGCAGCCGGTCGGCCAGTTCCAGGGCGACCTTCTCGGCCTTCTCCCCCATCGGCACCAGGGCCAGGGGGCGGGCCTTTTCCGGCACGTCCTGCACCAGCATGGCCAGCCGCTCGACGCCCGCCGCCCAGCCAATGCCGGGCGTGGCCGGGCCGCCCATCATGCCGATCAGGCCGTCATAACGCCCCCCGGCCATCACGGTGCCTTGGGCACCAAGAGCGGTAGTCGTGAACTCGAACGCCGTGTGGCAGTAGTAGTCCAGGCCACGAACCAGACGCGGATTGACCGTGAACGTAATGCCCATGGACGCCAGCCCGTCGAGAAGTTCGTCAAAGAACGCCCGGCTGGCATCGTTCAGATAGGCCGACAGGACCGGCGCGTCGGCGATGATCTTGCGATCGCCCTCGTCCTTGGAATCGAGAATGCGTAGCGGGTTCTTGTCCAAGCGCATCCGGCTGTCCTCGGACAGACCATCGCGGTAGGCGCTGAGGTACTCGACCAGCGCCTCGCGGTAGGTGGTGCGGCTTTCGGTGTCGCCGAGGGTATTCAGCTCCAGCGAGACCTTGTCCTTGAGGCCGAGCGCATCGAGGATGTGGGCGCCCA
>Ga0172382_10012379_pt1 | contig 11142 bp, 13 predicted proteins | sample Leawel138RmetaG_FD_122245 | JGI IMG/M metagenome (GOLD analysis project Ga0172382, IMG submission 122245) | Leachate microbial communities from a municipal landfill in Southern Ontario, Canada - Leachate well 138R metaG | ecosystem: Engineered > Solid waste > Landfill > Unclassified | place...
CATGCTGCGTCACGATGCCGAACGGCTGCGCGTGCTGCTCGAACGCCACTTGCTGCACACCGGCAGCAAGCGTGCGGCGGACTTGCTCGACGATTGGGCCGGCACGCTGTCGAAGTTCGTCAAGGTTGTGCCGCGCGACTACGCGAAGGCGCTCAAGCAACTCGAGGCCGAGCGGCTGGCTGCCGCTTCGGTGGCCGCGGAATAAGGATACGACGATGGGCAAGGAAACCGGCTTTCTCGAAGTCGATCGCCAGGACCGCACTTATGCGGATCCGCAGGAGCGGCTGGGCCACTACAAGGAATTCGTGGTTCCCCACGCAGAGCCGAAGCTGCGCGAGCAGGCTTCGCGCTGCATGAACTGCGGCATTCCCTATTGTCACAACGGCTGTCCGGTGAACAACATCATCCCGGACTGGAACCACCTGACCTACGAAGGAAACTGGCAGGCGGCGCTGGAGGTGCTTCACTCCACCAACAACTTTCCTGAATTCACCGGCCGCATCTGCCCCGCCCCGTGCGAGGCGGCCTGCACGCTGAACATCGTCGACCAGCCGGTTACGATCAAATCGATCGAATGTGCGATTGTCGACAAGGGCTGGGAACAGGGCTGGATCGTGCCGCAGGTGCCCGCCCACCGCACCGGCAAGTCGGTTGCGGTCGTCGGTTCCGGCCCGGCGGGCCTGGCTTGCGCCCAGCAGCTGGCGCGTGCGGGCCATTCGGTGACGGTGTTCGAAAAGAGCGACCGGGTGGGCGGTTTGCTCCGCTACGGCATCCCCGACTTCAAGATGGAAAAGCACCTCATCAACCGCCGTGCGGCGCAGATGGAAGCCGAAGGCGTGCAGTTTCGCACTTCGACCGAAGTGGGCGTGCATGTCTCGGTCGATTCGCTGAAGGACAACTTCGACGCGGTGGTCATGGCCGGTGGGGCCGAAGAAGCGCGCCGCCTGGAGATCCCTGGTTCGGAGCTGCCCGGCGTGCGCCTGGCGATGGAATTCCTGACCCAGCAGAACAAGCGCAACGCCGGCGACGACGAAGTGCGCGCCGCCCCTCGTGGATCGCTGACGGCGACGGGCAAGCATGTCATCGTCATCGGTGGCGGCGATACTGGTTCGGACTGTGTTGGCACCTCCAACCGGCAGGGTGCGGCCTCGGTCACCCAGATCGAGATCATGCCCAAGCCGCCGGTGCACGAGAACAAGGCAATGACCTGGCCGAACTGGCCGCTCAAGCTGCGTACCTCGACCAGCCATGACGAAGGCTGCGAGCGCGACTGGGCGATCCTGACCAAGCGGGTGGTGGGCGACAACGACGTGACGGGCCTTGAATGCGTCCGCGTCGAATGGATCGATGGCAAGATGCAGGAAGTGGCCGGCAGCGAATTCACGCTGAAGGCCGACCTGATCCTGCTGGCCATGGGCTTCACTGGCCCGCGCCGTCAGGGCATGATCGATCAGTCGGGCGTAACGCTCGATGCGCGCGGTAATGTCGCGGCCAACACGGAAGACTATCGTACCAGCGACCCCCAGGTCTTCGCCTGTGGTGACATGCGCCGGGGCCAGAGCCTGGTCGTCTGGGCGATCCGCGAAGGTCGTCAGACGGCCCGTGCGGTGGACGAGGCGCTGATGGGCGCGACCAGCCTGCCGCGCTGATTGCGTTTCGCAACACGAAACAAGGGGCGTGCCTGCAAGGGCGCGCCCCTTTTGCTTTTCAGTCTTGACGAGATCGGGTTGTCGCCGTCGCGCGGCACTTCAATGCCGCGCGGGGCTTGAGCATATCCGGCGCTTGTATCAGGTGCCCGGCGTGACTTCGATCACCCGCAGGACGCGCTCGTGTTCGCCACGATCCTGCCAGCGGATCGCCTGGCCTTCCTTGAGGCCGATCAGCCCGGCGCCAACCGGCGTCAGGATCGAGATGCGACCGGATTCGATATCGGCCTGCTGCGGATAGACCAGTTGCACGGTGCGTTCGACGCCCGAAGTTTCGTCGACAAACCGCACGGTCGACATCATGCCGACGATGTCGCGCGGCAACTTGCCGTCGGGCACGATGCGGGCACGCTCGATCTCGTTCATCAGCATTTCGGCCACTTGCGGCAGGCGTTCCTCGATGCCGACGGCGAGATCCGACAAGCGGTCCGCGTCGGTTTCGGTGATCTGGATGGGTGGCCGGTTGCGGGCCTTGGTAGCGGTGGTGGTCACGGGTGTCTCCATGCGCGAGCGGAGCGCATCTGCGCGGAGCCCGGCTTCTTTTTCAGTCATGGTTGAGAAATGTCTGGCTCTTGGAAATGGCCGCCCCGGGCGGCGCAGGCAGACTGGCGCGACCCGGGGCTAGGTGCCCGCGCGAAGCTGACTCGCATAACAGCGCAGGCGCTGGAGGGTGGCCGTCTGGTTCATCGTGCAAGCATGGCAAAACCCGCGCCCGAAGTCAAAGCGCGATGCGACGACGGGCAGCGATCAGGCTACCCGCCAGTCGATGCCGCCGCGGCCGTGCTGCTCCAGAAAGGCGTTGGCCTGGCTGAAGTGGCGACAGCCGAAAAATCCTCCATGGGCGGAAAGCGGGCTTGGATGCGGTGCTGTGAGTACGAGGTGATGGGAGTTGCCGGCCAATCCCGCCACCCGCGCCGCCTTTTTGCGGGCATGGCTGCCCCACAACAGGAAAACGCAGGGTTCGGACTTCGCCGCCACCGCCGCGACGGCGGCATCGGTGATCGCTTCCCATCCCATGTTCTGGTGCGATCCGGCGCGGCCTTCTTCCACGGTCAGCGAATTGTTGAGCAACAGCACGCCTTGGCGCGCCCAGTGTTCCAGGTTGCCGTGGGTTGGCCGGGGGATGCCGAGGTCGCTTTCGATTTCCTTGTAGATGTTCACCAGGCTGGGCGGCACTTTCACGCCGGAACGCACGGAGAAACACAGGCCATGTGCCTGTCCGGGGCCGTGGTAGGGGTCTTGCCCGAGGATCACCACCTTGACCGCATCAAGTGGCGTCAGCGCAAAGGCGGCCAGCCGTTCTTCGCGCGGAGGATAGATAAGCTTGCCGCTCGCTTCCTCGGCCTTCAGGAACCCGCCCAGCCGCTGCGCTTCGGGGGATTGCAGCAGCGGTTCCAGCACGGGCCGCCAGCTTTCGGGAATCGGGTCTTGTCCGGCCATGCGCCTCGCGTCCAATCGCACAGCGGGACTTCCCCTGCCGCGCGGATCGGCCTAAGCACTTACGCGATATGACTGTCCATCTCCACGAAGAAGATCTCCCCGAAGGCGTACTGGCCGAAGGCCCGGTTGCCGTCGATACCGAAACAATGGGGTTGATCACCCCGCGCGACCGGCTGTGCCTTGTGCAGATATCGGATGGACGCGGCGACGAACATCTGGTCCGCTTCAATCCGGGGTCAAGCTATGCGGCCCCGAACCTGAAGGCGGTGCTGGCCGATCCCGCGCGGTTGAAGCTCTATCACTTCGCCCGGTTCGATCTGGCGGCGATCGAACATTACATGGGCGTCGTCGCGGCGCCGGTTTTCTGCACCAAGATCGCCAGCAAGCTGGTGCGGACCTATACCGATCGCCATGGCCTCAAGGATCTGGTGCGCGAACTGCTGGGCAAGGAAATTTCCAAGCAGCAGCAATCGAGCGATTGGGGTGGCCCGGTGCTGAGCGATGCGCAGCAGGAATATGCCGCCTCCGACGTGCGCCATCTCCACGCGATGCACACCATCCTGGTCGAGCGGCTGGCCCGCGAAGGCCGCAGCGAACTGGCGCAGGCCTGTTTCGATTTCCTGCCGGCGCGTGCCCGGCTGGACCTTGCGGGCTGGCCCGACAAGGACATCTTCAGCCACGAGGCCTGATCGCGCGATGACCGAAGCCGCCGAAACCATCCGGGACAGGCGGCGCCACTGGGCCCGTCCCGGCGGCGCGCATGACCGGCTGGTGCGGATCCTCGCTACCTGGCTGCCGGCCGGGATCGGCGTGCTGGCCGCGGTGATGATCCTGTCCCCGCTGACGCCGCGCGGCGAAATCAGTTTCCTGCTCGATCGCAACAAGGTGGCGGTCACGCGCGAACGGTTGCGCGTGGATGACGCCACCTATCGGGGGGTGGATGGAGAGAACCGTCCTTTCTCGGTCACTGCCGGCTCTGCCGTCCAGCGCACCGCGCGCGATCCGATCGTGGAAATGCATGGACTGGAGGCCAGCATCCTGCTGAAGGACGGCCCAGCCCGGCTGACCGCGCGCGACGGCACGTATAATTTTGATCGCGAACTTGTGCGCGTGCCGGGCGAAGTGGATTTCACGGCGGGCGATGGCTATCGCATGATTGCCCGCAACGTCACGATCAACCTCAAGACCCGCCATGTCACGGGCGATGGCGGGGTGGATGGCGCCATTCCGTCTGGCACTTTTTCCGCCAGGCGGATAAGTGCCGATCTGGGTGAGCGCACGATCGCGCTCGAAGGAAACGCCCGGCTGCGCATGGAGCCCGGCAAGCTGAGGATGCTGAAATGACGCTTGCCCGCATGGTTCGGCCCGTGAAGATGGCTGCAGGCGGCTTTGTCGCCACGGCGGCCCTGCTGGTCGGCTGGCAGCAACTGGGTGCGCAAGCCATCGCCCGGCATGACAGCAATGCCCCGGTCAATTACGCGGCTGACCGGATCGAACTGCAAGACAAGCAGAACCGCGTCGTCCTGTCGGGCAATGTCGACATTTCCCAGGCGGGGTTGCGTCTGCGTGCGGCCCGCACGACCGTGGCCTTCACCGACGATGGCGAGTTGAAGATTCAGCGGATCGATGCAACCGGTGGCGTGATCGTCACGCGGGCCGATGAAAGTGCGCGCGGTGACGTGGCCGTTTATGACTTCAACCGCCGGATCATCACGATGGCGGGCAATGTGGCGCTTCGGCGTTCCGATGCGACCCTGAACGGCGGCCGCCTGGTGATCGACCTCAATACCGGCATTTCCAGTGTGGACGGACGCGCCGGCGGGGGTTCGTCCGCGCTGGGTTCGGGTAGTGGCGGTGGCCGCGTTTCGGGCACCTTTGCCGTTCCGAAAAAGGACTGACCGCAAGATTTTACAGGTTGCCGACTTGACCTCGTAAAAATACTCATGCCTTACGCAATCGTTTGCAAGTTGCGAAGGATATGGCATGAAAGCGGCTCTCGTTCTCGGCGCCGGGGGCTTCATCGGAAGCCATCTGGTCAAGCGCCTGAAGCGGGAAGGTTTCTGGGTGCATGGCGTGGACCTCAAGTTTCCCGAATATGCGGAAACACAGGCTGACGACTTCATGATCGGCGACTTGCGCGATGCCAACCTGTGCCGCGCCGCGATCGACCGCCGCTTTGACGAAGTCTACCAGTTGGCAGCGGACATGGGCGGGGCCGGTTACATCTTCACCGGCGATCACGATGCCGATATCATGCACAATTCGGCGACGATCAATCTCAACGTGGTCGAACTGGCGCGCCGCCGCAATATCGGAGGCGTGTTCTATTCGTCCTCGGCCTGCATTTATCCTGCCCATAACCAGGACGATCCCGGTAATCCCAACTGCGTCGAGGATTCGGCATACCCGGCCGCTCCGGACAGCGAATATGGTTGGGAGAAGCTGTTTTCCGAGCGGCTGTTCCTGGCCTACAATCGCAATCATGGCATGGCCAACCGGGTGGCGCGGTTTCACAACATCTTCGGCCCCGAAGGCGCCTGGGACGGAGGCAAGGAAAAGGCGCCGGCGGCCATCTGCCGCAAAGTGGCGCAGGCGCGCAGCGGCGATGCGATTCCGATCTGGGGCGACGGGCAGCAGACGCGATCGTTCCTCTACGTCGATGAATGCCTTGAGGGGGTTGCGCGCCTCATGCGGTCCGAATGCGTCGGCCCGCTGAACATCGGTTCGGACGAGATGGTGTCAATCAACCAGCTGGTCGATCTGGTGGCGGATATTGCGGGCAAGACCATTCGCCGCGAACATGTTCCCGGCCCGCAGGGCGTGCGCGGCCGCAACAGCGACAATCGCCTCATCGAACGGACCCTGGGCTGGCGCCCCTCGGCCGGCCTGCGCAGCGGGCTGGAAAGGACTTATGCCTGGATCGAGGCTCAGGTCGCCCGGAACGAACAGGTAGCCGCATGACCGCAGGTCAGCGCGGCGGCAACGCCGCACCGGGCGACGCCGTCCTGCTCATCAAGGGCAAGGGCGGTTTCGGCAATCGCATCCTGGCGGCGGCGACCGGACTGGTCCTGGCCGAACTGACCGGCCGGCGCCCGGTGATCGACTGGCGAGACGGGATTTTCCTGCCCCCCGGCATCAATCTCTATCCGCTGCTGTTCGACGCCCCGCTGCCCTGCGACGCCAAGCGCTTCGACAAGGCTACCGACGTCGTTCCGGCCATCTGGAGCGGCAGGCTGGGCGATACCGCAGGCACGCTGATCGACAGTGCTTTCCCCGGCCGACATTCCAGCCCGTTCGTCTATCGCGCGCTGTCGCTGGACCTCGCCCGGCCCGATCATCCTGCCCAAGCGGCGGTATTCTGGTCCTATCTTCCCAAACTGGCGCGGCTTCGCAAGCGCATGTCGCGGCATCCCCGGTTTGCCGGGCGGTCGCTCGATGACATTGTCACGGAACTGCTGCACGAGCATTTCACCCCCAACATGCGGGTGCGGCGCGAAATCGCGGGGCTGTTCGCCGGCAGGGTCCGTCCGATCATCGGCGTCCATATCCGCCATACCGATCTGAAAGTGCCACTGGCGCCTTTCGAGCGGGCGCTCGCTGCCCTGCGGTTGCGCATGCCCGAAGCGGATATCTTCCTCGCCACGGACAGCGCGCAAGTGCAGGCGCACATGCTGGCGCGCTTCGACGGGGTTTTCGTCATCGACAAGGCCGTGGCGGACGGCGATGCCGGCTTGCACCGGCCCGATCATCGCGATGCGGACACGGCTTTTGCCGATCCTCTGCGCGAGGCGGAAAATGCGCTGATCGATATGTGGGGCCTGGCCCGGTGCGACTGGCTGGTGCACGCCAGCCGCTCGACATTTTCCACTCTTGCGGCAGCGATCGGCGGCATCCCTCGCGATCGGCAGATCGATATCGACCGGCATAATCCACTGGTGCAGGCCAAGCGCTGGTTTCAGGCCCATGCCTGACCCGGCCTTGCACCGAATCGCCGCGCGGCGGCCGATCCTCGCGGTCTCGTCGTCGGGCGGGCACTGGTCGCAACTGCTGCTGCTGCGTGAGGCGTTTGCGGGACATGACGTGACATATGCCTGCACGTTGGCGGGAGTGGGGGCGGCCCATGGCCTGACGGACGTTCGCCTGATCGCCGATTGCAACCGCGCGACCCCGCTGGCCTTGCTGCGGCTTGCCAGGCAGGCCTTGTCGCTGCTGGCGCGGGTCCGGCCGCAGGCGATCGTTTCCACCGGAGCCTTGCCGGGACTGGTGTTCATCGTGCTGGGCTGGGTGTTCGACATCCGCACGGTGTGGGTGGAAAGCATGGCCAATTCGGAAGCGCTGTCGATGTCCGGGCGGTGGGCGAGCATGCTCGCCCACGAATGTCTGGTGCAGTGGCCGGTACTGGCCGAGGCGGGGCGCACGCGCTATGCGGGCAGCGTGCTGTGATCTTTGCGGTGGCTGGCACACAATTGCCGTTTCTGCGCCTGATGCGTTCGCTGGATGCGATTGCCGCGCGCCATCGGCTCGACGTGGTGGCGCAGACGGCGGATCCCGGTTTTGTGGCGCAGGCGATGCGGACCCGGCCCTTTCTCGCGCCTTCGGACTTCGACGCCCATGTTGCCGCAGCCGAACTGGTCGTGGCGCATGCCGGGATGGGAGTGATCATCGCGGCGGCCGAGCATGGCAAGCCGCTTGTCCTGATGCCGCGACGGGCCGAGTTGGGCGAGCATCGCAATGATCACCAGCAGGCTACCGCCCGGCGGTTCGCCGGTGCGTGCGGATTGCGGCTGGCGGAAGATGAAGCATCGCTGGAGGCGGCCGTTCTGGCCGCTGATCGTGTCGGCTTCGGGCTGGTGGCGTCGCATCGCCGCCATAGCCTGATCGAAGCCGTGCGACGGGCTTTGCGGTAGGCCGCGCGATGAGTAGCGGCCGGGCCGATTACCATTCGCTGGTACGCCGGGAGGTGTTTCACCTGATCCCGCGTGGTGGGTGCGTGCTGGATGTCGGGGGAGGGGACGGCGCGACTGCCGCTGCATTGCGGGCAAGCGGTCATGTCGCGCGCATCGGCGTGGTCGACCGGGTCGCGCCGGCACCGGGGCATCGGCTCGATTTTGCCGTGCAGGGCGATCTCGGCGATCCGGCGCTGCTGGCCGGGCTGGGCGAGCGCGAGGGGCCGTTCGATACGATCCTCTGCCTCGACGTGCTGGAGCATTTCGCCGATCCGTGGCATCTGGTGGCGCAGCTGCACGGCCTGCTTGCGCCAGGCGGGTGCATCGTCGCCAGCATTCCCAATGTGCAATATTATGAAGTGGTCCTGCCGTTGCTGCTGCGCGGCGAGTGGCGCTATCGCGATGCCGGCGTGCTTGATCGCACTCACTTGCGTTTTTTCGGGCGGCGCGAGGCGGCCCAATTGCTCACCTCGGGCGGGTTGCGGCTTGACGTGATCGAGCCGTGCCGGCCGGGGGCGCGGCGCCTGCGCTGGGCCAATGCCTTGAGCTTCGGCCTGCTGTCGGGCTTCCTCAGCCAGCAGTTTCTGTTGCGTGTGGTTCGCGATCCGGTGACGGGCTGATCGGTCGCCGGCCACGCGATTGCAGGGCACGTGATTGCTGGGTGCAGGCGACGCAGCCGCCCAGCAACAGGTTAAACAGCGTTTGCAGGCTGCTCCAGATCGCCACCGAAAACATCGCCATCAGCATGACGAACAGGGCAATCGCCATGCCGCGAAAGAAACGCTGGTCCACCCTCCTCGCGTGCTTGCTTGCATGCCCCAGCATGGCGATGGCCAGCACGGTGGCCGCAAACAGCGCCAGTGCCGGCGGCAAGCCGAAGCGAACGGCGAGCAGCAACCAATGGGCATCGATGCTTTCCGTGATCATCCAGCCGGGGCGTTCGTACCCGGCAAAGCCGATGCCGAACCACGGATGTTTCTCCACCGATTGCAGGCCGTAGCGCCAGATCAGCGTGCGGAAATAGTAGGTTTGCGAATCGAACGACAGGTATCGTCCGATCAGGCCCGCGACGCCGCTGTTGCTTGCCAGCTGGAGCATTGCCGCGAACGCCGAACTGGCCACAATCAGCAGTCGCCAGTTGAGTTCCCGCACCCGTCGCTGCAGCCAGTCGTAGAACAGGAGCGCCCATGACAGCACCAGCGCCAGCAGCGCCGTCGAGCTCAGGGTGAAGATCGAGAACATGCTCGCCAGATTGCCCAGCACGCGCGGCCATCCTCGCAGCCCGGCCATGTTGTACACCGGGATGAGTGCGGCCAGGTACAGCCCGGCGAGAATGGCATGCGGGAACGGCCCCTTGCCGCGCAGGAGGCCGAACCGCTGCGCGCCCGTATTGCTGGCTATACCGGCGACGTCGCCGCCGGCATAGCTTGGCAATCGTCCGAAGACCTGTTCGGAAACGAGCTGGACGAAGTGCCGATGCCACAGGCTTTCCGCCATGACCGTCAATCCGGCGAGGAAGATGCCGGGCGCCATGAGAACCAGCACCCGGCGCACGTCGTCAAGCGAGCCACCCCGTTCGAGCCCGCCCGCGATGCCGTAATGCGTGCTCATGGCAAGGATCATCCACAGCCCCGCCAGCACGACGAGCATGTCCGGCAGGACCAGCCGAATCTTGCCGCGCAGCAGTTGCAGCGCGAGGAAAGGCAATACCGGGATCAGGGCAAGGCGATCGGCAAAGAGGGTCAGCGGGCCGATTTCCAGGCGCAATTCGCGTGGCAGCAACGTGGCGTAGAACACCAGCAGGATCGGCCAGATCGGGGCGGCAGCATTACGGGCGCGCGCGCGGTCCGCCGCTGCAGCAGATGCGCTATTCGCCAGCCCTGCTGCTGTCACCCCTGCCATTCGATCCCGCTTGAAAGGCGCCTTGTTCGGCCGGGGCATTGCCGAAATGACGGGGCTTGGCAATGATTATGCAATCGATGCGCAGCGGTCGCGCCTGCGCGGATCGCGATGCCGGTCGGATTTGGCTTTCCTACATGGGCCTTCCCGGCATAGGACAACAATGTTCTTTATTTGTTCTTGAAAGCCGAGGATATTGCCATGCCTGCCGACAGCTTTTCCGGTTACACCGATTCGCCCACCGCGCCTGCCAGCGCCTGCTTTGCCATCGTGCCTTCCGATAGCCTCGACCTCGCCACCGTAACCAAGGCGATTTACGTCGGCACCGGCGGCGACGTGGTGCTGTGCCCGCTCAACGGCACGGTCGATGTGACGTTCCGCAACGTGCCGGATGGCGGCATCCTCGATGTGCGGGCGCGGGCGGTGCGCTCCAGCGGTACGACCGCCGCCGACATCGTGGGCCTGGCCTGATGCGGCTGGGTCTTGGCATGATGCGCCGGGCAGGCAGGGCTGCGGTTGCCGATGCGCGCGCCCTCCCTGCCGGTTTGGTGCGGCTGCCGCCGGGTTCGGGATGGGAAATCCCGGCCGGACGGTGGCGCTTTGCCGGCCTTGCGGGCTGGGTGCCGTGCCCGGCGAACGAGGCGCGCAGCTACGTGGGGGCCGATGGGGAACTGTTCGGCTATCTGATGGAAGGGGCAGAGACATTTCGCTCCGCGCCGTGGCACGATCCGGCAGCCCCGCACGGCACGGCCGATTTCGCCTATCTGGCGAAAACCGTAGCCGCCGATGCAATCGTCTATGCCGGCGGGCACGCCCTGGCGGACATCCACGGCGGCACGGGCAAGGGGGTCGCCATCACCCAGGGGGGAACCGCCAACGGCATTTTTACCGCCAACAATGTCACTTGCGCCACGGTCGCGGGCGACATCGTGCGGGTCGAGATGCTGTTTTCCATTCCCGTGACCAACGGGGCGGCGGGCACTGTCACCGTGCGCAACGCGGTGCGCAGCGGCACCGGCCCGACGCGTGCCCTGTCGCTCAGCCACGATGGCGCGGGCAATATCACCGGCTGGACGACGACGCCTGCGGCCAATACCTATCGCGCGGGCTATGCTCCCGCCGGGGTCAAGAGCGACGGTCAGCGCTTGTGG
>Ga0172382_10012383_pt1 | contig 11138 bp, 9 predicted proteins | sample Leawel138RmetaG_FD_122245 | JGI IMG/M metagenome (GOLD analysis project Ga0172382, IMG submission 122245) | Leachate microbial communities from a municipal landfill in Southern Ontario, Canada - Leachate well 138R metaG | ecosystem: Engineered > Solid waste > Landfill > Unclassified | place...
CAGGAAATATATGGGGAGCTTCTAGGATTAGATAAAAATAAAATAGAGACATTTAAAGAAAAAGGCATTATATAATCTTTGGAATCTAATTTTATAATTTATCAATACTGGAGTTAATGGTTATTTTTAATATTTAAATAATAGATAAACCACCAGGCAATATACTGACGGTTTATCTATTATTTATCCATAAAGACATGAAGAGCAAAATAACTATCTAATAATAAAATGTTAACATTACTCCTTGGAATGCCTACCCCAGGTACATTTAACAAAATAATATGAAGTAATTTAAAACGTAATTTTATTTTAAAAAATTAAACAAATAAGCTATAATATGAAATAGAATAATATTATTTAGTTAATTAAATGAATCAATAATTTTTTAATATATACATTATAGATGTAGGTAATATTACAGCAAATCTGCAACAATCAAACCATATTATTCGAACTACTTTTTTCATCAATTTATTACTGCTCAATGTGATAATCTATATTATTTGAAATTATATTAAAGGATTTAAAGTTTACATCCATTTTAAAGATTAAAAAACCAAAATATTCTATCAAAAAGTATTTATACCATTTAAAGAAAAGAGGTGAAATGCATTATGTAAGTCAATGAAAGATTTGCTGGAATTTCTTAAAAGAATTTCGCGTTTTTTAAGTTTCGATAAATGCTTTAGGAGGTCAAAATGAAACTTAATAGATATTTTCATTTAACTACAATTATTACATTAATTTTTTTACTGCTTCTCTGCTTTTCATCAATTAATTTTGCTCAGGAAAAAGTCAGGTTAGTTTACATGACAGCCGGTGATGTCAATATGCTTGCCCTGGGTCAGCATGTTATAGGTCCATTATTCACTGAACAAAATCCGAATGTAGAAGTAATGACTGTTCATGTAGGTCCCGGAAATGCCGGTTCCAGTCTTATCTTTGAGAAAGTGAACGCAGATAAAGAAAAAGAGGCCGGTGATATTGATGTAGCAATGGTACATGAAATTTTTCTCAGATGGTCAATTGAAGAAGATTTACTTATGGATTATGCCAAAGATATTGATACCTGGCAGTATGTTACTTCACCTTTTGCCAGAACCAGCCTGGGTGTAAATGTTGAAGGCTATTGTATGCCTATGTTCCATAGTCAGACAGTGCTTGCTTATAATCCGAAATATGTTACTGATCCCCCTAAAACCTATGAGGAAATTGTAAAATGGACAAAGGAAAACCCGGGTAAATTTGGCTATAATGGTATAAAGGGTGGTATGTCAGGAGTTGCTTTTACAGTAGGTTGGATTTACTGGAAGACCGGGAATTATGAAAAATATGCCATAACCGGTCCCTTTGAAGAGGCAGAGATTGCAACTTGGGATGAAGCTATTAAAGAGTTAAAAGAATTTGATAAAAATGTAACACTAACTGGTGGAAATGTTGCTACCCTGGATGCTCTTAACCGTGGTGAAATATGGATGGGGCCAGTATGGGTAGACATGTTCCTTACCTGGATGGCAGAAGGTAAGCTTGATCCTGAAACAAGACTGATACTTCCAGAGCCGGGAATGCCCGGTCAGCCCATGTACTTTGTAATTCCGAAAAATACCAGACATCCGGAAGAAGCTAAAAAATTTGTAGAACTGGTGACTTCACCGGAATTCCAAGCCGAACATATTGTAAAACGGTTTAACTGGTATCCGGGTATTGACGGAAATTATATAAAGGATTATGTGGACCAGGAAACATTTGATACAATTTATCAGGATGTAACCCCGGAAATGCTCTCTAAATACGGATTGGCTTTTCCGCTGGCCGATTACTTTGATGCCATGTTAGAGGCTGCTGAATAGCAGATGGGTTATTTTATCGATGAGTAAAAATAAGAATGACTTACAAATTAACAACAACCAAGCAGGGCAGGGGACCGGAAAGAAGTCCCCTGCTAATTTACTTGCTTTTATATTATTATTTCCGGCTGTCGCAATCATAATTCTTCTTTATGTGCAGCCTTTTTTTGCTTCTTTTTGGGGTAGTTTTGTCAGCAAGCAGGGAGAATTAGGATTTGAAAATTATGCGGTTGTGACAGATCGTTATATGCAGGACGTTTATTTTACCTTCGGAGTTACTGTTTTTAGTACTTTAATTGCTACAATTTTTAGCATTCTATTGGGAGTTTACCTTCGTTTATCTCAAGGCTGGCTACAGCAGGCGGTTTCTGTGCTATATCGTCTTCCCATATTTCTCCCGTTTGTAGTAGTAGCCCAGATGATGCGCAGCTTTTTAGCACCTCATGGTATTCTTAACCTGTTATTAGCACAAGTAAATCTTATTGATATTGAAAATCCACTGCAATTGTTTAATTGGATTGGTTTGAGTTTTGGTTTTGTCTGGAAAGAAGGACCATTTATGGTTTTATTAATAGTAGGCGGGTTTCAGATGATTGACAATTCTTATATAGAAGCAGCAAAAAGCGTTGGCGCTAATCTTTACCAGATTATCACCAGGGTGCTTATTCCTATGAATAAACAAAATATATTAGTGGCAATAACCCTGGTATTCTGTTCTTATGTAGGCTGTTTTAGTTTTCCTTATATGCTGATTGGAGGCAAGACACCAGCCACAATCACTATTGATATTGCCCATAGGGTAAATTATTTCAGGGACTATGGAGTTGCCAACGCATTGGGTGTGTTTTCATATATTATGGTCAGTGTCTTAGCTATCTACTATGTCCTAAATATGAGAAAAGGATTGTATGAATAAAAAAGAAGTGAAGAAAAAAAATAAGCCAATAGTAAAAAAGACAATCGAAATGGTTCTCTTTATCTTTTTTCTGTTTATTCTCTTTGCACCAATCTTTAGCATTTTAATTTGGTCTGTAGCCATCAGGTGGTATTGGCCGAATACTATGCCACAGGAAATTGGATTTGATTACTGGCTACAAGCCCTGGGAGTTACAAAGAACCTTACTTTGGGTGCGGTAAATGTTTTACCGGCATTTTTTCTAAGTTTAGGTATTGCTATCATAGTTGTTATTATTTCCATGCTGGTTTCGGTTCCAGCTGGTTATGCTTTATCCAAATTAAAAATTCCACACATATTAAAAGGACTTATCCTGATTCTATTTCTTCTACCACGGGCATTTCCCCAGCAACCTGTATTTTTGAATCTAATGCTGTTATTTAACAAAGTTGGTTTAAACGGAACAGTTACCGGAGTTATTTTAGTTCATTTAGTAGTAGGGCTGGTTTATGCGGTATGGATTACCACCAGCACCTTTAACTCTATCCCTCCTGAGCTTGAAGAAGCAGCCCGCAGTATCGGTGCTTCCAGAGGGAGAGCATTTCTAAAAGTTACACTACCTCTGGCTGCCCCGGGATTGATAGCCAGTGCTGTTTTTGTATTTTTACAATCTATGTTTGAATTTACAGGTACTTTTTTTGTTGGATTGCCCTTTGTTACTACTTTACCGATGACCCTGTATTCAGCCAGTGGCTCTAATATCCAGTTTGCCTCGGTAATTGCAATTTTATTGTTAATACCTTCAATAATTTTTATGTTCATAATACAAAAATTACTGAAAGCCGAATATATTGGGGGTATTTCCGGATAAATTTTTATCTATCATTTTTATTATCTGTCGGAGGTTATGAATGGCCATTTTAAAGGTAGAAAATCTAAATAAACGTTTTGGTAATGTGCAGGCTGTAGACAATATCAGTTTTAAGGTCGAAGAAGGACAGGTATTGAGTTTGCTGGGTCCCAGCGGTTGCGGAAAAACAACTACTTTGAGATGTTTAGCCGGCTTTGAAATACCGGATAAAGGGAAAATATTTTTGGATAACAGAGATATAACCAATATGAGTCCGGAACAGCGGGGGATTGGTATGGTCTTTCAAAGTTATGCTCTTTGGCCTCATATGACCGTTTATGGAAACCTGTCTTTTGGATTACAGATTCGAAAACTTGATAAAAAAGAGATTGATGAAAGAATTAAAAGGGCTTTAGGTATAGTTAGATTATCCGGATATGAAAAACGTTATCCCCGCCAATTGAGCGGCGGTCAACAGCAACGAATTGCCATGGCCAGGGCATTAGTTATTGAGCCTGCCATCATGCTACTTGATGAACCTCTTAGTAATCTTGATGCCCAGTTGCGGGAAGAGATGCGCTTTGAATTCATTGAATTACAGAGGAAATTGGGAATTACAGCTATCTATGTTACTCATGACCAGGCAGAGGCGATGGTTATTTCCGATAGAATTATAATTCTAAACCAGGGAAGAATAATCCAAATTGGCACACCAAAAGAAATCTATGAATCACCCCACAATTGTTTTGTAGCAGGTTTTATAGCAGTAACCAGTTTCATTAAAGGAGAAATAAGCAAAATAGATAAAGATAACATAGTTGCAGTCAAAACAGAAGACGACCTGCTTATATATGCTAAACGGCCTGGTTTGAAAACAGGTAACAAAGTATCTATTGCTATTCGAATAAATACTGTACAGTTTGCCGAGAAAGACAAATATGCAGCAGATAAGAAAAATATATTTAGAGGAAAAATATTACAGGCTTCATATCTGGGGGATATTGTTGATTACAGAATACAGCTCGGCAGATGGATAATTCGAACTAATGAGAGTTCAAAAATAAATTACAAAATTGGTGACGAAGTTGAAATTTATCTGCCACCGGAAGAACTAATCGTTACCCCTGATGAGGTATAGTAGATGAAGTGGTATGGCAAATATTTCAAAGTGGGCATACTGTTTTCCAGGGCAGGCATTGCTACACAGATCCTCCTTTCAGCAGGTAACGACTTATTTTTAGTAGATACCGGAGACGGAACACTACGGGATCTTATTCAGCAAAATATCGATTTAAATAGGATAAAGGCAATATTTTTTACCCACGGACATGCTGATCATGTCAGCGGCTTATTTGCGGTGCTTTCACAATTCCGTAATATGGAGAGAATGCAAAAAGTTGAAATAGTGTATCCCGAAGGGACTACCTCTATTGCTCATATTATACAAGCATTTAAAAAAAGCATTTCTCAGACTTTATTTTCCATAGGATGTCAACAGATTAGTACGAGTCAGACTATACAGGTATCAGGAATAACCATGAAAGCTTATCAGATGACTCATTATGCAGCGGTTGGGCATCATAAATTACTGTACCCGGATATTGCAATGGGATATCGGTTTTCATTTGAGGGAGAATCAATTGCTATCACCGGGGATACCGGATTGTGTCAAAATCTTAAAGATTTAGTAAAAGGGGTAGATATTGCATTAATTGATTCCACATTACAAGATTCCGAAGTGACAGAAGAACGAGTCAATAAGCTGCATCTTTCTGAACAAAAGGCCCGGGAAATAGGTAAACTTTGCAGGCTGTATATTCCAATCCATTCAAGTTCTCCTGAAAGCAACTCTATAGATTAAGGTGATTTGTAATTATTGGCCGGCAATAAGTGTTAAGCAAGAATTAAATGATAACCAAAGTTAATTTTATTAAATTTTAATTATTTTTCACTATGTTTATCAGGTTTTAAAAGAGGTATAAGAAAGACAATACAAGCTGCCAGGAAAACAATACTACTTGCAAAAGAATAAATAACGCCCAACGCAGGATGTGATATTTTTCTCTACTATTTTGACTAATACCATTTTCTTTGTTTTTATCTATAATATTGTAAATATTTCTATTTTATTGTTATATTCTAAGGTCTAATATGATAAATCTTAATCTGTAATTTACATAATACTATAATGGAAAAAAGAAAAAATTTATAGAGAATTTGCTGTAAGTTGAAAGAAAATAATAATTCCTCGCGTATTAATAGACAGAAGATGAAATGCAATAAAAAAATGGAGGAAAGAAAAATGACTTATTTAAGTAACTATAAAAAATTAGGTGCTATCTTAATGGTAGCAGTATTAGTAATGGGAATCTTTGCTATGGTAGGCTTTGCCCAGAATATGGGAAATGCAGGTGGCAAGAATGGATTTTCAAAGTGGAATACTAACAATGCACCACGTGCAGGTAACGGTGGCTACAGCCAGAATGCTCCAGATGCCGATGGAGATGGCATTCCCAATGGATTAGATGAGGATTACATTGCAGATTGTGGTTGTGAATGTTGTTCAGAAGATGATGACGGAGACGGAATTCCCAACTGTCAGGATCCGGATTATGAAGGAACCTGTACTTGTGAAGGAGAACCTCAGGGCAGCCAATGGGGTAAACAGTAACTCCGGCAGAGAAGAATAAAAGTAATTCTTCTTAAACAGCCATAACTAACATAAAAAAGATATCCTCCCTGTCTATCAAGTCAGAGAGGATATCTTTTTTATGTTATTGTTCAGCAATAACTTTTACCCCACCATTGGTTTTTCCGGTAACAATTTCTGCTGTTTTTACTTCTCCTGGTTGAAATTCCCACAGCCTGCTTTCACCTTTTTGCAGGGAGAGTTCAAATTTTTCAATATGGTCCTGATATTCCCCCTTGAAGAAAGTGATTTCGAATTGAGAAACCCCAGAAACTTCATTATCACCAACAATAGTAAGCCGAACCTGTTTATCTGTACTGAAGGATAATCCCTGGCCAAAATTTTCAAAGAGGTAGTATTCATTTCGCTCAATTTCATCTGTGAAAAAGGATTCTTGAACAACAGTGGCCAAAACAGTTCCTTTGTTGATTTTTATCTCAATTAAGTCAATGTTAAGGCTGCTACTGAAATTAGGTTTAGTCTTTCCTTTAGGGGTAATGGTTTTTTTTGTAATTTGGTTACTGATTATTTCGCCAGAACGAAAAGGAGTAACAGTAATTGATGCATCTATATCACCTTTATTTTCAATAACCAGAATTTTTTCCAGGGAAGGGTTAACGTGAACCTTCATTACTCCTCCCATATTTAAGGTTCTTCCAATTGGAGCTTCACCTTCAAGAATGTTCATATCTGATACCATATTGCTATCCTGGGTATTTATATCAGGTTGTTTTTTTTCTTCTAAATCTTCCATAGATGTGATTTTTTCATAATCTGCAGGAATTGTGAAATACTTATCATCCTGTGCTTCTATCTGAATGTTTAATATCTCAAACACACTTAGTTCTGCATTAGCTAAGGGAACAATTACTTTTATCCGTTGCTTTAACTCAGGAGAATACCAGGCCTGAATAGCACCATCCAGTCCTTCCCGGGTATAGATATATTTATCACATTCCAAACCATTAATTATTTCTGTGCCAATTTTCTCTTCCTGGTATCCCGTGGTAAGCATTTCCCAGCCAATTATTGGATTAAACAAGAACATTTCCTCTTTGCTAAATTCCATATAAAATTTCATAACCGGATGTAAACCAAGATAAGAATCTTCCTGACGGTTGGCAATGATTACTAAAGGTTCACCACTACTGTCCTCGCCATTCAGTCGATAGAGATGATTCTTGACAAAATAATTATAATAGTATGTTTCTTTTGGCTGGGTAATCTTGATTTGGGCGGAAAATTCCTGTGCAAAACACATATTAGCGAATAATAGAAAAAACACACCAAGGAATAGAAGAAAAAAGATACAAACAACCAAACTGTTTTTCTTTTTCATAAGAACCTCCTTTTAAAATTATCACTAATTATTATTTACACCCTATTTTTATTGTAACACTAAATAAAGTCAGGAGAAATAAAAATATTAACTCATAAAGACACTTAAAAATAGTGCCTTTTATTTACTCATAATCCCATGATGTTCAAATATTTAAGCACACTTTTTTGAGAAAAGATTAACCCAATTGAGATAATTAATTTTTTTGCAGTTTTAAAAAAGTCAAATAATATTGATAATAATTCATTATTATTCTATTATTAAATAAAGTATGGAAATTATAGGAGGTTAATGATGCCATTTATTCAAAGTGAAAAGTTGTTCTCAAAATTAGCAGAACAAAGTAAAGCTTCAGCCATCAGAGAGATTTTAAAGATTATTCAAAGTTCTGATGTAGTGTCCCTGGCAGGAGGGATGCCCGATCCAATAACATTCCCTGTAGAAGATTTAAGAGTTATATGTACTGATATTTTATCCAGTAATAGTGCCCGCGCTTTACAGTACAGCAGCACAGAAGGGTTGCTACAGTTAAGAGAATACCTGCTAAAGTGGCTGGGACTGGATAAAAAAGGATACAAAACAGAAAACATCATGATCAGCTCTGGATCACAGCAGGGATTAGATTTGGTAAGTAAAGCACTGGTAGATCCGGGAGATATTGTTATAGCAGAATTGCCCAGTTATCTGGCAGCACTGAATGCTTTCAAAAGTTACGGGGCAGAGGTAGTAGGGATCCCGATGGATGAAAATGGCATGCAAATGGACTCATTGGAAAGTACACTTCAGGAAATTACCAATGAAGGGAAAAAGATTAAATTTATATACACAATTTCAAACTTTCAAAATCCCGCAGGTGTTACCATGTCATTGCCGAGAAGAAAAGAGATTTTAGAAATTGCTTCAAAGTATAATCTTTTTATCCTGGAAGATAATCCTTACGACAAACTTCGTTTTGAAGGGGAACCATTACCGTCTATTCAGACTTTTGACCAGGAAGGTCGAGTGATTAATCTGGGTACTTTTTCTAAAATACTTTGTCCCGGATTAAGATTAGCGTGGATTTCGGGGAATAAGGAAATAATAGAAAAGGTTGTAATTTTAAAACAAGCGACAGATCTATGTACTCCTATACTGAACCAGATGATTGGTTACGAGTATTGCGCAAAAGACTATATTGATAAAAATATTGATTCAAATATTTCTGTTTACAGGGAAAAACGTGATGTTATGTTGGAATCTTTGGAAAAGCATTTCCCCGAAGGTGCTGTTTGGAATAAGCCTGCAGGCGGCTTCTTTGTTTTTGTAACCTTGCCTGAAAAAATTGATGCTGATGAGATGCTCTATGAAGCTATTAAAGAAAAAGTTGCCTATGTAAGCGGGTCTTCATTTTTTGCCAACGGTAAAGGGAAAAACACAATGAGATTGTCCTTCTGTTATCCAAGCATAGAAGATATCAAGGAAGGAGTAAAAAGATTAGGCAAAGTCATTGAGAAGAATCTTAAAAAATAGGAACTCTGCAATATTTTAAAGACTCTTTATAATTGAAAATTTAATAAAAAAGTAAAACAAGTATAGGATAATAGCAAACGAATATAACAACATTACTAATATTGACATATTATATTATTCAATAAATAAAGATAAAGTATTTTTATTCAGTTAGCTAAACAAACTTGTAATATAAATTCAATTGTTGTATTTAGTGGAAGCAATTTATTTCCTTTTAGCTATGATTATATTGCTATAATAAAGTGAAGTGTGGATTGAAGTATTTATTATTTTTATGATGAACCGATGTCGAATCAAAAGTTAGAAGATATTTTTAGTACTTAGGAAGAATGTATTTTATCCATTGCCGAGTTTCTTACAACCTTGTTTCGTCCATGTTTCTTTGCCCGGTACATTGCCTGGTCGGCAGCTTCTACCAGTGTTTCGGGGTCTCTATTTTGTCCAGGGATTATTGTTGCTACCCCTAAACTGACAGTTACAATATTCAACAAGCTACCCTCATTATTAATGTTGAGGTCTTCTACTCCTGAACGGATTTTTTCCGCAATTATTACAGCACCATCTTCAGGTGTATTATAAAGCAAAACAACAAATTCTTCGCCCCCATATCGAGCTACAAAATCTCCAGGTCTATTAAGGGTATTTTTAATTAAATTAGCTACTTTTATTAAACATTGATCTCCGGCTAAGTGGCCATATGTATCATTATAATTTTTAAAGAAATCAATATCTATCATAATCATTGACAAAGGCAGGTTTTCTCTCATACTAATATTCCAGCTTTTTTGTAAAGCACGGTCAAAGTATCTCCGGTTAGAAATATTTGTTAATCCATCTACCATTGAAAACTCTTTTAATTTTTCATTTGCCCTCAGCAGCCTTTTATTTACTTCACTAAGTTCACGGGTTCTTTTATTAACTTCCTGCTCAAGTTTAATATTTAGTTTTTTCACTCTTTGTATCCCCAGAATAGTCAATAATAAAATAGCGATTAGGATTACGATAAGAGTATACAAAATTGTTCTGTTGATATATTCTTCAGTTACATAAACAACTCTTTTCCCTCGCCAGTTGCTGAGTATATCAGCCATGGTTCCATCTTCTTTTAGCATTTTCAGACCGGCATTGATTGAGTTTAGCAGTTCTGTATTTCCTTTCTTCACCCCAATGCGTGAATAGCTTATTTCAACAGGTTGCTCAATAACTTGAATTCCAGTTACTCTACCCTGGGCTAACTCATATTCGCCTATCCACCTGTCTACAACAATAGCATCTATTTCCCCTGCTTTAATCATTTTAAATCCACTTGTCCAGTCAGGAATAATTACTATGTTTATTCCTTCATAACTGTTTAATAGTCTATATGGATACCCTCCGGCTTCTGTACCAACATTTTTATCCTTTAAATCATTAACTGAATTGATTTCAGTATTACCGTTTCTAATAAAAATAGAAAACTCCGATTTCAACAATTCATCAGAGAAATCATAAATTAATTCTCTTTCCGGATTTGAATTTATTTGAAGCAGGGCATCTGCATCTCCGGATAGAACTTTTTTCTGGGCTTCTTCCCAATCTGTTGCTTTAACATCAATTTTAACCACAACTTTATCGGCAAGTGCTTTTGTTATGTCAACAACAACACCTTTTGCTATACCATTTTCTTCATATATAATTGGAGCCAAGTTCTTATTACCAAGAAAAAGCAGGGCTTCTAAATTATCAGAAGGATTATTATAGAATGTATTTGCTATATAGAGAATTAACAGTAATAAAATTGTTATCAAGATTAGGGAAAATGACAGCTTTCTATTCACTTTTTTTATCTCCTGCCCGGAATAAATTGTAAGCCCGTTACTTTAATGTAATATATAATTTATGTATAATAAAGTTAATTGCAAACAGTCTTATACTGATACTTAATCCCAATAAATCTAATAAATCCAGAGGGATGAATAGATATTCTATTTCCCTTACAGCAATATTGAAAATATCATATTTGCAGAGTA
>Ga0172382_10012384_pt1 | contig 11138 bp, 8 predicted proteins | sample Leawel138RmetaG_FD_122245 | JGI IMG/M metagenome (GOLD analysis project Ga0172382, IMG submission 122245) | Leachate microbial communities from a municipal landfill in Southern Ontario, Canada - Leachate well 138R metaG | ecosystem: Engineered > Solid waste > Landfill > Unclassified | place...
TCAGTATTGATGGAAGGACCTAGATTTACCGGTTCTGTCCAATTTGTCCAAGTATCATCGAGTCGTTTAGAAAAGAACATATCTGTATCACCGTAACCCGGTAAGCCAGAGGTTGAGAAGTACAAGGTTTTGTTGTCTGATGCAAGGAACGGGGATAACTCTTCCGCTGCTGTATTGATTTGAGAACCAAGATTTTTGGGTTCAGTCCAGGTTCCGTCTTTATCTAAAAAACTTACGTATAAGTCAGTATTGCCGAAACTGTCATTACGTTTTATTGCAGTAATAAGTATTTTCCCATTGTTTGCAAGACAGAAGCTTGATTTTGTCGTTAAATTATAATAGTTTTTTATTATAATTGAATCCGGATATGACCAAGTGTATCCATCATATACAGATGAAGAAAATCCTGATTTTGCGTTTCCGTCAGGCAGGTAGATATTTCCTAAGAAAATAGAATTTGCATTAGTTGAGACAGAAATTGCAAAATTTGCATTCTCGTCATTGATAGGAGGTCCAATGTTCTCAGCTTTTTGAAAAACTCCGTTACTGTCAATTCTTGAAATCCAAACGTCCTGCTTTTTTTTGTCACCTATATTATCAGGGTGTCCTTCTCTTGTAAATACGAGTGTCCTGCCATCAGATGAAATTATCGGAGCCAATTCACTGTAAATACTGTTTATGTTGCTGTCTAACTTTTCTTTTACATATTCTGTAGTATCTTGAATATGATTAATTTTAGTCTCGTAATCCAAGGGTTTACTTGAAATTCCTATCGCATCAATTTGATAATTCTCAAGGTATCCTGTAACATTTACTTCGATTTTCATCTCATTACTTGTGAATCCGCTTGTTTCAATGTCAAATACCGATAAGCGACCTTGCAATGGTCTATTTGCCACCTTATTGTTAGAAAATACTAATTTGCCGCGTCCTAATGAATCATATAGTATGATTTTTGTTATTGCACCGGGATTCAGATTCTCTGAAATATAAATTCTGCTGACATGAATTCTTCGAGGAAATTTTACTCTGATCCATTCTATTCTGTCTGTGGGTAATTTAGGCATCCATGCACATGCTGATTGTCCTTGTTCGGGCTTAATGTCCGGCTTACCGATAGCCTGATTGGCAGAATATTCCTTATTTCCTGTTTGCGAAGAAAATCCAACAAGTTTGTCAGCCCAATAGATTGTATCTGATTGGAGTACATAGAAATTTGTTAATATGCTGATTAATATTATAAAGAATAATTTCATTGCATCAATAGGAAATTTTGTAAATAGACGAATCAGAAGCATTTTCTTTATAAAACTACATGAAAAATTACTTAAGTAATATTTTAGCAAGTTTATAAATCATGCTAAACATGCAAAAATACAGTTTTATAAAATGACAAACTACAACATAATGAAAAAAGAGTACTTCATTTGTAAACATATTACAAGGGAAATACTCTCTATCAGTTTGAAAAACTATTTATTTTGCGATTGCCATACTTCTTCTTTCTCTTACAACAGTAACTTTAATCTGTCCCGGATACTCCATTTCACTTTCAATTCTTGTAGCAATATCCGATGCTGTCTGGTCAGCCAATAAATCGTCAACTTTTTCGGGCTCTACAATTACACGAATCTCTCTGCCTGCTTGAATGGCAAATGATTTTGAAACACCATTGAAGCTCATAGCGATTTCTTCGAGTTTTTGAAGTCGCTTCACGTAATTTTCAAGGGATTCTCTTCTTGCACCCGGTCTGGCACCGCTTATCGAGTCAGCTGCTTGTACGAGTACAGCAATAGGAGTTTCCATTTCGATATCTTCGTGGTGAGCGCCTATTGCATTACAAACTACATGTTTTTCCTTATACTTTTTAGCAAGATCAAATCCGAGCAAAGCATGCGGACTTGGGTCTTGTTCAATAGTCTTACCTACATCATGGAGCAATCCGGCACGTTTGGCAATCTGTACATCCAATCCGAGTTCGGCAGCCATAATACCGCAAAGGTGAGATACCTCAATTGAGTGGTTTAGGAGGTTTTGACCGTAACTAGTACGATATTTCATCTTCCCTATAAGCTTAAGCAATTCGGGGTGCATTGTATGTATCCCAAGGTCCATGATGGATTGTTCACCGATTGAACCAAGTTCACCCTCAAGTTCTTTCCGAGTCTTTTCAACGATTTCCTCAATGCGGGTAGGATGAATACGACCATCAAGCATTAATTTTTCGAGAGCAACTTTAGCGACGTGTCTTCTGAAAGGATCAAACCCGGAAATAACAACTGCTTCGGGAGTATCGTCAATTATCAAATCAATACCGGTTGCAGCTTCAAAAGCTCTAATATTTCTGCCTTCTCGTCCGATAATACGACCTTTCATTTCATCGCTCTCAAGATTAACAACCGAAACAGTGTTTTCGGCGCTGTGATCTGAAGCAGTTCTCTGTATTGCTTGAACTATTATATTTTGTGCTTCCCGATTTGCTATTGATTTTGTTTCCTCTCTTATTTGTCTTATTTGTAATGCAGCTTGGCTTTTAGCCTCATTGACAAAACTGTCAATCAATTGTTTTTTCGCTTCTTCTTTAGAGAGTCCTGCTATCTGTTCTAATTTTTTTTGCTGCTCATTTATAAGTTTATCTAAGTGTGATTGTTTTTCTCTTATAGCAAGTTCTCTTTTAGCAACATCCTCCTCGACAGTTTGAAAATGTTTTTCTTTCTTCAATATCAAGTCGAGTTTCTGTTCAATACCTTCCTCACGCTTTTTTACATGCTTTTCGGATTCTGATATTTTAGCTCTTTTTTGGTTAGCTTCGAGTTCAAATTCCTGTTTTCTTCTGTGCCATTCTTCTTTCGCTTCGAGGATTTTTTCTTTCTTAATGTTTTTTGCATCATTTTCAGCATCTTTAACAATACTTTTAGCAGAATTTTCAGCTTCGTTGATAATTTTTTGTGATTGTTTTTTTGTAGAAATGTTTCCAATTATGTAAGCAACAACAAATCCGGCTATACAAGATATAACTATTATCGTAAAATCCATATAAATCTTAACTCCTAAAAAACTATTTTAATATTAAAACTAATAAAGGTCGCAAAATACTGCCTTCAAAGCATTTCCACAGAAATACTTCGGTCGCGGAGGGTTTAGAGAACCTCTCACGTAACGCGCGGGTAAAGTAGCCCGACTATTTCTGACTTCCACTGAGCTTATAGAAACTGCATCAAAAGAGATACTGAGGCCTGCCTTACATAATCTGAGACTAATCCCTGAGTGTGTAATTTATAGTTCTTAATACATTCGTTAGACAACGACAGTACTTTACGACCGATTAAAACTAAACACTAATTCAAAGAACTTTTAATTTGATACCGAACCATTAATCAACTCAGTCATTTTACTTAATTCATCATGAATATATTTCTTATCGGTATCATGTTCATCTTTAAGTAAAGAATATTTCTCTGCTAAATTTAAAGCCGCCAATACATATAATTGCGTAAGAGGCAATTTAACTTCCGATTGTTTCTCAAGATACTCCAATTCTGCATTAACAAGCTCTATGGCATTTCGCAACAGAGTCTCGTCATCACTTGTAAGTTTGTACTCTAAGCCGCCTATGACTACTTTATGAACTTTATGTGCCATTTCTTCTTTGATAATATAAAATAAACGCTTAAGACGATTAAATCACAATTTTTGTAAATCTTTTTTGAAATTTTTACCAAATTGAATTTTAAATTAACATTTTATGCTGAATTTAACAAATTATTTCAATTTTTGAAATGCAATATTACCCTGTAATCCATGGTTTCCTTTTTGCTTTTTCAATACAATCTCAAAAACCGCTTATTTGTCAGTAGCCAATTATAATACAGAAACATATTAATTGCTTAATATATCAGTTAATTATCAGACAAGCCAATTTCGACGTTAACCCTACGTTTCAATTCGTTGCTTGTTTCTTCGCTTTCATCTATACCCAGTCCTTCAATCTCCCATTTTACAAGTTTATAAAGCTCGACTTTGGTCATGGATTTCAATCTTGTCATGATGTAACGGGCAGTAAAATATGCACGAAGTTGTGATAACAGAATGTTATTGATTTTATCGCCCTTTTCAATTTGGAAGTCAAGAACCGAATCGTTTATGTTCTCTTCATTATAAATTGAAAATTCAGACATTGAACGCGGGTCAGCAAAACCATAAACCTTCACTACAAATCTTTGAGAACTTGCAATGCATTCACCATCAGCAGCTTCGAGCATCTTATTTATGTGTTCCACTACTTCGTCAAGAGCTTGTTTGACTATCAATGAATAATCGTCATAAATCTCACTCGGCTCTTCAATATACCTGCTTCCTTCATCATTACCAATCAGATTGTATGCAAATTTTAATCTTAAATTTTCAAGACTGGTCGGAGTATTTGGATGGTAGTATCCCGATACAAAAAATGGTACCTTGTAGTTCGCAAAATCAAATTTCTTTTTTCCTTCCGGAATAATAAATTTAGCTATCATTTTCACTACTGTAGAGTCAGAACAAGGGGCAGCTATCTTCTGTTCGGGTACATAATTTGGAACACAATTATTAAAATATCTTAAATAATAAATATTTGAAGGACTTAGGTTTACAACAAATTTACCGTCGGAATTAATGTCACTTATGCTTATGACTTCTCTATCCGAGTTAAGTAAGTATAATTTACCTTCGAGTGGAATTTCCGGTGTCTCTCCTTCCACTGTGCCTTCAAGTAGAACATCACCACAGTGAACGAATGAATATATGTCGTAATTGCCACATCCTCCGGGTCTGTCCGAAGATAAATAAATCATATTGTCAAAAACAGAAGCTGATATTTCATTGAATTTGCTATTAATCGGAGATGGCAACTTATGAGGATTGTTCCAATTACCGTCCAGCTCATCACTTGCAATATAAATATCAAATGTTTTATCGGCAGACAAACCGTTTGAAGAATACATCAGACTGCCGTCATTACATATAAAGGGTGAAATCTCATCTCCTTCAGTATTTATCCCGTTACCGAGATTCAGAGGTTTGCTCCAATTGCCCTCCGAGTTTTTGGATGATACATATAAATCAATTCCACCGTATCCGTCCGGTCTGTCAGATGCAAAAACGATGATATCTCCATCGTGTGACAAGGACGGATATGATTCAAAATACTCGGAATTTATATTTTCTGCGGACTTTGGCGTTGTCCATTTATCGTTAGCATCTTTCAAGGAAAAAAATATATCACTGTTCGGTGTTATTGAGTTTTGACTTAATGCTGCAAAATATGAATAAGTTGTACCAAGGACAGGCTTTCTGTAAATTTTCATCAGTCCCGCACCTTTCAATGAATTAATTTCTTTATCAATTAGGGGAAGAGAAGGAGTCAGATTATTTTGCTTAATCAATGATGAATAGATTTTAAAATCTGAGGTTTTTTTATCTCTTACAGTATAAATCATTTCCCTGTCAAAAATATAAGGTCCCAGCTCGTCCTGAGAACTATTAACCGATTTACCAGAATTCCCGTATGCCGGATTGTCTGGACAGACATCCACTGACGAGCAAGCTCCAAGTAATGAGCATATAACAATACCGATACTAATTAAAAGGCTGATAAGGAAATTTTGTTTTTTCAAAATGTTCTACCTCAATTTGATTATAGCATATTTTAAAATAAATCGTCAATACTTTTTTATTCTTTACAATATTTCAAAATATTAAAGTAATATTTTTTTTAATAAGAAGTACCAAAAAATGCGTTCAACTGTAGCAGAAATTAATCTTAACTATTTAAGACACAATTTAAACATGATAAGGGCAGCCTCACCAGAGACAGAAATAATGCCTGTCATCAAAGCAGATGCTTATGGACACGGTTCTGTAGTAATTGCTAAAACATTAAGAGAAGAAGGGTGTAGAATTCTGGCTGTTGCATTTGCAGACGAAGCTGTAAAATTAAGAAATTCAGGTGATACCGGCGAAATTTTCGTACTCATTCCGGGTACTGAATATGATATTGATTTATATTGTGCCTATAATCTTCAGGCATCAGTCGAGGACTTGGATGTTGTACGTAAACTTTCGAATGAAGCAGTTTCGAGAAACATGAAAATCAAATCACATCTGTTTCTGAATACCGGAATGAACCGAGACGGCATTGACACTTCAAATGCGGTAAAATTCATGGAGGAATGTCGAAAATTTGATGGTATTGAGATGATTGGAGTGCTTACTCATCTTGCAAGTTCTGAACTTGAAGACAGAACTTTTGCAGAGAATCAATTGATGAAATTTGAAAATGCCTTGGCAGAGCTCGAAGAAAAAGGTTACAGATTTAAATACAAACATGCACTGAACAGTGGAGGTGTTCTTAACTTCCAAAATAAGATATTAAACTTAGCAAGAACCGGAATTGCACTTTATGGTTATATGGATTATGCTTATATGTCGGAAAAACTAAACTTAAAACCGGTATTGACATTGAAATCACGTGTTATCAATCTAAACAGGATTGATAAAGGTGATAATGTCGGCTATAGTCTTAAATATATATCAGATACGGGGAAAAATGTTGCTGTTGTGCCTTTCGGCTACGGTGATGGCTATCACAGAGTATTGTCGGGCAAGGCTGAATGCTTGATAAATGGGAAGCGATACAAGTTGATAGGGACTATTTGTATGGACCAATGTTTGATTGATGCAGCTGATGACGATATTAAAATCGGTGATGAAGTCGTGTTTATCGGTGAACAAGGTGATGATGTGATAAGTGCTTATGAATTGGCTGAAACTATGGGAACGATACCGTATGAAATAACTACAGCACTGAAAGAGAGAGTTCCGAGAGTGTATCTAAATAAATAAAAACTGCATGAAGCTACAGGAGTATTTACATCCCGTCATATCATTTATTTTAAATGATGATGGTGTCGTCATGCAGTTTTAAGTTTTGTTCACAACTATAAATTCTCTTTGAAATCATGGGGGAGACCAAGCTCCATCTTTAATCTTTCCATCATCTGGTATTCCTTAAAGCCGTTTGATTCCCAGAAATGTACCTTGTTGGTAACATGTTCTTCTCTACCGCTGATTTCTCCGATAATTCTAACATAGCAACCACCGGCTTCGAGCTCACGAATTATGAACTTATACTGGAATCTTGCGTTAGCCCATACACCGCCTCTGATGAACGGTACTTCAATACTGTAATACTTCATGTTTTTTAGTGTAGTATCACCAAGTGCAAATACACAATAATCAGAAGTAATGGTACCACGGTATAGACCGTCATCGCCGGATCTCGGATTTTTTGTGATAGTCTGACAATTAATGTCATCAATACATTTGACCGCTGCATCCCATACTTGTGAAAATGGTAAATTCAAAGTATCTTCATATTTATCTTTCAGATAAGGGAATCTCGTATCAAGCTGTTCTGAACTTCTCCAGTCATCATCTTGGGCAAATATGCATATTGCTCCAAACAATATCGTGAGCAAAATTGTTGTCAATAATCGAGTAAATAAACTCATAATGTCATCCTCCAAAAACTATTTAATATTTTGTTATAATCACAAAGATAAATTTAATAAATTTGTTTATTAATTCAAAATTAAAATCTAACAGGACTACCACCGGTAATCAATGAAATGTTGGCTGCTTCAAGAATTTTGACCACATACAGCCCGGAATTTCCATTTGTGTCAGTCTCTAAATTCTTGACGATACAATCATGGAAATGTGTACATTCAAATTCCAAAGCTTCATAATTTTTTATAGCCGGTGAATACATATCTCCGACTCTGTATTGAATCAAAGTATTATAAATATCTTCCCGTGAACTCAATTCGACTCCGCTGTCAAAGATTTTTAATTTTGCCACAGATTCCATATCGTCGAAAACAAGCATTTTCTTTGTACCACCCATGATGATTTGTCTGATTTTAACAGGTGACAGCCAATTAACATTGAGATGGGCAATAGATGAATCTTCAAATTCAATTGTTACATAAGCCATTGATGCAATATCTCTGTTATTATATTTGAAAAACGATTTTCCGGATGCAGACACACTAACGGGTTTTTTCCCGACTGTATATTCCAGAATGGAAATATCATGTGGTGCCAAATCCCAGATTACATTTACATCATGCTGGAATAATCCGAGATTAATACGCATGGAATCAAAGTATAAAACATCACCTAATTCATTATTATCAATGAGTTCTTTGATTTTACGAACAGAAGGTGTATAGATAAAAGTATGGTCAACATGCAGAATCAATGACTTCGAGTCAGCAATTTCAATTAAAATTTGTGCTTCTTCTGAGCTTGAAGTCAAAGGCTTTTCTACCCATGTATGTTTAGATGACAGAAGTGATTTTTTTGCAAGTTCAAAATGAGTTGATACAGGTGTAGCAATTACAACTGCATCAATATTACTGTCGGAAAATATAATATTTGAATCTCTTATTGCTTTTGCTGAAGGATACATCGCTGCCAATTTTTTTAAATGCTTTTCATCTGTATCGCATATATAAACGAGTTCCCAAAGAGGGGAGGAATTGAAATTTCGGATAATATGATTACCCCAATATCCACAACCTATGACAGCAATTTTTAACATCTTTTCTCCAAATAATACATACTTACATTTACAAATAAAACGATAAATTGTCAAAAAGTGTAGTTTTAAGATAAAAAATTGATTTTTTCAAAAAAAAAACAAACATTGTATTGATTTGATTAAATAAATTTGTAATTTGGAAATATTATTACGGTATTTTGAAAAAATCATTTTTTAAAATTTATCAAAGGTAATTATATGAACAATAGCTACAAATCTAAAAAGAGAGAAAACAGTCTCGAATTTATTGAAGATATAGCTTTTGCCTTTAAAAAAAGCAGGGTTATTTTGACTGCCAGTGAGTTGAATATTTTTGAATCATTAGGATACCGTTCTTTAAGTGCTAAGGATGTTGCCGACAACCTCAGCTTAGATATAAAATCAACTGAAAGGTTGTTGAATGCACTCGTAGGATTAGGTTTACTTGAAAAGAAAGACCAACATTATAACAATACCGATGAATCTTTAAGACATTTACTTCGCGGGAGCAGTGAATATATTGGCAATATTGAGCATCTTGCAGACTTGTGGGATGTTTGGTCTAACTTGACAGATGCTGTGAAAGTGGGAAGACCAGTTCATTTCTATTCCTTGCAAGACAAATCGCCTGAGTGGATGAAATCATTCGTCAATTCAATGTTCTGGCGAGCCAATCTCGAGGCTCCGGAAGTAATCTCGAAACTCCATCTGAAAGGGGTGAAGAAAATATTAGACTTAGGTGGAGGCAAAGGAGCTTATACTCATAACCTGATTAAGGCTAATCCTACAGCCACTGTAACCTTGTTTGATTTGCCTATTGTAACAAAATATGCTGACGAGTATCTTTCAACTACCGGCTTCAGAGACCAGGTTACAATTATGTCGGGTGATTTTACCAAAGACAATATTGGGCAAGGTTATGATATGATATTAATTACTAATGTGATTTGTTTCAGGTCTATTTGGGAAAATGTTTCTCTTCTTCAAAAATGTTTCGATGCACTTAATCACGGTGGTCAAATTGTAATTTATGATATGATTATTCATGATAGTCGAACTAAGCCCTTGAATCATACACTCTTCTCACTCAATATGTTGATTAACACCGAATCCGGTGATGCTTATACTGAAACTGATATATGGATAATGTTGCGTGAAGCGTGGTTCAGAGATATTAAACGCATTGAAACAAAATTTGACGCTTCGATTATGATCGGGTACAAATGATAATTACATTTTTCTGCGTTTGGTAAGATAATCTCTTAAAGCTTTGTCAAATGGCTTTGATGTATCAATCAAGTTATAATCAATGTTATGATTATAGCACTCTCTCCTTATGTCATTTATAAAATCCTTCACAGCTTTGGAGTAAGAATTTCGGAGTTGTGAAGGAATCGTAACCATTTCTTCTCCGGTTTCCATGTCAACGAAATTTGCACCGTCACCCAATTTAAAATCAATCTCTCTCGGATCTAAAATATGAAAAACCAGAACTTCATGGTTCCTGTGTCTGAAATGTTTCAAGGCTTGTAATACAGCTTGTTTATCGTCAAAGAAATCACTCATTATTATAACTAATCCTCTGCGTTTTATGCGTTCGGCAAGCTTGTCGAGTGAAATAGCCGTCTGTGTATCGTCTGAAGGCTTGATATTGCTCAAGGTTTTCAGAATTTCTGATATGTATGAAGGCTTGGAACGTGGAGGTAAAAATTTGTTGATATCCTTGTCATAGAGCGATATTCCGACTGCATCACGCTGATTTATCATTAAAGTTGCAAGTGCGGCAGTCAGATAGCAAGAATATTCAAATTTCGTAATATTTCCTTTGGATGCATATCCCATGGATGCACTCGAATCAATTGCTATCATAGCACGAAGATTTGTTTCTTCTTCATATTGCTTGACATAGAATCTGTTTGTACGGGCATATACTTTCCAATCAATATTTTTTGTTTCGTCACCGTGTCGGTATTGTCTGTGTTCTGCAAACTCGACACTGAAGCCATGATAGGGGGAACGATGCAGACCGGTTATGAATCCTTCAACTACCAATCTGGCTATCAACTCAATATTTCCAATCTGTGCTGCCGTCTCCGGCTTTAAATATTTTCTGTAATCTTGCAATTTCTATCTGTTATAATTTCAACCATATTTATAAGGACGTAAATCAAAATTTTATTGTGCAGTGGCTAATCAAACAAATTTATATAATTAAATGTAAATGAAGTGATGATTGTCGGCACTTAGATTATTTCCTGTCAACAACAAATCAATTAGTTCTTCTGACTGAGTCATGTATTGTAATATATTTATTGCTCTTTCTTGGAGAATTCCGTTAGGATAGACCGAGTTGGAAATAGCCCTGTATTTTTTTAATGTCTCTTCATTGTTTCGCTTAGCAGATGTGTGTACTTTTTTGTCCAATTGTTCCAGCAGATTAAATATACTTACTTCAAATCCTTGTATATTTCTTGTAAGTTGAGAATCCACATGTAATACATATTCTGAAAGCTCA
>Ga0172382_10012386_pt1 | contig 11137 bp, 10 predicted proteins | sample Leawel138RmetaG_FD_122245 | JGI IMG/M metagenome (GOLD analysis project Ga0172382, IMG submission 122245) | Leachate microbial communities from a municipal landfill in Southern Ontario, Canada - Leachate well 138R metaG | ecosystem: Engineered > Solid waste > Landfill > Unclassified | place...
CTGGTGTACAGCGGATGTTGGCTGGTCGAAAGCGGGCACCTCTATTCTGTTCGGTCCCTGGAGCATGGGCGCTTGCAGCTTCTTCTATGACGGCCCCTTCGATCCGGCCGAGCGGCTGCGCCTACTGGAACGCCAGCGGGTAACAGTGTATTGCGCACCGGGCACGGAACTGTTCCGCGTCGTCGATGAACAGATCTCGGCCTACGACCTTTCGCAACTGCGTCACACGGTTTCATCCGGGGAAACGCTGAATACGGTGGTGGCAGAGCGTTGGCGCGCCCGCACCGGCATTCCCATCCTTGAAGCCTATGGGCAGACCGAAACCCTGATGACCTTGTTGAACTACCCCTGCAAAGCGGTGCGTGACGGCTCCATGGGCCTGCCGCTTCCTGGATTGGATATGGACGTCATTGACCAGAACGGCAAGCGCCAGCCTGTCAATACGGAAGGTGAAATCGCCATCCGCCTGCCCGCCGCGCAAATGATGCTCGGCTATCTGCACGACGCTGAAAAAACAGCAGAATCCATCGTTCAGGCCGATGGAGAAGAATGGTTTCTGACCGGGGACCGCGGGGCGCGGGACGCCGACGGCTATTTTTACTATCGAGGACGACGCGATGACGTGATCAGCACATCGGGCTACCGCGTCGGCCCCGGCGAAGTCGAGAACGCCCTCCTGGAGCATCCCGCCGTGCTGGAATGCGCCGTCGTGGGCAAACCGGATCGTGAGCGCGGGGAAATCGTCAAGGCCTTTGTGGTGTTGCGTGATGATGCTGAACTGACTGAGCAATTCGTGCGCGAAATTCAGGAACATGTAAAAAGAACCACTGCCCCATATAAATACCCGCGCGAAATAGAAGCGCTGGACGAACTCCCCAAAACCTTGACCGGTAAAATCCAGCGCAAGGCACTGCGCGACCTGGAACGGTCCCGCCTTTCCGGCACTTGACAACCATTTTTCATGCAATCACTTCCCACATCCACCCAAGCTCAGCCCGCCTTCCGGGTCTTTGCCGCTGAAATCGAAAGACGGATATTGGCCGGCGAAATCAAGCCGGGCGATGTCCTGCCTTCAGAAGCCAAGCTCGCAGAAGAACTCGGCGTAAATCGTTCGACGGTGCGCGAAGCCATTCGCGTTCTTGAACAGAACGGGTTTGTACGACGCGAGGTCGGCAGGAAGAAACTGTTCGCCTCGATTCCGCAATCCGGGGACATTTCCCAGCGACTGAAGCTGGTCATGGTGATGGAAAACGTCACTTTCGAAGAATTGTGGGAAGCCATGTACGCGCTTGAACCCGCGGCAGCCCAGGCAGCATCGCAACGCAGGGATGACAACGACCTTGAAGCGCTGGACCGCAATCTTGCCGCAACCCGGGAAGCCCTGTCTGACTCCAAGCGGTTGACGGAACTGGATATCGAGTTTCACATGCTCGTGGCGCGAGCCACCTCGAATCGCGCCTTGGAAGCCGCCCGCACGCCTATCGGCGAATTGTTCTACCCCCCCTTTCTGGCAGTGATGTCCAGACTGAACGCGGCGGAACGTTTGCTGTTTGCGCATGAGCAGATCGTCGAGGCCATTCGTGAGGGGGACGCGCCCAAAGCCCGCCAATGGATGGAAAAACATATTCTGGATTTCCGCCGTGGCTATGAACTGGCCAATCTGGATATGGAACTGCCCGCCCAGCTGCCGGAGATTGCAAACTGACGTGTGTTGGCTATGCCATTATGTCGGCTGATTTACTGAAACTCACTCTGACAGAATACGAAATATTTTGTTTGATATATGAAAAGCATCAGCTCCACATAACTTCTTGATAGAGCGTATCAACTTTGTTATTCTGATTTCAGCCTGCTTAGGCTAAGTAAAAGAAAGGGAAAAACCCACTACAACGGAGGAGACATGGCATTAGCTAAACATGCTGCTACCCGTGTATTTGCCCGTCACTCAGCATTAGCAGTCGCTGTTGTGCTGGCCACTTCACTGGGTAACGCAGCCGAAGCAAAAACGCTGAGGGTATCGTATTACATCGGTGCCTCCCATCCCTTGGTATCAGCCGGTATCACCCCCTTCATGGAAGAAGTCAAAAATGCCGATGTTGGCCTAGACTTCCGCGTCTTTCCAGGCGGGCAGCTGGGCCGGCCGGGCGATTCAATACGAAACCTACAGAACGGCCTGGCGGATATCGGGTTGATCGTCATGTCTTACCACCGCGAAGAAATGCCAGTTTCGCAGGTTGTGAATCTTCCGTGGGAACTCGGCGCTTGGGAAAACACCCATGCTTTGCTGCGCGCTGTCGGTAGCCCAGGCCCGATTTCAGAGGAATGGAAACAACAGGAAATGGTGCTGCTTATCGCTACCACCAATCCCCCCTATGAAATTCATACGGGCAATCGGGCACTGCCCGATCTGGCATCCGCGTCCGGTATCAAGCTGCGCTCACCAGGCGGCTCATACGATGAAGTCCTGCAAGCCGTAGGGGCAAATCCAGTTGCCATTCCTACTCCGGAAACCTTTGATGCAATTTCGCGCGGTATCGTCGACGGAACGGTTTATGCCTTTTCAAACTGGAACAGCATGCGGTTGAGCGAAATTCTCAACCATACGACCGCGAACGTCCGCCTCCCATCACCTGGTGGCCTGACTTACGCCATCTCGCGAAAAACCTTTGATAGCCTTAACGAAGCTCAACAGCGAGCACTACTTGAAGCTGGCCGGACGGCATCCATCCGTGCCCAACGAGCCTTGCTTGAAGAGAATGAAACGGCCTTGAAAACATTCAAGAGCGAAGGCCTTAATACCTATGAATGGCCAGAACAAGACCTCAACACACTGAAAGAAAAATACACAACCATTCGCAACAACTGGGCCAAGAATGTCGATGCCAGTGGCCGTGCCGGTTCCGAGACTTTGGAAACGTTCAATAATATGATGAAGGCCGCCGCAGACAATCCGGAAGACTTTCCGCCTGTCAAACTGCACTGACAACACTTCGAAAAAGCGGTGGCAAGCATGAGTGGTCCGAATAGAACGGGGTGGCCTGTACGAGCTTTCGATATGTTGATCCGACTGGCCGCCTGGATGGCGACAATCGCGATCAGTCTTATCATGCTTGGTATATGTATAGAGGTGGTCCTGAGATATGGTTTCTCCTCTTCCATACACGGCCTGCATCCCATTATCGAAGGGCTCTTGCTTCCCGCCGCCATCTTCCTGGGTGCTCCGCTGGTCGGGCGAATAGACGGGCACATGAAAGTCGACATTCTTCGGCTGGAACATAGGCCTAGGCTTCAGAAAGCACGAAAAATCACATTTTCCATCTTGATAAGTGCGTTCTGGCTGGTCTGCGGGTGGCAGGCAGCCCTTCGTGCCCACGAAGCCTATGTACTTCGCCAATGGCCTATCGGGGAAATAGCCGCGCCCATAGTCATCGTGTACGGCGTCACGGCCTTCGGCTGTTTCCTTGCTGCTTGCGCTCATCTGCTGCCCGGCAGCCTCATAGAGAAAGAAGCGGGTAACGATGCCACCGGGCATTGACCGGCCTGCTACGACCAGAAAAAGAAGGGCTAGGCATGACTCTTATGGATTTGGTGCCGCTTGCGGTATTTTTTGTGCTTTTGCTCGGCGGCATGGCAGTCGCGTTTTCCCTCGCGATTTCAGGCGCGCTCGGCATATATTTGCTGGTAGGGCTGCAAGGCACTCTCGGAATGCTGCAGACCCTCCCTTACCGTACGACTGCCAGTTTCACTTTGGTTGCCATCGCCCTTTTCATCATGATGGCGGAATTCAGCAACGAAAGCGGGATCACGCGGCGGCTTTTCTCGGCAGCCAACGCCTGGGTAGGACACTTGAAGGGGGGCCTGGCCCTGGCCACGGTGCTGGCTTCTGCCGCATTCGGTGCACTTTCAGGCTCTAGCGTAGCCGCAGCGGCCACCATGTCGCGCGTGGCAGTGCCGCAAATGTTGAACCATGGCTATAGCAAGGTCTTCGCAGCCGGCACGGCAAGCATATCCGGGACGCTCGCCATTCTCATACCCCCCAGTATTCCTCTCATCATCTACGGCGTGCTCACAGAAACCTCCATCAGCAGGCTGCTGATGGCCGGGGTAGTGCCAGGCATCATCACCGTGCTGTTTTATCTCATAGTCATTTCTGTCTGGACGCATGTACAACCGTCAGCGGCGCCGACACGCGCTACACGGGCCAAAAAGGGCGAGCGTTTAGAAACCACCAAGTACTTATGGCCATTCATGCTGGTGGTCATATTCATTTTTGGCGCCATGTACGGCGGCATCGTAACCGCTACGGAAGCGAGTGGTATCGGCGCTATGGCCGTGCTGCTGATGTGGCTGATACTAGGTCGTATGCCCGCCTCGGGCATGCATCCAATCAGTACGACTGCCCTGCGGCAGGCCTTTGATCGCGGTTTACGCTCTACCGTGATGATCGTCAGCTTGCTGATTGGCGCATACATTTTTTCATTTTATCTGATCAATAGTGGCGTCACCCAAGTCGTGCTGCAGTATGTGGATAACCTTGATGTGCCCCCAATCGCGATTCTGACTCTGGTGATTATCGTCTACGTGATCCTGGGGCTATTCATGAGCCAGCTCGAGATCATGGTGTTGACCCTCCCTTTTGTCTTCCCCATGATTACATCCCTGGGGTACGACGGAATATGGCTGGGTATCATTGTGGTCAAAACCATCGAAATCGGGCTTGTCACCCCACCAGTTGGCATGAATGTATTTGTCGTCTCCAGCACTTCGGGGATGGTGAGCCCTGGTGACGGGTTCAAAGGCGTTGTCCCGTTTCTTATCGCCGAAGTGGCGACTTTAATATTGTCTATCGCCTATCCCGAAGTTGTTCTGTTTGTGCCCAATGCAATGATGAACTGAGTCATCGGCAGGGCAGGCGCCGCCGTCCTCTGACAGCGGCTGCTTTTCCCCTCTGGCACTCTCACCATCGTTAGGCTGGTGCGTGAGCGGTGAGCCCCCCAGAACCCAAGCGTACAACCCGTAAGCGCGCACGGCCCAGGCTGAGCACGGCGCGTATGCGCGCGCCCAGGAAGACACGGCACCTCAGATTTCTCACACCCAAACAATAAGAAAAGTATTCTAAGTAGAGAATTATGTGATATTGTCTTGATCATCACAAGAACGAATTCTGCTCAAGGCAACGCTGACGGAGGCAAGCAGGAATGGTGGAGACCCAAGGCCAGCAGGCCCCCCAGGATCCGGTCATATTCGATGTGCACGAAGGGGTGGCCATCATCACCCTCAATCGGCCACAGGTACACAATGCATTGAACGATCCCATGCGTGATGCGCTGACCCGCTGCTTTGAAGAGGCAGGCCAGCGCGACGATATCCGCGCCGTACTCCTGATGGGCCGTGGCAAGTCATTCTGCTCGGGTCGCGACACCAAAGGCTTCGTTGATCCAGCTCACGGGGCCAGCCATTCAGCCTTGATTGCAACCGCACAGCAGGTACGCCGTCGACAGCTTGGCTGCGGCAAGCCCATGGTGTGCGCCCTGCAAGGGCATGCAATCGGCGCAGGTGCCGAATTGGCGCTGGGTTGCGATATACGCGTCGCCGCGCATGACATGAAATTCAGTTTGCCCGAAGTTCCCTATGGTCTGGTCGCCGACACGGGTTCATCCACCTTGCTGACGGCGCTGGTCGGGCCGGCGCGCGCCAAATGGATACTGTTGTCCGGCCTGCCTGTCACCGCAGGCGATGCCCAGAGCTGGGGCTTGGTCGAATGGGTGGTGGCGCCTGAAACACTGGAACAAAAGTCACTGGAAATCGTGACCACCCTGGCAAGCCGGCCGGTTGCAGCGCTGCGGCAGCAAAAGCGTTTGATTGATGTGCAGTTTGCACCACTCATCGAAACCGGGCTGGCCCGAGAAATGGCTGCACAACTCCAGCTATTCGACAGCGGCGAATACGAAAACGAAAAAAAACGGCGTGAACAGAAGAAGGGAAGTTGAATCCCGACGATCTGCCACCTCTCTCATAACAATCAACCACCAGCGAGGAGCATATGCAAAAGCGAGTATTCACCAAAGCAGCTTTGATGACGATTCTAGGGCTGGCCTCTGTCGGGATGGGGCCGGTCCTTGCCAGCGATTCCTTCCCCAACAAGCCGATCAAGATCGTCGTGCCGGCGGCACCGGGTGGCCCCACCGACACCATGGGGCGCGTGCTCGCCAAGTTCATGTCAGACAAGGCGGGGGTGCCCGTCATTGTCGAAAACAAGGCCGGTGCAGCGGGCTCCATCGGGGTGCAAGCGGTAGTGCAATCACCGCCCGACGGCTACACCGTTGTACTGGCTGCCATTGATGCGATTACCGTGTTTCCATTGGTAAAGAAGAATCCCCCTTACACCTGGGAAAAGAACCTCACACCCATCACGGTAACCGCAACAACACCCTTTGTTTTCGGCATCGGCGCGGACCTGCCAGTCAACAGCGTCAAAGAATTCGTTGAGCTGTCCAAATCCCGCAAGCTGGCATTTGCGTCGCCCGGTGTGGGGGCGTCCGGCCACGTGGTCATGGAAATGTTCAAGGACCGTACGGGCGCCGAACTGCTGCATGTACCTTATTCGGGTGCGAGCCCTGCCCTGCTCTCCATTGTTGGCGGGGACACCCACATCACGGCCACGTCTCCGATCACGCTCAAGGGCCATATAGACAGCGGCAGGTTGAAGGGTCTGGCAGTCTCCAGCAAAGCGCGCCTGCCCAGCCTACCTGACGTACCCACCATGGAGGAAAGCGGCGTCCCCGATTTCGTGGTCACCCCATGGTTCGGCGTGCTGGCACCGGCGGGAACGCCCGATGCGATTGCCGACAAGCTCCACGAATTGGTGGTCTACGCCATGCGTTCAGAGGAATACAAGGACAAGATCGGGGGTCTGGGCATGACGATCGAGCCCATGAGCCGCAGCGAGTATGTACAGATGCTCACCGACGAGACCAAGCGCTGGCGAGAAATCATTGAGGCAGCCCATATTTCGAGCGACGACTGAGGCGGCGATTCTGTCAGGGGGCCCTCCATGCCCCCTGCCCCCCATCCTTCGGAAACTGCTGTCTAGCGTAAAATCCTCCCTTAACCGTCAAATGCTTCCCACAACGCAATGCCAGAGACAGCCGAATTCACGATCACTCCGAAACCCGACGAAAAGCCCAAGGGCAAGGTCGTCGGTGCGGTCGTCAATGCTGCCAAGATCATGCGCTTCCTTCGCGCCACCGGGGGGCCCGCCACCGTCACGCAAATCACACGTGGCGTGGAAATCAACCCCAGCACCTGCTTCAACATCTTGCGCACGCTAATACAGGAAGACTTCGTACAGTTCGATTCCACATCCAAGACCTATCAGCTCAGCCTGGGGCTGGTGGGCCTGGCGCATGGGGCGCTTGAATACAGCTCACAGCTGCATACGCTCAAGCCTCTGATCGAAGAACTGGCGCACAAACACCGCATGACAGCAGCCATCTGGCGCCGCGTATCAGACAACCGGATGATGCTGGTATCGGCGGCTGAAAGCGATGCTCCCATCCGCATATACGCTCGCGCTGGCTCACGTTCGCCGCTGCTGCTCGGTGCGTCGGGCCGTGTGCTGACGGCGTATTCGTCGCTAGACCAGTCGGCACTGAAGGAACGCTTCGAAAAACTGCGGCTGGCACGCCCTCTGGATTTCGAGACTTATCTGGAACAACTTGATGAGGTTCGTCGCACGGGCTATGCCATCGACGACGGTTATGTAACGCCGGGCACGATCACGATCGCAGTGCCAGTGCTCGAATCAAGCGACACTGTCAATTTTGCATGTGCCGCCATTCTGTTCAACGGCCAGTACGATGACAAACAGCTGGCCGCCATCACGGAAGACGTCATACAGGTAGGGCGAGCCATGCTGGGTTCCACGACATCGGCCGCAACGCCCACGCAGCCTGCCGCCACCAAGCGTGCAACACCGGCCAAACGCGCAGCAGCGGCCTCAGGCCAGCCACGGCAACGCAAAAGCCGGGCAACCGCCTGACGGTAAACCGTACAGGCAATGGCCCGGCTACATTGCCACAAGGGACCCTCTGATCAAGCGCCCGCTTTCCGCTCGACTTGATCAGAGGGTCCCAAGCGTGTAACGCTTGTAGCGCAAACAGCCTATCAGCTGAAGGTGAACTCGCCCGCGTCCAGAACCACTTTTTCGCGTGCCGGCACGGAACAGCGGAACACTGCCGTACCATCGCCCACATTCCAGACTTCGGTACGCAAGGTCTCGCCTGGGAATACCGGTGACGTGAAACGCGCACCAAAGCTGCGTACCCGGCCCGGATCACCCCCGCAGACTTCGCGCATGAGCACATAGCCTGCAATGCCCCAGGTTGCTGCGCCGTGCAGAATGGCGCGGGGGAAGCCCACCTGCCGCGCCACAACCGGGTCGGCGTGCAAGGGGTTGTAATCACCCGAGAGCCGGTAGATCAATGCCGCCTGCGGAAGAATATCGAAATCAACGACATGATCCGCGGCACGATCGGGGCGTGCAGGCATGGCCGGCCCAGGCGCGCTACGCGTTGCCGGCCCGCCAAAGCCACCATGGCCACGCAGAACTATCGTGTTCAGGACTTCGCAAAGCAGTTCGCCGTGAGTGTCTCGTACATCACGCACGGTGTAGAACAGGCAATCCTTGCCCTCCCCCTTGTCCACGACATCGGTGACACGCAATTCCCCGACCACTTCGCCTTCCACCGGCAGTGGCTTATGCATACGCAAGGACTGTTCACCATTAAGCACCTTGCGCCAGTCGATTCCCAATTCTGGATGTTCCTTGATCCAGAACCCCGGATACCCGAGAACACCGCCGAAAGTCGGCAATACCTGCAGCCCCTGTTCATAGACAAATGGCAGGTCGTCTTCCTGTGCGCCCAGGCCCAAGCCCAGGGCATACAGCATGACGTCCTTCTGGGTATAGCGATGCTCAACGCGGGTGCGATATGCCCGCAACGCGTCTAGTGCGATAGCCATCAGACTGGATCCCAGCAAAATACGTCGCCGCTGCGACTCAGGGGATAGAAGTCACTCTGGAACGCCGGCAGCATATGTTCGGCCAAGGCTTGTGGAGTCCAGCCGTCGCTGCGCTGTACCGCACGGATGGGGCGCGGCTGGCTGAACAGGAAGATTTCGTTTTTGCGCGAACCAAAGATCTGCCCTGTCACATCCTTGGAAAGATCACTGGCCAGGAACACCGACAGCGGCGCAATCTTGGCAGCCGTCATGGTCTTGATACGCTCGACACGCTGTTTTTCTTCCGGCGTCTCGGTGGGGATGGTACCGACCAGGCGGCTCCAGGCGAAAGGCGCGATGCAATTGGAACGGACGTTGTAGCGCTGCATGTCCAGGGCAATCGCTTTCGACATGCCGACCACCCCAAGCTTGGCGGCAGCGTAGTTGACCTGGCCGAAGTTGCCCACCAGGCCGGAAGCAGACGTAAAATGAACGAAACTGCCGCGGTTGCGCTCACGGAAATGCATGGCAGCCGCTCGCGATACATTCCAGTAGCCTGTAAGGTGTACCCCGATTACCGCGTGCCAGTCGTCATGCGACATCTTGTGAAAGATGCGGTCGCGCAGGAAGCCGGCATTGTTCACTACGGAATCCAGTTGGCCGTAAGTATCTATGGCCTGGCGAACCATGTCTTCGGCCGCAGCCGGGTCGGTGATGCTGCTCGTGTTGGCAACGGCCTTGCCGCCGAAAGCCTGGATCTCGGCAACCACATCGTGAGCCGGGCTGGAATCCGTACCACCGCCTTCGGGGTCGGAACCCAGATCGTTCACGACAACGGATGCACCTTCCTTCGCTGCCAGCAAGGCAATTTCGCGCCCAATCCCACGGCCTGCTCCGGTGACCAGCACGACCTGATTTTCGAGACAACCTGCCATATTCAACTCCTTTGTCTTTGGAAATATTTATTTGACGAGATCACGACCGATCAGCATCTTGAGGATATGATTGCTGCCGGCCGAAATACGGTTGACACGGGCATCCGCATACGCCCGCGCGATCGGCGTTTCCCACATATAGCCCATACCGCCGAAGAACTGCAGACAGCGGTCGATGACCATGCCTTCGCATTCCGAAGCCCTGAGCTTGGCTGCTGCTGCTTCAATTTCGGAAAGTTCACCCTTCAGATGCTTCCCGATGCACCATTCAATGAAGGAACGGTGCACAAGAAATGTCGACCACAGATCTGCCAGTTCGAACTGGGTGTTCTGAAACGCCGATATGGGTCTACCAAAGGCTTCGCGTTCCTTGACGTATCTGAGCGTGTCATCCAGCACGACCTGCATCGCCGCCGTTGAACGCACAGCTGAAGTCAGGCGTTCCTGCACCAGCATACCCATAAGCTGAAAGAAACCCTGCCCTTCTTCAGTACCAATGAGGTTGGTGGCCGGCACCCGTACATCATCAAAGAAGAGTTCCAGAGTGTCCTGTGCCTTGCGGCCGATCTTCTTGAGCATGGTGCCGCGCACGAAACCCGGCCTGTCGGTTTCCACCAGAATAAGACTGATGCCCCGGGCACCCGCGGAAGGGTCGGTCTTGCAGGCGACGATGACGACATGGGCCTGCTGGGCATTACTGATGAAGACCTTCTGACCCTTAATGACGTAGTCGTCGCCGTCACGGATTGCAGTGGTGCGTATGGCCTGCAGGTCGCTGCCGGCATGCGGCTCTGTCATGGCAATCGCGAAGATCGCTTCGCCGCTGACCGCCTTGGGCAGCCATTCGCGCTTCTGGGCCTCGGTACCATACAACTGTATGTACGGCGCGGCCGTATCGGAGTGACCAGCAAACGCCGGCGCGCCCCCGCCGGCGCGTGCCATTTCCTGGGCCAACACCATGTTATGGATATAGTCGCCGCCCGGCCCACCGTATTCTTCAGGCACATCGCAACACAGCATGCCGTTTTCACCGGCTTTCAGCCATACTTCGCGCGGGACGGTACCCAATGCTTCCCATTCTTCTCTGTGGGGGATGAGCTCATTGTCAACGAAACGGCGTGCCGTCTGCTGAAAAATCAAATGCTCTTCTTTTAGAAACTGTTCACCGATCATGGCTGCTCTTGGTTGGAGTTGTGGAA
>Ga0172382_10012387_pt1 | contig 11136 bp, 12 predicted proteins | sample Leawel138RmetaG_FD_122245 | JGI IMG/M metagenome (GOLD analysis project Ga0172382, IMG submission 122245) | Leachate microbial communities from a municipal landfill in Southern Ontario, Canada - Leachate well 138R metaG | ecosystem: Engineered > Solid waste > Landfill > Unclassified | place...
CTGGTTTCCGCTCCTTCTTTTTTTCTCAATAGGTGATGACGATGGCAAGGCAAGGTTTGAGCGCGCACGCGGGCGCGGGTGAAGTCGGACTGCCCCCGGATTTCCGGTGGCCGGACAACAAGCGTGTTGCCGTGTTTTTCCGGGTGGCCTGCGAAGGGTGGTCCGACGGCGCCTGGCCGGCGCTGGGCCCAATGGGCAACCCGCTGAAGGCGGGCGTGCCGGACTTGAATGCGCTCGGCTGGGTCGAGTATGGGATGCGCCGCGGCATGGAACGCATCCTGAAGGTCCTGGACCGGCAGCAAATCAAGGCCACGATGCTCATTTGCGCCGTTCTGGCGGAGCGCTACCCGGGCGTGGTGAAAGACATTGCCGACGCGGGCCATGCCATTGCCGCGCATTCGTATGGCATGGACGTCATTCCCGCCTACCTGGATGAAGCGGCGGAGCGCGCTAACATCCGCCGAACGAGCGACATCTTTGAAAGCCTGCTTGGACGGCGGCCGTTGGGCTGGATCAGTCCCCGCGCCACGCCAAGCCCGCACACCGCAAGGCTGCTGTCGGAGGCGGGCTATCTATGGCATGGCGATACGATGAATGACGACCTGCCCTATAAAGTGGAGTTCGGCCAGTCCAGCCTTTTCGCCTTTCCCGGCGGCATGGAGCTGAACGATACGCCCCTGTCCATCCGCTATGGCAATTCGCCGCGGATGATGCATGACATATTCGATGACTGGCTGGATTTTGTCAGAACGCATGAGGAGGGCGCTTGCCGGATTTCACCGTCCATCCATGCCCATGTCTTCGGGCGGCAGACCGGGATCAAGGTTTTTGAGGAACTGATCGAGAAAGCCAAGGCGCAGCCGGATATCTGGATCGGCACGCAGGATGAGGCGATCAGCCATATCCGGCAGTTCATCTAGCGGGTTCACGAAAGAAGGAGACATCAATGCGTACTTACGGAGAAAACCTTGGGACGGCCCGGCGGCTGTTCGCCGTTGTCCTGGCAAGTGCCCTGTGCGCGCTTGGCCCGACGGTCAGCCAGGCGCAGCCGCGCAGCGGCGGCGAGTCGTTTGCATCGCGGCCGCTCAACCTGATCGTGACTTTCGCGCCAGGGGGGTCCACCGACATCGTCGGCAGGTTGATTGCACAAAAACTGGGTGAACAGCTCAATCAGACCGTGGTGGTGCTGAACAAGCCGGGCGCGTCCGGCTCCATCGGCGTGAGCGAATTGGTCCGGGCGCCGGCGGATGGCCAGACGCTGCTGGTCAATATCGTGACGACGGCGGTCATCAATTCAATGACACTGCCGTCGGTGCCTTATGATCCGGTCAAGGATTTGCAGCCCGTCGCGCTGGTTGGCATGCTGCCGAACGTCGTCATCATCAACAAGAATATTCCGGCCAGCAATCTTGGCGAGTTCGTGACCTGGGCACGGGCCCATCCCGACAAGGCAACCTTCGGAACCGGCGGGCCGGGAGGCGTCCAGCATCTGACCGGCGAATTGCTGGGCGATCTATTGGGCTTTACCTGGACGCACGTGCCCTACAAAGGCGCGGCGCCTGCCATCCAGGATTTGCTGGGCGGCAATATCTCCGCCGTGATTGACAACGTGACGGGCCCGATGAGTTTCATCAAGAGCGGCCAAGTCCGGGCTCTGGGCGTCACGACCAATCAGCGGGTGGCGGAATTGCCGGATGTGCCAACGCTGAATGAGGCAGGCGCGAAGGGATTCAGCAATTCGAGCTGGATCTCCGTCTTTACCCGGTCGGGCGTCCCCGATGCCGTGTTGCGCAAACTGGAGGCCGCCGTCCTGGCAGCGGCGCGGGACCCGGAGTTTCAGGACAAGCTGCGTGAGCTGGGCGCAATCCCCACACAGATGAATACCGAAGAACTGACCCGCTTCTGGCTCGATGAGTTCCCGTATTGGGAGCAAGCCGTCAAAAGCGCCAAGCTGCAAGGAAAGCAACCATGATTGAGGAAAGACTGAAAACCTTGGGCATCACGTTGCCGGATGCCCCCGTCATCAAGGCCAACCCGGCACTGGTTCCCGGGGTGGAGGCGGGCGGTTTGTTCTTTTGCCAGGGAACGCTGGGGCACACCAACGGCACGTTCCCCTATTTGGGCAAGGTCGGCGCCGACGTCACGGTTGAGCAGGCCTATCAGTCCGCCCGGTTGTGCGCCATCAATCACCTGGCGCAGGCCAAGGCCGTGCTTGGCAGTCTTGACCGGCTGGAGCGCGTGGTGCAGCTGATCATTTACGTCAACGGCGCGCCGGGCTTCGAGCAAGCGCCTTATGTGTCCAATGGCGCGTCCGATCTTTTCGTCGAGGTGTTTGGCGCGGAGAAAGCGGCCATGGCGCGGGCCAGCCTGAGCGTGCCCGATCTGATCTATACCGCTCCGGTCGAGACAATTTGCGTCTTTGGCCTGAAAGCTTGAGGAGAACGACATGAAAACCTTGATGGCGGCTGTGACGGTTGGCTTGCTGGGCATGGGTTCCAGCACGGCCTTGGCCGCGGACTGGCCGACCAAGCCTGTTACCCTGGTGAGCGCCTGGACCCCGGGCGGGGCCAACGATATTATTGCGCGGTCTCTGGCCAAGGACTTCAACGAGGAGTGGGGGCAGTCGGTCATTGTTGAAAACCGCCCGGGCGCTTCCGGCACGATCGGCACGGCGCACGTTGCGCGTTCCGCACCGGATGGCTATACCCTGACCTTGGGCAGCCTGCCTTCGTACTCCACGGCTGAACTGCTTTATGACACGCTGAGCTACGATCCCAAGAAAGACTTTACGCCGATCTCAATGGTGGCCATTGTGCCGAATCTGTTGGTCGTGAACCAGGATTTGCCGGTGAATTCGGTCAAGGAATTGATTGAGTACGCAAAAAAGAATCCGGGCAAGCTGAGCTTTTCCTCAGTCGGCAACGGCTCGTCGTCCCATCTGGCGGGGGAATTGTTCAATCGCCTGGCCCAGGTGGAGACCATCCACATTCCCTACAAGGGAACCGCGCCCGCCATGATCGATCTGGTCGGTGGACGGGTGACCTTTGCCTTTGAAAACATGCCCGCCTTGCTGCCCATGATCGAGGATAAGAAGCTCAAGGCCTTGGCCGTCACGTCCAAGGAGCGCTCTCCGCTGCTGCCGGAGGTGCCGACCATGATCGAAGCCGGCCTGGCCGATTTTGAAATGGGCGCCTGGTATGGCCTGTTTGGCCCCGCTGGCATGCGTCCCGCCGTGGTGGAGAAAATCAACGGAAGTGTCCGGAAAAGCCTGGATTCGCCGGAGATGAACACGCGCCTCAAGGCCTTGGGCGCCAACGTGATCGGATCGACGCCGGCGCAGGCGGAGGAGTTTTTGTTGAATGACATCCAGAAGTGGACGGCGGTGTTGAAAGCCGCACCCCAGCCCTGAAGCGGAACCATGATGAATCAAAAAAATGACGCCATGCCGTCGCTGTATGACAAAACCGCGCTGATTGTTGGCGGCAGCCAGGGTCTGGGGTTGGCTATTGCCCAGGGGCTGTCGCGCGCGGGCGCCCGGATCGTTCTGGTTGCCAGAAGCGAAGACAAGCTTATTGCGGCTCAGAAGCAGTTGCAGCAGGAAGGCGCGGTCTGCCGGTTCATCGTGGCGGACGCCACTGACCCGGCGCAGGTTCGGGCTTGCGTTGAACAAGTGAGCATCTGGTTTCCGGGGATTGATGTGCTGGTCAACGCGGCGGGCGGCAGCCTGCGCCAGAACGTGCTGGACATGTCGGACGACGCGTGGCGCAAGACCGTTTCCATGAATCTGGATTCCGCCTTTTTCTTTTGCCGTGAAGTGGGGCGCCACATGACGCGCGCGAGGCGAGGGTCAATCATCAATCTGGCCTCGACGGCCGGTCTCAGGGGCCGGAAGGGAAATACGCCGTATGCCGCGTCCAAGGCCGCTGTGATTTCGCTGACGAAGTCCTTGGCGATGGAATGGGCGGAAACGGGGGTCCGGGTCAACGCGATCAGCCCGGGCCGCTTTCTGACGCCGTTGACCGAGGCGGAGATGTCAGACCCGGATAAATATGCGCGCTTCGTCACGCAAGTGCCGCTGGGGCGAATTGGCGACCCGGAGGAAATCGTCTGGCCCGCCTTGTGGCTGGCCAGTGATGCATCGAGTTTCGTGACCGGCGCCAATATCGTGCTAGATGGCGGGCAGACGGTGGATTGAGCGCGGCGCGGCGCCTGTAAAAAAACGCCTTCGGCGCGGGGCCGAAGGCGTTTCGGGACGGAGTGCGGCAGGTGCTGGATCAGCGGGCCTGCGTGAATCCGTAAAGCCGGTCGGGGTTGTCCACCAGCAGTTTCTGGCGCAGCGCCGGATCCGGGCAGAAATCCAGCATCAGGTTGACCAGTTCGCCGTCATTGGGCATGTCTTTCGAGATGTTCGGATGCGGCCAGTCGGTTCCCCACAGCACGCGGTCCGGCGCGGTCTCGATCAATTTGCGCGCGAACGGGGCGGCATCGTCAAACGGACGTTTGCCGACCGACACGCGCTCGCTGCCGCACACCTTGACCCAGGCCAGCGGGTTCTGCATCAAGTCCAGCAAGGCCTTGAACGGCGCTTGATCCAGGCCCTTGGCGGCTTGGACCCGGCCCATGTGATCAATGACGAACGGGACCTTGATGCGCTGGATACGCTCGAAGTAGGCTTCAATGTCCTGCGCATCAAGGTGCAGGACCACGTGCCAGCCCAATTCGGGCAGGCGCTCGATGGTCTTGTCGAAGATGTCCAGGTCCGGCGCGCCGCCCAGGTGCTGGACGAAGTTGAAGCGCACGCCGCGCACGCCGCCCGCATGCAGGTCGGCCAGTTGTTCGTCGGTCTCGCTGCCGTTGACGATGGCAACGCCGAGGTAGCGGCCTTCGCTGCGCGCGATGGCGTCGAGCATGGCGCGGTTGTCGTCGCCATGGCAGCTTGCCTGGACGATGACGGCCCGGTCCAGGCCGAGGAAATCATGCAAGGCCCTGAGCTTCTCGAACGGAGCGTCGGGCGGGGTATAGCTGCGATCGGGGGCGTAGGGGAACACATCGCCAGGACCGAAGACGTGACAATGCGCATCACATGCCCCGGCGGGCAGCGAGGATTTGGGTTTTACGGGATTCGGATCCGGTGCTGCGCAGGTTTTCATGCTGCTCACTTCCTTTTTTACGCGGGTTTACGGATTGAGGTCATCCAGGCTGTCAACATAGCGAAGGCCCGCGGCTTCCAGCTTGGGACGCATGTTGTACATGTCAAGGCCCAGAATGCCGGAGGCCAGCTTTTCACGCTTGGCGCCTTCATCGGCGGTGCGCTGCTCGGCCTTGGCCAGGACGGCGGCGGCTTTTTCATGCGGAACGACCACGACGCCATCGTCATCGGCAATGATCAGGTCGCCGGGGCGGACATAGGCGCCCGCGCAGACCACCGGCACGTTGACCGAACCCAGCGTGGCCTTGATCGTGCCTTGCGGGTTGATGGCCTTGGACCAGACCGGGAAACGCATCTCGGTCAGCGTGGAGACGTCGCGCACACCGGCGTCAATGATCAGGCCCTTGACGCCGCGCGCCTGCAGCGAGGTGCCGAGCAGGTCGCCGAACATGCCGTCGGCGTTTTCCGTATTGCAGGCCACGACCAGCACATCGCCGGGCTGGCATTGTTCGACGGCAACGTGGATCATCCAGTTGTCGCCGGGCTGGGCCAGCACCGTCACGGCCGGGCCGCAAATGGCGGCGCCCTGGTAGATGGGACGCATATAGGGGCGCATCAAGCCAACACGGGTTTGCGCTTCATGAACGGTGGTTGCACCGTGAGTGGCCAGCTTTTCACAAATGGCCGGATCCGTGCTCGGTTTGTTGCGAACGACGACGCCTAACATGGGGGCTCCTAGATGGTAAGCGGGCTGTCATCAAGACAGCCCGAGAAGGATTTACTGCTGCGGAATCTTGGCGTCAACGATGACTTTGTTCCACTTCTTGATTTCGTCTTGCAGGAACGCGTGGAACTCTTCCGGCGAGTTGGTGCGTGGCTGCATGCCGATGTCAACCAAGCGCTTGTTGTAGCTGGGGTCAGCCACGACTTCGCGGATCGCGGTGTTGAGTTTCTCGATGACTTCCTTCGGCGTGCCGACGGGCGCGGCAAAACCGTTCCACGACGAAGCGGCGTAGCCTTTCACACCGCTTTCATCCACGGTCGGCACGTCGGGGAACTGCGGGTTGCGTTTCGCGGCGGTGAACGCCAGTGCGCGCAGGTCACCCGATTTCAGGTTGCCGATGACGGCGGGCAGCGTTTCAAACAGGACGTCGGCATTGCCGCCGCGCACGGCCGTGATGACTTCACCGCTGGACTTGAACGGAATGGTCGGGGACTCGACCTTGGCGGCCGCGCGGAACATTTCCGAAGACAGGTGCTGCGTGCTGCCGACCGCGATGGTAGCGATGTTGAAGCGGTCAGGATTGGCGTGCGCCGCTTTCAGCATGTCCTGCAGGTTTTTATGCGGGCTGGCCTTGTCCACCGCAACCACCAGGTCAAACTCGCCAACCATGCTGATCATCGAGAATTGCTTGACGGGATCGTAGGGCAGATTCTTGAACAGCGACGGGCTGACGGCGTTCTGGTTGTTCACGATGAACAGCGTGTAGCCATCGGCGGGGGCGCGCAAGAAGTTCTGCGCTGCGGAAATACCCCCGGCGCTGGGCATATTTTCTACAATGAGAGATTGACCCAGTTTTTCGTTCAGGCCTTGCGCAACCAGACGGGCGGTTACGTCGGCCACGCCGCCGGGGCCGAAGGGCACGATGACGCGGATGGGTTTGGTCGGGTAATTGGTTTGCGCGGCGGCGGGTTGGAGCCAAGCCATTGCCAAGGCTGCGCTGAGCCCAACTTTGACCATACGGGATGTGATCATGGGACGTCTTCCTCTTGATTGCGGCACACCTCTTGTCTTGTATTGCTTGAGGTGGCTGGCGGATGAACTGAAAGAATAGAACTACTTGTAGCCCATTGTGGGCTGAATTCGCAGGTTGCGAAACACAAATCAGCACTATCTGTTATGCGTAATATGCATGAACGGAGGAATGAATGGATCTAAAACAATTAGAATGTTTCGTCCGCGTGGTGGAGTTTGGAAGTATAACGCGCGCGGCTGTCACACTGAACCTGTCCCAACCCGTGGTCAGCCGCCATGTCCGGCAACTTGAAATCGAGCTGAAAGAGCATCTGCTTGACCGGAACGGACGCGGCGTGGTGCCGACCGAGGCGGGCAAGCGCCTGCTTGAGCGGGTCAAGGGGATTCTGCACCAGGTCGAGCTGGCAAAACAAGAGATCGCAGATCAGCGCAGCTCGCCGTCCGGCAAGATCGTGGTGGGCATGCCGCCCACCGTTGGCAAGGTCATGACGGTGCCGTTGGCCTCCGCCTTCAAGGCCAAATTTCCGCGCGCGTCGCTGGGCGTGGTGGAAGGACTGACCATGTCGATGCAGGAATGGCTGCTGCTGGGACGGCTGGACTGTGCGCTGTTGTATAACCCCTCTCCAAACCAACAGGTCAGCTATCAACATATCTGGTCGGAAGCGTTGTGCCTGATCGGCAAGACAGGCGCCAATGGCAAGCCGATGCCCGCGGAAGTGCCGCTCAGGGAGATGGCCAACTACCCGCTGATCATTCCGGGGCAACCGAATGCCTTGCGCAATCTGCTTGAAGTGGAATGCGCGCGGCGGGACATCGCGCTCAATATCTCGCTGGAAATCGATGGCATCGAGTCTCTGCTGGATTTGGTGGAGCGCGGCATGGGCTATGCGGTGCTGTCAAAAAATGCCATTGCCGGCCGCCAGCGGCATGGGCTCAGCGCGAGCAAAATCGTGGATCCGATGGTGGAGGCGAGGCTGTTCATTGCCACGTCAAATCAGCGGCCGCTGACCCGCTTGGCGCAAAGCACGATGGAGTGGCTGTTGGCTGAAATCAAAAAAGGCAGCCTTGGTTCCGGTTTCGAACCGATTCAAGGCAGCGGCGCGAAGGGGGCCGCCGCCGCGGTTGAGGAGTCCGCATCCCCCTGACGGGCGGGATTGTGCGCGGTTTGATTGGGTTCAAAGCGTAATAATGTTTTCATAATCGTCACGAATGTGAGGGTTATGAGGTTTTCAACAAAAAATGTCGCCTGGTTTAGACATTTGTTTTGATTCGTTTATCTCTTTTTCAAAATTCTGATCTGTAATGGGTGCAGCAGTCTTCAAAAGGAGTGCACGATGAATCAATCCGATATGATCTATCTCCAGGGCGAAAGAGAATACCGAATCAAGGCCTTGGTTGCTGATTTACAGGGCAATGGATTCCGTGGCTATGTTGAAGTGAGCCGTATTGATGGCCATGGGAAAATTGACAACAACTATTTGCGCTACGGAAAGTTGATCCGGGCAACCTGGATGGAAGCCCTTGAGGATGCCGAGCAGTTGGGCAATGAACTTGCGCATCAGGATTGCGTGGATGGATTGGTGCATTGCTTTTCAACCCGCAGCCCGAGCAGCACGGACGCCATGCTGAGCATCTTGAGGAGCACCGCGGCGCCGTCCGCCCGCGCCAGCGCCTAAGCGCGCGTCATGAGTAAAATACGAACCTGACGGATCACCGCCGTCAGGTTCGTTTTTTTTGCGGCGCCGTTTCGATGGCGGCTTGCGTGAGGGCGTTTTTTCAGGGCGTGTCATGACTCTCTTGGTAACCGGCGGCGCCGGTTTTATTGCTAGCAACTTCATTCAGCATTGGTGTCAGACCCAGACCGAACCTGTCGTGACGGTGGATGCCTTGACCTATGCCGGTCATCGCGCCAACCTGATGCATCTGCCCGTGACGGCCAGGCACCGCTTCATTCAAGCGGACTTGAGAGAGCGGGAAGCCGTTGAACGGCTGCTTGATCACGTCAAGCCAAGGGCAATTCTGCACGCTGCCGCGGAAACCCACGTGGACCGCTCCCTGTATTACCCCGTGGAGACGGTGCACAACAATGTCATGGGAACCGCGCACCTTTTGCAGGCGAGCCTGGACTACTGGAAGGGCCTGCCCGCCGAGCAGGCCGCCGCGTTCAAGTTCGTGCAGGTTTCAACCGATGAGGTTTATGGAAGCCTGCCCGCGGAAGCACCGCCCACGCCCGTGGGCGCGGCCTTTCATCCCAACAATCCTTACTCGGCCAGCAAGGCCGCCGCCGATCATCTGGCGCGCGCCTGGCATCAAAGCTTTGGCCTGCCGGTGATGGTGACGTTTTGCGGCAATAACTATGGCCCGCATCAATATCCGGAAAAACTGATTCCCTTCATGATCCGGCAAGCCCTGGCGGGCAAGCCGCTTCCCTTGTATGGCACTGGCCTGCAGCAACGGGACTGGATCCATGTGCTCGATCACTGCCGCGCCTTGGCAAGCGTGCTGGAGCACGGCGTGGCAGGCCAGCATTACCATTTCGGCAGCGGCTCCAACATCAGCAACCTGGCTTTGCTTGAACAAGTCTGCGATCAACTGGATCAACTGCGCCCGTTGCCGGGCGGGGCGTCCTATCGGTCGCAGATCTGCTTCATCGCGGACCGGCCTGCGCATGATCAGCGTTATGCGCTGGATAGCGGGGTGTCCGAGCGTCTGCTGAATTGGCGCTGCGAAATTCCGTTGGAGCGCGGCATTGCCTTGACGGTTCAATGGTATCTGGAGAACCCGGATTGGTTTGACGCGGTGTCCGATGACGCGCTGAGCGCCTGGTATCGGCTGCACTACCCGGACAATGTTCTGCCATGAGCGCGCAATCAGGGACGCGCCTCCGCCAGAAGAACCGGCTGGAGCCGGACCACCCCGCCTCGGGGCCTATCTTGTTGACGGGCGCTTCGGGACAGCTGGGCGCGGCGTTGCTGCCCGGCCTGCGGCGGCGTTATGGCCAGCAGGTGCGCGGCTTGACCCGTCGTGAGCTGGATTTGACGCAAGGGGATCGGCTGGATGCCTGCCTCGAGCGTCTGCAACCGCGCCTGATCCTCAATACCGCCGCCTGGACGCAGGTCGATCTGGCCGAGCGCCATCCCGGGGCCGTGATGGACATCAATCGCGATGTGCCACAACAATTGGCCCGCTGGGCCGCCGCGCACGGCGCGCCATTGATCCAATTGTCAACGGATTATGTATTCGATGGCCAAGCGCGGCGGCCCTATAAGGAAACAGATCCGGTGCGCCCCTTGTCGGTCTATGGCCGCAGCAAGGCGCAGGCGGAAACCTTGATCCTGGCTGAAGCGGCCGAGGCCTACATCGTTCGCACTAGTTGGCTGCTCAGCTTGCAGGCGCCGGGCTTCTTGAATGCCATCCTGGCCCGGGCCCGCGAAGGCCAGCCGTTGCGCGTCGTGGCGGACCGCTACGGGACCCCGACGCCGGTTGACTGGCTGGCGGCGGCCTTGCTGCACTTGGTGGAGCGGGTGCTGAGCGCGCCGGGCGCTGCGTCGCCCGGGATTTATCATCTGGCCGGGCAAGGCGAAGCCAGTTGGTGGGAGGTGGCTACCTTCATGCTGTCTTTTCTGCGTGACCACGGCGTGTCCTTGCCCTTCGCGCCGGATGCGGTGCAGGCCATTGCCGCCACCGAGTATCCAAGTGAAGCTGCGCGTCCCGATTACAGTTGTCTGGACAGCGCCTTGTTTTGTCAAACCTTTGACTGGCAGCCGCTGTGCTGGCGGCGGGGGCTGGCGCAGTTGCTGTCCTCCATGTTGCCGGGACCAGGAGAGCGCTAATGGAATGCCGTCCCAGTTCGATCCCAGAGGTCTTGTTGCTGACGCCACGGCGGCACCATGATGCGCGGGGGTATTTCTTTGAAGCCTATCAACAGCAGCGTTACCAACAGGTCTTGGGCTGTTCCGTCAGCTTTGTCCAGGACAATGTCAGTTGCTCACGTCAACATGTCTTGCGCGGCTTGCATTATCAGATCGGTCGGGCCGAGCAGGGGAAGTTGGTCCAGGTGCTGCAAGGCGCGATTCTTGACGTGGCGGTTGATCTACGGCGCGGTTCGCCCAGCTTCGGCCGCTGGACGGCCAATCGCCTGGATCAGGAAAGCGGTGTGCAATGCTGGATCCCACCGGGCTTTGCCCACGGCTTCCTGACCTTGAGCGAACAGGCGTTGGTCAGCTACAAA
>Ga0172382_10012388_pt1 | contig 11136 bp, 11 predicted proteins | sample Leawel138RmetaG_FD_122245 | JGI IMG/M metagenome (GOLD analysis project Ga0172382, IMG submission 122245) | Leachate microbial communities from a municipal landfill in Southern Ontario, Canada - Leachate well 138R metaG | ecosystem: Engineered > Solid waste > Landfill > Unclassified | place...
AGAATTATAGAAGGACCAAAAGTTATCACATATCAAACTTATCTAAATGATAAAGGAATAATGAACATATTGGAGAGTAGACTAGATTAACAACACTCTTCACCAAACGTCAGTTTTTTTAAAGCTTTAGTCTCTTGAAAATCTTAGTTTATTGTACTAAAATATATGTTGAGGAGTGAGAATATTTATGGAATATACTGTCAATGATTTTCCAACGAGATATTTTGCGGGAATCGAGCTTATTGGTGGTTTAAAAGTTAATACTGATGATTATGATAAAATCCCTGGTTTGTGGGATGATTTTCGAACTGTTTATGTAAAAGATATCCCTAACAAGACTATGCCACTTAAATATATCGGTTTGGAAATGTATCGGTTTGATTTTTTAGAGTCAAAAACCATGGATTACTTTGCTTTGGTAGAGATTGAAAAACTTTTTGAAATTGATGATGATGAAGTAGTCACTAAAAAATTGCCTAAAGGACGATATATAAGTTTTTCTATTGATGGATCAAAACTTAAAGACGAAGTCGAAAAAGTCTATAAATATATCGAAGATGAACAGATTAATATCCATCTAGGATTTGATGTTAAAGAGTATTTTTTTGCTGATGAAGATAACGAACATATGTTACTAAGTTTTAAATTAGAAGATTAATTTCGAGTGGCTTTTAAAGCCACTTTCTTTTGCAAAAAATCTCAAAAAAGTTCATTCATTGTTTAATAATTATGTTATAATATTTTTAGTGTAAGCGTTTTTAAAAAGGAGAACATATAAAAGAAAATGATCGATCTAACAAATTTAAAGAGCTTAGAAATGATGGCGGTTGTTAAAGACAAGCCAGAAAAAGGATTTTCTATTGTAAAAAAGACAATATCAACTGAATTAAAACCTGGTGAGGTATTGATTAAAGTTAACAGCGTTAGTTTTTGTGGAACTGACTCCCATATCTATAATTGGGACAAGTGGGCTCAAAATCGTCTTAAATTACCTTTAACAGTAGGTCATGAATTTACTGGAGAAGTCATAAAAATCGCCAATGATGTAACAAGAGTAAAACTTGGCGATACTGTCAGTGCAGAAACTCATATCATCTGTAATGAATGTGAGTTTTGTTTAAGGGGTGAAGGACATATCTGTGAAAACACAAAAATCATCGGAGTTGATACCGACGGTTGTTTTGCAGATTATGTTAAAGTTCCTGCACAGAATTGTTTTGTTAGCGATAATCTTGATAACAAATTACAGCTTTCAGTTCAAGAACCCTTAGGTAATGCCGTTCACACAGTTTGTCATTTTGATGTATTAGATAAGTCAGTGGTGATTCTCGGCTGTGGTCCGATTGGATTAATGGGTGTTGATGTAGCTAAAGCTTGTGGTGCGAAAACAGTTATTGCTATTGAAGTTAATGAATATCGGAGAAATTTAGCTAAAGATTTAGGTGCTGATTATGTTATCAATCCAATCGAAGAAGACACACATAAAAAAGTGATGGATATCACAAATAATAAAGGTGTTGATGTAATTTGTGAATTTTCTGGTAATAAAAATGCGATTGAGATGGCGTTTAAATATCTTAAACCAGGTGGGGGAATGTCAATGTTAGGACTTCCAAGCGAGAATATCTCGATTAATGTCAGCGATGACATTGTCTTTAAAGGAATTCACATCTACGGTGTGGTTGGTAGAAGGATTTATGAAACCTGGGAACAGGTTAAATATTTGTTAGATAATAATAAGTTACATTTAGATAAAGTCATTACACATCAATTTCCTTTAAGTAAAATCAATGAGGCTGCAGAAGTTATGAACAATAAGAACTGCGGTAAAATAATTTTAATCCCGGGAGAGTGAAATAAATGGAAAATAATTTAAAGTATTTAGAAGAACAAGTAGAACAACTTAAAACTGATGGAGTATACAGAAGATTACCGATAAATTACGGTCCTTGTGCTAATGTTATTGATTTGGATGAAAGAGAAGTGGTTAACCTTTCTTCCAATAATTATTTAGGCTTAGCTAATCATAAACGCGTTCAAAAAGCCGCAATAAAAGCAGTAAAAAAATATGGAGCGGGAACCGGAAGCGTTAGAACTATCGTCGGAAATATGAAAATTCTCGAAGAACTAGAGGATTTACTAGCTGAATTTAAACGCGAAGAAGCAGTAACTTGTTTTCAATCAGGTTTAAACTGTAATATCGGTGCTATTCAAGCAATTGTCAATAAGGGTGATTTAATTATCTCAGATGAATTAAACCATGCTTCTATCATCGATGGCGTTAGACTATCAAGGGCTGACAAAGCTGTGTTTAAACACTCTGACATGAAAGACCTTGAAAAGATACTTAAAGAAAAGCGTGGAGAATATAATACCGTTTTAATTATCACTGATGGTGTATTTTCAATGGACGGTGATTTAGCTAAATTACCTGAGATTGTTGAATTAGCTGAAAAATATAACTGTTTAACTTATGTTGATGACGCTCATGGAAGCGGTGTCTTGGGTGAAAACGGAAGAGGTACAGTAGACCATTTTAATTTACACGGTAGAGTTGATTTTATCATCGGTACTCTCTCTAAGGCAATTGGAGTTATCGGTGGCTATGTTGCTTCTAAGCAAGTTGTTAAAGAATGGTTACTTCATCGAGCAAGACCATTACTATTCTCTACAGCTTTACCACCAGCAGCTATCGGAGCTACTATAGAATCGGTTAAAATGCTAATGGAAAGCAAAGAATATACTGATGAGTTATGGGAAAATGCAAAATATTTTAAAGAAAAGTTAGCTGCTTTAGGATTTGATATCGGTCATAGTGAAACTCCAATTACACCAGTTATGGTTGGAAACGAAGCTAAAACTATGGAATTTTCTCGTGAACTTTTAAGAAACAATGTTTTTGTTTCTGGAATTGTTTTCCCAACTGTTCCTAAGGGTAAAGGAAGACTTAGATGTATGATTAGTGCAATGCATAGTAAAGAAGACCTAGACTTTGCAATACAAGCATTTGAAAAGGTAGGAAAAGAATTAAAAATAATTAAATAGAATAGATAAAAAAACAGGTGTTTAGAATCAACTAAACACCTGTTTTATTTATATTTTAATGATTATTTATGTAATAAGAGAATCATTTCTCTTAAGGCTTTAGCTGCAACAACTGTTGAAACATTGGAACTATCTAGCATTGGTGCGAGTTCAACTAAATCAGCACCCACAACATTGTTCAACTTTTCAAAACTAATTGTAGCTTCTAGTAGGTCTTTGAAAGTCATTCCGCCCGGTTCTGGAGTACCAGTACCAGGGAAGATAGCTGGATCTAAAACGTCTAAATCAATAGTGATATAAACGGGATAATCTTTAATCTCTGAAATAATCTTATCTAAACCATCAAAGTTAAATTTTTGCATAAACACGTGTCCGTTTTTTGCGAATTCAAACTCGTGTTTGTCACCACTACGTATCCCAAATTGAAAGATTCTGTTATCACCTAACTCATCATAACAACGTTTAATAACAGTAGCGTGAGATAATTCTCTTCCTAAAAATTCATCTCTTAAATCTGTATGAGCATCTAAATGAATGATTCTTAAGTCGGGATATTTTTCGATTAAAGCTTTTACAACTGGATAGGTTACTAAATGTTCTCCACCAATCATCATCGGCTTTTTTCCATCATTGAGGATTTGCTTTGTGGTATTATATACGATATCTAAGGATTCTTCAACCTTACCCATTGGTAGTTCTAAGTCACCAACATCAACAGTTGAAAAATCTTTTAAGTCCATATCTTTATACGGAGAATACCATTCAATACCGATAGATTCAACTCTTATAGCATTGCCGGCAAATCGCGTACCAGGGCGATATGACGTTGTATTATCTAGAGGCACTGAAAATAGTACTACTTTACTATCATCATATTCAGCTTTACAGCTTTGGAATGATAAATCAACTTTTTTCATTTATAAATCTCCTTCATATTTTACCCAATTCTCTTTGTCAACAATTTGCACGTAATCAATTTCGGTATCATTATCAATATCGCTTTGTAATGATCCGCCTTTTGTTTTGTAAAACTTGATATCCTTTACAACTTGTTCGGTGATTACTTCTCCCGGAATAATAATCGGGATACCAGGAGGATAAATCATAATTGATTCAGCGCTAATTTCATCAACCGCTTCTTCTAAACGGACTAAGTTTTTAGGGGCGTGATAAGCATCACGAGGACGAGCGTAAGTGTCTGGGAATTGGTATTCAAATTCTATTTTTGGTAATTTGTCTTTTTGTTTATAATACTTCTCTGATAACTTTCTAAAGGCAACAACAAGTCTTTCTAAGTCTTGTTTTGTTGTTCCGATAGTTAAAACACATAAAACTATATGCGATTCAGCTAATTCTAGCTGAATATTATATTTTTTCTTCATCAACTGGTAGATGTCAAATCCGGTTAAACCTAAGTCACTAACTTTTACCATTAGTTTGGTTTCATCTACGTCATAACAGCCATGTTCTAATAAATATTCCTTATCAATAACACTGATACCGGGTATTTTCTTTAGCGCAGTTCTAGCAGTTTTTGCAAGTTTAAGAATCTGGTTAATTTTAGTTTTGCCTTTAAAATACATGGTTTTTCTAGCGACATCTAAACTAGCCATTAATAAAGATGAAGGACTTGTAGATTGCAACATGTTTAAAGTAGCTCTAACTCGTTGATGATCTACGAGCTTCCCTTGAGCTAAAATAATTGATGACTGTGTTAAGGAACCAGCGGTTTTATGCATTGAGGTAGCGGAAATATCAGTGCCAGCTTCCATGGCGGATATTGGTAAACGGTCATTAAAATAAAACTGAGCGCCATGAGCCTCATCAACCATAACAATCATATTATTTTTATGAGCATATTTAGTTATTTGTTCGAGATCAGATACAACCCCGAAATAAGTAGGGTTAATTACAAATATAGCTTTTGCATCAGGATTTTCATCAATAGTTTTTTTTACGTTTTCAAAACTGACGTCATTAGCAATTCCTAGGTTAACGTCAATATTAGGCTTAATGAAGACAGGCATAGCTCCAGAAAGGATAAGACCATTGATAACGGATTTATGAACATTTCTTGGTAAAATTATCTTGTCGTTGGCTTTACATACACTCATAACCATCGCCAAGATTCCCGTAGTAGTACCATTGGTTAAAAAATAGGATTTATCAGCTCCCATTGCTTGAGCCATTAAATCTTGAGCTTCTTTTAAAACACCGGTAGGATAGTTCAGATGGTCTAATCCAACAGGTGAGTTTGCGTCTAAAAGATACATTTTTTTACCAATGAATTTTTGGAGATCATTTTCGATTCTTCCGAGTTTATGACCAGGAACATCAAATGGAGCAACTCTGCTCATTCCATATTCTTTTAATTTGGTAAAAAATGGGGTTTTATTTTGTTTGTCTTCCTTCATTAAGCATCCCTTTCTTTTCTTGAATCTTATAAAAAAATAATACCATAAAACTACAAAAAACAAAAGTAATTTTATCTAGATAAAAATTGATAATAAATTTAAAAAAATATTCTTCAAGTCCTTGCTTTTTTTTAGGATAATAATAAAATTAAAACAAGAAGGATATGCTTTGTCTAGATTAAAAAACTTTCAAGAAAAGTTAAAAAAGAAAAGTAAGTATGAGATTATAAAGTCGCTCTTTCAGGCAGTTACCGCAACCGTTGTTTCGGTGGTTGCTGTAACGGTATTAATTCCTAAGAGCCCAATTGCAAACTTTGAGGAAATCAAAGTTTTTTCTCATGAAATCATCTATGAACTAAATGTTACAGATGAAGAACTTACAGTAAAGGATGACACTTTAACTTTGATACTAGAAAATCAATATTTTAGCGTTTCAAAACCAATAACGATTGGATATAATTATGGAAGTTTCGATAATTTAGAAAAAAACACTAAGTACAATTTAAAAGTTATTTACAATAAAGGTTTTGGTGATGAAGTATTGGCTTTAGAAACCTTTGTTACAAATAATGCTTTAACCGCTACGATAAGTGACATTGATTACCAACAAGCTGAGATAGATGCGCTTACAACCATAGACTTAAGCCTGCTTTATGGAGATATAACAGAATATACTGACTTAGTATTTAAATATGCAATAGATTATGGCTACAGTGAAGAAGAACTTTATTATGAAACCATCAGTTTAATAGATTTACCAGAATTTATAAATTTAGAGTTTTATTATCAGCATTCTTACGTTGAATATGTTTTCATCATTGAAGGCATCAAGAATTCAGAAACATTAATACTTGATGAGATTCGCTATAAACCACCTTATGATTTTCAAGCAGATGTATACTTAGAATACTTTAATGATTCAGAAGCAGCATTCTATATTTATGGTGATAGTAGTTTAAACCAAGAAGTCGATTACGTAGTAGAACTTTATCGTGGTATGAATCTAGTCAATACATATGAGTATATAATGCCAAAGAGTGAGGAACTACATCAAGAAAGTCAAGCTTTTATCATCGATAATTTAAACCCGAGCACCATTTACCGTTTTGTCTTTAAAGCAAGCTATATCAATCCTAGTACGCTTAGAAAAGAAGAATTGATAATCAGCGAAATTGAAGTAACGACTTTAGAAGAAATTGAATATGAGTATAATATTGTTGAAAATGAAGATAGCTATGATGTAGAAGTAATTCTTTATAAAGGCGATTTTGATTATGTGACATATGAATACTACTATTATGATGAGATTTATGGATATTATAGTTATTATTCCGCTAATTCATACGATTTTATTAATGAAGGCGGACATTCATCAATAAGTTTTAATATTTTAAAAGGCGATCACAGTGATTATAATTTTAGAAAAATTATCGAAAGAATTGAAAGTTGAGGGGAAACAAATGAAATTTAAAGAGATGTCAAAACAACAACAGACCAAATTAATCATCGTTTTATCAGTAGTTTTTGTTTTATTGTTAATTAGTATCCTTGGACCAATTATTTTTGCGAATACAGTATTTGCTAGTATTATCAATAACTCTATTGGTAAGTTTTTCAATTTGTTTAACTTTTTTAAGAACAACTATGTAGTTATGATTGAAACTTTAGCAATAATCTTTTTCATGTGGTTAATTGCTCAATTATTATTGATATTGGTTAACCTCTTAAAAATAAAAACCTTGAGAGCTACCACTGTCGCGAATTTGATTAACATCGCAATTAAATACATTTCTGTATTAATTGCAATCTTTTTAATTCTTAGTGCTTGGGGTGTACAAACCCCAACACTTCTCGCTGGAGCTGGGATTGTTGGATTAGCTATTAGTTTCGGTGCCCAAAGTTTAATTGAAGATATTTTTAGCGGTTTATTTATCATATTTGAAAAACAATATGCTGTTGGCGATATTATTCAAATTGGTGATTTTCGTGGAGTGGTTAAGGAAATTTCTTTACGTGTCACTAAGTTTGAAGATATTAATGGCGATATAAAAATCATCAATAACTCTGATATCCGGGGGATGATTAATACTACTACCTCACTTTCAAAGGCAATCTGTGAAATTTCTATTGGTTATGGCGAGGATTTGGAAAAAGTGGAAAAAGTCATTCACGATAATTTGCCTAGCATCAAAGAAAGTATTCCAAAAATTGTCGAGGGTCCATATTATGTTGGGATTAATCAATTAGGTGAGTCCTCTGTAGTTTTAAGGGTAATTGCCTATGTAAATGAGGGGGACCGTTATCTAGTTCAAAGAAGTTTAAACCGTGAAATGAAAATTATGTTTGATAAAAATTCAATTGAGATACCTTTCCCACAACTTGTTGTTCACAGCAGTGAGAAAAAGCCGCAATAGTTTAATTTGGATAATCTTGATATTAGGGGTGCGCTTTTGTAAAAAAAAGCGCACCATTTTTAAAAAAATATTAGCGTATTGATTGTGATTTATGGTATTATATTAGACGAGGAGTTGGTTTAGACATGAAAAAGCTTGTAGGAAATCTTATGTATGGTCAATCAGGCGGACCTACTGCAGTAATAAATTCTAGTGCATATGGTGTTATCAAAGCAGCTAAAGAAAATAGCGCTTTTATTAAAGATGTTTATGTAATGAAACATGGCATTAAAGGGGCTTTAAACGATAATTTAATTAAGGTTTCTGAACAAGATCCTGAGAATATTGATTTGTTGAAATACACTCCTGGTTCAGCTTTTGGTTCTGTTAGACATAAGCTGCCAAATTATAAGGAAGATGATTCTAACTATGTTAGATTACTTTATATTTTTAGAAAGTATAACATCAGATATTTCCTTTATAACGGTGGAAATGATTCAATGGATACTTGTTCAAAAATTGCTGAGTATATGGATACAATTGACTATGATGTGAAAATAGTGGGTATACCTAAGACAATTGATAACGACTTACCATTTACTGATCATACTCCAGGGTACGGAAGTGCAGCTAAATTTATTGCTAATACAATCATGGAAGTCAATTATGATATGTTAGCGTACCCTAATGGAAAAGTAACAATTGTTGAGATAATGGGACGGCATGCAGGCTGGTTGACGGCCGCTAGTGCTTTAGCTAATTTAACTGGTTTTGGACCTGATTTAATTTATTTGCCAGAAATTCCTTTTTCTATAGAAAAGTTTAAGGAAGAGGTAAGAAAAATATATAATGAGAAAAAACAGTGTATGGTAGCGGTTAGTGAAGGAATTACTAACGCTGAAGGCGTGTTTATTTCTTCAAGTAGTGGAATGAAAGATGCTTTTGGACATTTTCAACTTGGAGGGGTAGCATCTAAATTAGCTTCAACTGTAGCTAATGATTTAGGAATACCTTCTCGATCTGTTGAGTTTGGTTCTACTCAAAGAGCAGCTGCTCATATGCAGAGTTTAACAGATGTTAATGAGGCTATAGGAGTTGGAGAAGCGGCAGTTAAAGGATTGTTAAATAATAAGCATAATGTGATGGTTACAATAAAACGAATTAGTGATAATCCTTATAAGGTTGAATATGACTATCATAATTTAAAAGAATGCGCAAATATCGAAAAAAAGATTCCTAAAGAAATGATTAATAAAGATGGTAATGGTGTTACTGAAAAGTTTATTGATTATGCTTTGCCTTTAATTCAAGGGGAAAACAAGAATATTTATAATATTGGTTTACAAAAATTTGCAAAATTTAAATAAATGCCTTAACAAAGGCATTTGTCTTGCGGCTGTGGCGGAATGGTAGACGCGCTACTTTGAGGGGGTAGTATCCTAATGGATGTGTGAGTTCAACTCTCATCAGCCGCACCATATTACAATAACAGTGTTGATACAATGTTATCGACTTTTTAAAATGAATTAAAGAATGAAGCAAAAATAAAAGTAGCACAAGAAATACTTAAGAGTGAGTTTGTTAGTTATTTAAATGCATTCATTGATCACAATTCAACCATGGAAACAATGTATTAGCTATTTAATGGTTTAAATTTTGATGTTAAGTTGTTGGTTGATCAATATAATTTAGTTGTCGACTTTGATTTTTTTAAAGAGGATGACTTCTATGAAATTCAAATATACTCATCTATTGAATCAGATAATGAATTTTATATTGCTATTGGAACACAGGACGGCAAAAACAAATTACTTCTACAGGATGAAAGTGAAATTGTTGCAGATCAATATACTTTAGATGAAATCATTGGGATGTTTATAGACCAAATTAAAGAATATCATTCAAAAGTTGACTAAATATATATCGAAAGGGGATAAATATATGTTTCAAATTGAAAAAACTATTACTTTGGAGGACTATCTAGCATTTAATGAATACCACCTAATTCATAGCAAACAAGGTAAAAAAGCATTGTTGATGTTTAAGATATTAACACCATTTTTGTCATTTTTAGCTATTTTGGTTTTTTGGATAGCAGAAGCAGATATTGACTTAATTATAGCTTTAATTATTACACTAAGTATCGTATCAATTATCATGTCTTTTTATAGCAAAAAAATATGGTTAAAAGCAATTAAAAATAATATTAAAAAGTTAGAAAAAGATGGAAAACTTCCATTTGAAAAAGTATCTACATTCATCTTGAATGATGATTGTATTATAGAAAAAGGTGCCAAAACTCAAACAAGTATTCAATATGATGCTATTGAGAAAATTGTATGTAGTGATCAAGCTATATATGTATATTTTAGTGCCATTCAAGCGTTTGTAATTCCATTTCGTTCTTTTGAATCTGATGAACATAAAAATGATTTTTTAGCATTCTTAGAGGAAAAATCTACAAAATCTTTGATGTAGTAGTTTTATGCTTAAGCTTGGGTTGTTCAGAATAAGTTTATATTGATTGATTTTAATTAAAAACTATCAACAAATACCTTAAGTATACTAGTATCATAATAAACGTCCTAACACATATTAGCTTGTAGTAGTTTCTAAAACAAATCATAGATAGTATGTAATTCTTTAAGTGATGCTTTAAACATAAATTATCTGAAATTCTATCATAGAATAACGAGGCAAAAAATCATTTCATGAATAAGTAATAGGTGAAACATGAAAAATAAAATTATAAACGCACTATTTATATTAAGTTTAATAATACTAGTTCCAATTGGAATATGGGGATTAATATATGAATATTTTATATTTGATAAATCTATAATACCAAGCCAAGTTTATAATATTACTATGATCATTGGATATTCATCTTTATTTGGGTTAATATTATCAGTATTATTAGATAAACTTGTTTCTAAAACTTATGAAAAAAATAAGAAATAAATTAATCATAAACAAGAAATAGCTAATATAAGTTTGAGAAAATTAGTTATATATTTAAAAGTATCTGGATTAGAATTTTGACTAGTAAGAGATTCTTACATTTTTATATAGTTTTATTTATGATGATTTCAACTATTAGGGTACGAACTTTTTCATGGGGTACGAAAATGTATCAAAATAGTAGCCCTAACACAACGGAGTGCACTAGTCAACATAAAGTAGACACTTAATTTAATTTGTATAATAATTTCACTCGTTAAAAAACATATCTTTGTATTGTTTTGGTGTGAGATAATTTAATGCATAAGCTGGTCTTTCGTTAT
>Ga0172382_10012391_pt1 | contig 11132 bp, 10 predicted proteins | sample Leawel138RmetaG_FD_122245 | JGI IMG/M metagenome (GOLD analysis project Ga0172382, IMG submission 122245) | Leachate microbial communities from a municipal landfill in Southern Ontario, Canada - Leachate well 138R metaG | ecosystem: Engineered > Solid waste > Landfill > Unclassified | place...
GCCCTCACCCGCCGTGGTCATGATCTTGTCCTGGCAGAACGACCAGGCCCCCACGTGGCCAATGGAACCCACCGCGCGCCCCTTGTAGCGCGCCCCGTGCGCCTGGGCGCAGTCCTCGATCACGAACACGCCGTGCGCTTTGGCCAACGCCATGATGGGATCCATATCGCAGGGCCAGCCCGCCAGATGCACACAAAGGATGGCGCGCGTGCGCGGCGTGAGCACCGCGCGGATGGTCTCGGCCGTGATGTTCTGCGAATCCGCATCCACGTCCGCAAACACCGGCACCGCCCCCGCATTGACCACGCAGGACACCGAGGCCAGGAAGGTGCGCGGGGTGACGACGACCTCGTCCCCTGGGCCAATCTGCAGACCCTCGAGCGCCAAGTCCAGCGCCACCGTGCCATTGGCCAGGGCAATGGCGTGGCGCGTGCCGGCCCAGGCCGCGAACTCGGTCTCGAAATCGCGGCCGTGATGGCCCGTCCAGTAATTGACGCGATTGGAGAGAATGACCTCGCGCGCGGCATCGGCCTCTTCTGCGGTGAAGGCGGGCCAGGGGGGGAAAGGGGTGTTCAGCATAAGAATTACTTCACTAAAGGCCGGGCCGGGTTTCCGACCACAGTAGTGCCAGGTGGCACATCGCGCGTCACCACCGCGCCCATCCCGACCACAGCCCCGCGCCCGATACGCAACGGCCGACCCGGTTGGCCCTGGCGAATCAAGGCCCCCGTGCCTATGTAGGCATGGTCTTCGATGACTACGTTGCCATTACAGCGTACACCCGGCGCGAAGGTGACAAAGTCACCGATATGACAATCGTGGGCTACGTGGCTGTAGTAGTTGGCGTGAAAGTAACGTCCAATACGAATATTGGACGTTAATGTCACAAACGGGCTCAATAGGGCGCCTTCACCGACGGTGACGTCATCCATTTGCACTACGTTTGATGCGCGTACCGTCCACGGCACGACATTCGCCGCCTGCAACAGGACTGCCAGTTTCTCGCGGACCCAGCCGTCCGCAATAGCCAATGCCACTTGCCGCGCACTGGCGGGCTCGGCTAGAAACGCCTCCCATGTCAGTACACGTTGGTTATTGACCCGAGGCGCTGGTGGGCGGTCATCGACGAATACCAGGCTTTTAATATCTACCCCTTGATCCAAGAGCATCTGCCTGGCCAACGGCATAATTTCACGCCCATGACCAGCCGCACCGTATATGCCGAATATCACCTCATTCATGTGGATTTCTGCCCACTTTTGCTTACACTAAGTAAAAAATGACGCCCTTATCTAATGCGCTGACGCTGCAAAGGCGCAACACTGTTATCTGGATCCAAGAATAAGAAGCTGCCGCTCGATCGCCTTCAAACGCTTTCTGATGTTGTAGATTTCTAGCTGACAATAGTAGCCAAGGCGCTGGCCTACCCGTGGCTGCCAAGACATATCGGTCTGCCATTGTTCGACCTGTATCAGACCGCTACCAGTCTGTACCACAAAAGCCGAATCCTCAGCAACTTGCAAGATGCGTCCAACCACCCCCTTCTCTGGGCGGCTGCACAGGCGCGCCGAAAGAATTTGGATGCGATGATCTTCATGAAATGTGAAAGCACCTGGATGGGGTGGCGCAGACGCACGCACTAAACGCAGTATATCTTCTGCCCCTGCATGCCAATCTATGCAGCCATCCTCTGGCGCCCTACGTCCATACCAAGTTGCCTGTGCTTCGTCTTGTTGAACAGCTGAAATATCTGCCAACACGATCCGTGGCAACAGGCGGTCTAGTGCAATAGACTGAGCCATTAAAATCTTATGCTCAATAGAGGACACATCATCCGTATCGTCTATAGAAAAAATTTCCTGCTCAAGGATAGGGCCGCTATCCACACCGTTATTCAATAGAAAGAAAGTTGCCGCACCAGGTGCATTGTCCAATATCATCCATGCCATCGCAGCACGTCCACGACCTTTTGGCAAGGCGGTTGGATGAAACCCGATATTGGCCAAGCTGGATACCTGAAGTATGTCGTCTGGAATCAGCTGAGACAGCCCAACCGCAAAAATAATGTCTGGGGCGAATACCCGTATCGAATCCAGACAGTCCGCAACCCGCACAAAAGGCTCGTACAGGAAACCACGCAACTTTGCCTCGGCCTCTAAATTGGCCCAGCCGCTTACTAAGGAATGGTCGTCGGGCTCGTAACCCCATACCGAAACATCACGAAGATCATGCTGAGCTAATTTCGCAATTAATAACCGTGTTGAGCTCACCCCCCCAATTACAGCAATCTTCATGATTTGGCCTTAAATCTTTCCTCACCCATCAACAACACCAATATAGTACGACCAATAATTTTTATGTCTGTTATAAAAGAGAGATTTTCTGTATACAATACATCGTACTTCCACCGATCCTCCCACGACAAGGCGACATTGCCATTCACTTGGGCCAACCCCGTCATGCCGGGGCGCACAACAAACCGGCGCCTGGCCCAATCAGGCATTTGGTTCGCCGTCTCCACCAGGCAGGGACGTGGCCCAATCAAGCTCATGTCGCCTACTACCACATTAAATAACTGCGGAAGTTCATCGATTTTAAACCGTCTCAGATATCTACCCACGAACAAGACGTCTGAATCCTTATCATATGTCTGACTCGCTATCCGATGGTTATCCACCACCATTGTTCTGATTTTATATACTTTGAACACGCGCTCATACCGTCCAACACGGGATTGAACATAAACGCCTGGACCACGTGACGTGCCCCGTACAAGAACATACGCAGCTATAAGCAATGGCGACGTGACCAGCAATGCCAATCCACCCACAAGCACATCGAAGATCCGCTTGCTTCCGTTTTCATACGTCATCGCTTGTATTCGCCAAGCAATACAAATGCCTCGGCAGCCTCACATCCAATATGGGCCCCACGAAGCTCGGCTTGTGCCCGTATTGAACGTAGCGACCTTGGTTGACCATCGGCCTGCAATTGGCTTGTGTACGCTTGCATCGCTGCCAGCTTGATATCCAAAAATTTGGATATATCGACGTATACCTGTGGCATGAATGCAGGCACAAGATATGGGCCTCTTAGGTGCGTTTCCGACAGTGTTTCATATGCCAACACTCTCTGCACATTGCGAGCACGTGACAAATAAGGCCGCGTTGACACCGACACCGCATATGCGATCGAAGCGTGGTCTAAATGCATATCATGCGCAAAAGGCACATAGATTTCATTGGGCTCAATTTCTTCAATCAGTTCGTCGACCATTTTATTGATCTTCCATGCAGGATGTTGGTCCAGGCATGCTGCCGGTAGATTTTTAAATATGAGCTCTTGTACCCCTAGGATAGATGCCGCTTGCCGACATTCCGCCCTTATAGCCTCCCACATGTGGGCCGGCCATATTGGGTGGGATGTATCGCCATGACCTGTCATGATTGCCACATGCACAGTCGCACCTTCCGACACCAATCGCGCGATGGTGCCCCCTGCGCCAAGAACCTCATCATCCGCATGCGGCGCTACTACTAATATCTTATTTTTTTGTATAACCTTAGGCTGCACGACCACCTGCGACCTCACTGATTACTTTGCCAAAACGCCTCGCACCTACTTCGAGACACAACTGTTCTTGGTAATAAGCCTTGCCAGCTCTCGCCATAGCAGCTCTTTGTTCATCAGAAAGCATAGATAACCGCAAAACTGCTTGATACAATGCGTTCGCATCTTCCGGTTGCACGGCCAAACCAGCCTGCGCCTCCTGCACCAAATCGGCAGCGTCACCCTCCACGGCCATGAGTATAGGCTTACCGACAGCCAAATAGGCCTGCGTCTTGGATGGGATTGTGATCTTAAAGAGTGGATCTTTACGCAAATGTACTAATAAGGCATCTGCCGCAGATAAAATACTTCCCACTTCACTACCTGGCACTCTTGGCAAAAACACAATGTTTTGAAGCGCCATGTCTGCAGCCCGGCGCTTCAACTGCTCATGTTCAACACCATCGCCCAAAAATATCCAAACGATGTTGGCTGATTTCGTTTCTGACAACGCTGCAGCATCTAATACTGCGTCCAATGCTTGCGCCTTTCCCATGTTTCCCGCGAACAGGATACGGAAATAATCCGAAGTGGGAAAGCTATCTGGCAATTGTCCTTTTGGCTCTAAGAGCGACTTCTCGTCCGCCCAATTCCTGATCACTGTCACCTTTTCGGCCGGCACCCCACGTTCGATCAGCAGCTTTTTGAATCCTGGTGAAAGCACCACGATATGATCCACCCGTTTATAGACCCACTGGCAGACCTTGCCAATCACGCGCAACAGCTTGGGGCTGTTGATCATGCCCGTAGCCTTCAACGTATCCGGCCACATGTCCTGGACGTCATACACCACGGGTATGCGACGGAACAAGCGAATCAAGCTGGCGGTCACACCCACTGTCAAAGGCGGATGATAGGCATAGATCACATCCGGCCGACGCGCAAAGAACAGGCCATAGATGAGCGAACTCGCCGCAAAACTGGCGTAGTTCAAGACCCGTCGCCAGGCCGACCGGTCATGGCTAGGATACAGCGGTACGCGATTGACGCGTATGCCATCCATCATTTCTTTCTGGTACCAGCGTACGCGGTAGCCAGGATATAGCTTGCCGCCCGGGTAGTTGGGAAACCCGGTCAGTACCTCGACCTCGAACCCCTGGCGCTGCAGTTCACGGGCAAACACCAGGCCCTTGAAGAACGACTCGGGGTCGAACCACTGCGTCAACATCAATACGCGCAACGCCATCGTTCAATATTTCTTCCAGACCACACGATTCACATAATCCACATAGCTGTGCAGGATCCGCACAACCTTTTCGGACACATTGGGCATGCTGTAATCGGCCACCTGCCGCAGGCCACGGGCCTCGCCCCGTGACTGCTCTGCCAGGATCGCCAAGCCTTGCCGCACGCGGTCTACATTCAACCCCACCATCATCACAGCCGCCTCTTCCATGCCTTCGGGGCGCTCGTGTGCCTCGCGTATATTCAGCGCAGGGAAATTGAGGATAGAGGACTCCTCGCTGATGGTACCGCTGTCCGACAGCACTGTACGGGCGTGCTGCTGCAGCTTGACATAGTCATGAAAACCCAGCGGCTTCAACAGGCGGATGTGTGGGTGAAAGCGAGCGCCTGTCTGCTCGATGCGCTGACGCGTACGCGGATGCGTGGACACGATGACCGGCAAGTCGAAATCATCCGCCAACCCATTCAGGACCGCGACCAATTGAGTAAAAAGCGAATCCGGCTCTACGTTTTCTTCGCGATGGGCACTTACCACGAAATAGCCCGCTGACTGCAGGCCCAGCCGATCCAGGATATCGGACGCCTGGATCTGCGGTGCGTAATAATGCAGTACCTCGTGCATGGGGCTGCCCGTCTTGATGACCTGGTCAGGCGGCAACCCCTCGCGCAGAAGATACTCGCGGGCAATGTCACTGTACGTCAGGTTGATATCCGCCGTGTGATCCACGATTCGACGGTTGACCTCTTCCGGCACGCGCTGATCAAAGCAGCGGTTGCCAGCTTCCATATGAAATATGGGGATCTTGCGGCGCTTGGCCGGAATCACCGCCAAGCAGCTATTGGTGTCGCCCAACACCAGCATCGCTTCCGGCCGGGTATCTGCCAACACGCGATCCACCGCGATGATCAGATTACCAATGGTATGGGCCGCACCTGTGCTGCCCACCGCACTGTCCAGAAAATGATCTGGCTTGCGCACGCCCAGATCATCAAAAAAAACCTGGTTCAATTCATAATCGTAATTTTGCCCGGTGTGCACGAGCGTGTGGTCACAGTATCGATCCAGCACGGCCAGCACCCGGGACAGGCGGATGATCTCGGGGCGCGTGCCCACCACCGTCATCACACGAAGCTTCTTCATTGGCTTGAGCATCCGGAGCGTATTACAGAGGGCAAGGCCAAGTGTCTGGCCGCTCACGATCGAAGACCTCGTTGGCCCACAACATAACGATCAAGTCGTCATCCCCGATGTTGGTGATGTCGTGCGTCCAGCCCGGAACGGTTTCCACGATAATGGGCACCTTTCCGCTGGCGTGGATCTCATGCCGCTCGTTGGTCAAAATGTGCCGAAACCGGAACCGCGCCCGGCCCTGGATCACTAGAAATTTTTCGGTCTTGCTGTGGTGGTAATGCCCGCCCCGCGTCACACCCGGGCGGGCGGTAAAGAAACTGAACTGGCCGCTGTCGGGCGTCTTGAGCATCTCCACGAATTCGCCCCGAGGATCCGCATGACACGGCACCGTATAGCCGAATTTCGTAGGCGGCAAATAGCTGACATATGTGGCGTACAGCGTGCGTATCATGCCGTCGCCCACACGATCGATGGTCAGATTGTCGCGCCCCGCCCGAAAGTCTTTCAGGATCTCGACGATTTCCCCGACCGTACTGCGGTATGTCGGGTAAATCCAGAGCCGATGGTTCCTATCCTTGATCGGCTTGCCGCCCTGCATGAGCTGCATGAACATAGCGACCACATCATCAATATAGACCATGTCCAACACAGCTGCCGGCTCATCTATCCGCACCGGCAGGTCGCGCGCAATCTGGTGGCAAAAGGTGGCAATAGCCGAGTTGTAATGCGGCTTGCACCATTTGCCATACACGTTAGGCAGGCGATACACGTACGCCGGGTTGCCTGTTTTTATCTGCCAGTGCATCAGCAGTTGCTCTGCCGACTGCTTGCTTCGCCCATAGGGGGAATTTTTGGATGCCTGAATGGAAGACGCATAGATCATCGGGATGTGATCATCGTTGCGGCGGGCCGACTCCTGGGCAATGGCCTCGCACAGCGTGTTGGTCAGCACCACATTGCCGTCGACAAATTCCTTTGGATCATCAGGACGGTTCACCCCAGCCAAGTGCACCACCCAGTTGACCCCCCTGAGCAAATCCGGCAGATCATCCGGGTCATCCTCGCGCGTGTAGGTCCGCAGCTCGATCCCTTCGCGTTCGTGCAAGTGCTGGCACAGATTCTTACCGATGAACCCGTTGGCCCCCGTCACCAGTATCCTCATGGCTCTTCCCCTGGAATCTGTGATGCATCCCCCGCCTGGCCTTGCATGATCCGTTGCATGAAGCCCAGCTTCGTCAGCAAGCGCTTCATGCCCGGCACATCCAGCCTGACGGTATTGTGCGAATTGTAGTCTTCGCCCCCGATGACCTCGGACAGGCGCTCACGGCCCTGATCCACGAACTTGGCGTAATTGAGATCCCGGCCATCTGGCGGCACTCGAAAATAGTCGCCCAGATCTTCCGCGCAGGCCATTTCCTCGCGCCCTAGCAGGGCCTCGTAGAGTTTTTCTCCGTGGCGGGTGCCAATGACGCGAATTGGATGCTCCGGCACCCCCATGAGCTCTACCAATGCCTGTGCCAGGACTTGGATGGTCGCGGCCGGCGCCTTCTGCACGAAGATGTCACCATTATGACCGTGCTCGAAGGCATAGAGCACCAGATCCACGGCGTCTTCCAGTGTCATCATGAACCGGGTCATGGCTGGATTCGTGATCGTGATTGGCTGCCCCGCCTGGATCTGCTGCACGAACAGTGGTATGACGGACCCGCGCGATGCCATGACGTTGCCGTAGCGCGTGCCACAGATGACCGTACCCGTATACTCCAAGTTGCGGCTGGTTGCGACCATCACCTTTTCCATCATCGCCTTGGAAATGCCCATGGCATTGATGGGATACACCGCTTTATCTGTGCTAAGGCATACCACCCGCTGCACCCCTGCCTGAATGGCGGCTTCCAGCACGTTTTCAGTGCCAAGTACGTTGGTGCGCACTGCCTGCATGGGGTGAAATTCACAGGATGGCACCTGCTTGAGCGCAGCCGCGTGGAAGACATAATTGACTCCGCGCATGGCTTGGGTGACGCTGCGCGGATCGCGGACGTCCCCAATGTAGAATTTCAATTTTTCGCTGCTATAGCGTTTACGCAAGTCATCTTGCTTTTTTTCGTCTCGGCTGAAGATGCGGATCTCAGAGAAATCTGAGTGCAGGAAGCGTTTGAGGACGGCATGGCCGAAGGAGCCGGTACCGCCAGTGATAAGAAGGGAACCCTTAAGTGTCATCAAAACTGCCTATTTACACGAATTTATAAAAGCTATTCACATTCGCAAGACCTAATGGCTCGTTTTGCGATATTAGAGTAAGAAAAGCGCCTGACACCTTTCGCAATTGCGGCATATTTCATGCGCCGAAGCTTACTCGGAGATTCATAAATTCGAACAATAGTGTCTGCAATTCCCTCGACGGAAATATCATCTAAATATTCACAATTGCCATCAGCACCTAAATGATCTATCCCCGGCCATTTTTTGAAAAGACATGGCAAACCGACGCCACAACTTTGCTCCCATAAAACAGAATGCGTACCCGGAAAAACACCTAAATCAGCAGCCTGAAGCAATCGATATATTTCATGCTGACTTTTCCAACCAACATACACAACGTTATTTTGTTGTTCAATAGCCTTTTTGACATCAATCATATCGGCTGAAAACTTACCAAACAAAATTAATATAATTGGACGATCCGAAACCATGTCAATGGCTTTCGCTAGTAGATGAATATTCTTTTTCTTATCAATTTTTCCGCCAGAAATAATCACAAATGCTGCTTGATCGATCTCTAGATCGGCACGTATCTCCTGCCTAACAATCGACTTATCATTAACGTCAAAATATGTGTCATCAGCCCCTAACTCCAAAAGCCTAATCCTATTTGGAGGCACGCCATACATTTCATTCATAAAGCGCCCTCGAAGTGGCAGGGTCGCCCAGTATGTATCTACATACCGCTCGATCTGATGTGAACACCATCTATACACAATCCGATGAAGTATGTTGCGCGAGAGCCATGTTGTAGCACTATTAATATAGTCCGCATGATTATCGACAAAAACCTTGACACCTGGGCTTTTACGAAGATAGCGGACAACGTCAACAATCCCTAAAAATTGTAGTCCATGGATAAAAATAATATCCGGTTTTGCCAAATGAAGAGCTTTAAATAAGCCTTTATAGGCTCTAATCTTTCTGACCATTGCCTGTGGAAGCCAACGACAATATGCCAATCTCTGCACAGCAATACCGTCGGAACTTTCATACTGCTTAGCTACGGTGTATGCAAGCCTACTATTATCAGAAAAAATTTCTGTAGATGCCACTATGATTACCGTATGTCCTTGCAATTTATGCATTTTCGGTAGGACATTTTCCTGATATCCATAGTTGTCTATATAAAAATTAGCAAGACAGAGATGTGCGATCTTCATGTAAACATCCATAATGTACTGTCTAGTTAATTTAGATTGCTGTAAACGACTTCCTATTTAGTCCACCAGGAGGTTATTAAGAAATCGGCCGCTCAAGTAGCCTAGCCGAATTTCACTCGCTCGCATGAACCATTTCTACCCAGCGGGTAGCCAATAATCAAAGCAGAACCCAATGCTAAAAATGAAGCGCTTGCAATTGAACCACTAAACATATTTTGAATAAATCCTATGTAGAACAATATATTTACCCACGTATTTGCGGGATGATATCTAATAATTAAAAACGACCTTATAAATACCGCAGAGAGAAAAACCACTAATGGTATGGTGCCCAATAGACCAGTAGCCAGCAACGACTCGATTATTATATTATGAGGATAGAAATTAACATAACTAGACTGCAAGCTATTACCAAATATTGGAGTATCCGCATACGTTGAAAGATCATATTTCCACATCAGAAGCCTAATTGCCGACGCATTATTCGAGTCAATGTCGCTCCCAATAGCACCTACGCGTTTCCATATCGTATCACCCAAATATGCACTGGCGAAATACAATAAGGTCATCAACAATATCAACCAAATGAGATTATATATTTTCTCTCGACCGAATTTCCGAATAAAAATATATCCCATAATCGGCAACAAAAGGGCAACCAAAGAACCTCGAGACGCGCCTAGATAGAACGGAATCACACTTACTATGATAGCAATTACTACCGTCAGCTTTAATTTCCCTTTAATTTTATTGTCAGCAAGAAAAAATGTACCTAGCGCCAACCCAATAGCAGACACATAGGAGAGCACCAGCGGGGATATATAATCACTGCTATCACCACCCTTAACAAGTTGCGAAATTCTACCGGACTCACCCAAATAGTCATGATAGAATATTATCGTAAGCACCGCCACCAGCGCACAACCTAGCAGCGACGCCCAGAATATCAGTGTATAATCATTTTCCTTTAATCTAAGATTTGCGACAATAAATAACGGTATAAAAACAAAGGAAGTATAGTAGATCATAAATAATATCGGTGACATATATACATTACTTCCATCCAAGTACGCAATCAATATACGCGTATAATAACAGAGCGAAAATATATAAAACGCCGCCATTGTGAGCGTCGGCTTCCTAAGGTGGCCCCTATATTTATACAGAACAACCAGGCAGAAAATTATCAGCATACGCACGGGGATGGTGTAGTAGCGAGAAATACCAAACGACTGCCCAGCCGACAATACCATTAATATGGCATGATATCCGCCTAACGTAAGGAATATCGTGAGGAACAAGGAGTTTCTAACTATTGAAGTTATTTTCATTTCACAGCAATATTTTGGAAAGAATTGTAATACGAATCATGCGACTACTGACCCTTTCTGTCCGCGAACAATAAAAGACTCTTTAGTATCCACTAAAATGCAATTTTTATCATTAGATTGCTATTGTCCGGATGCAACTACACCTAATACACAAACAAAATGATAGCGTGCATATGCAAATGTATAGATCATCTAGTATGCTGTCTGATTAATTTTGATACTAAAAACATCAATATTGGGTAAAATATGACTTGGACATCTCAAGGTGCCATGATCATGCCCAGGCCCGTTGCTGATTTCTTTCTTGCCCCTGCCGACAAGATCACCTTGCAGGGGTGGTTGGACAAAGGTTCGACGCCCAACCGCCTGGCACAGCGTGCGCGCATCCTGCTCTCGCTTGCCGAGCGCGTGCCGCCTCAGGAGATCGGCGCACGGTACGGCATGTCGGTA
>Ga0172382_10012394_pt1 | contig 11131 bp, 9 predicted proteins | sample Leawel138RmetaG_FD_122245 | JGI IMG/M metagenome (GOLD analysis project Ga0172382, IMG submission 122245) | Leachate microbial communities from a municipal landfill in Southern Ontario, Canada - Leachate well 138R metaG | ecosystem: Engineered > Solid waste > Landfill > Unclassified | place...
TAAAGCTCTGAAAGAACTTCTATCTAGTTGATAACACTTTATTATCATTTTCAAGACTATGCCCAATTATGTCTGGAATTATAGATAATTTATTCATAGGAAAGATATGAATTCCTGCAGCTTCTTTAAGAGATACAATTTCATTAATTAGTTCCTTTGCAATACGTATGCCTTCCTCGATATCTTTATCAATCATCCGGTTTCTTACATTTTCGGGGATGAAGATATGAGAAAGATTTTTATCAATATAATCAACCATTTTTTTACTTCTCAAAGGCATAATTCCAATAATTTTAGGAATATTAATATGACTTGTCCTATCAAGGAATTTCTCTAGTATGTCAAGGTTGAAGATTGGTTGTGTTTGTATAAAAGAAGCACCAGCTTCTGCCTTTTCTTCTAATCTGGCTGCTTCTTCTTCTATATTTTCAGTTCCCGGGTTTCCAGCAACTCCTATAGAGAAATCTGTTTTATAATCAGATTTTTTCTTTTCTAAGAAATTACCCTCGTTTAATTCCTGAATAATTTTAACCAAACCCGTTGAACCTACATCAAAAACGGCAGAAGCATTTTTGTGGTCTCCCATTTCAGGATGGTCACCTGTAAGTGCTAATATATTTTTAACACCAAGGGCATGTGCGCCTAATAATTCAGCTTTGAGAGCCAATAAATTCCTGTCTCTGCAAGTAATATGGAAAATAGTTTCCAAATTAAGTTTTTCCTGAATAATATGGGAAAGAGCAATAGGGCTCATTCTTAAACAGGCCAATGGACAATCAGTGATATTAATAGCATCGGCTTTGCTTAAATATTGTTTTATATTTTCAAGTAATTTCTCAATATTCATATTAAGAGGTGGATCCAATTCTAATGTATAGACAAATTTTTTATTCTTTAATTTTTCTTTTAAATTCATAATTGACCTGCTTTTATAACATTATTAATTATTGTTTAAATTCCCAAGTATAAATTTTTAAAATGCTATCATCTCTTGCAAAATATGTCAATGACAAATTGTTTCTAAATATGTTTTATTAATCAGATAGTTCTATATTTTTATTGAATACTAATGAATAATAATGATATAAATAGATTGCTTTAATTTGAATCCTAAAACCTATTAAATTATTTTAAGGCAAAATAATTTCTGATGTTGCAATTAAAGATGTAGTATTATAGTATTTAATCTAAATAAAATATAGTAGACTTAAAATGTAAAACAATACAGGAGGAGATAAGATGGAAGACTTAGATAACATCTCTATCGCTTTACAAAAAGGTGATGCTAACAAAGTAGCAGAACTGGTGAAACAGGCCTTAGAAGAAAATATTGTACCAAAAGAAGTACTGGAAAACGGCTTAATAAAAGGAATGGGCATTATTGGAGATAAATTTAAAAAAAATGAAGTGTATGTTCCCGAAGTTTTAATTGCTGCCCGGGCAATGCATTCCGGAATGGATGTATTGAGACCAAAACTGGTCGAAACTGGTGTAAAGAATATCGGAAAAGTAGTGATAGGTACTGTAAAAGGTGATTTGCACGATATAGGAAAAAATTTAGTAAAGATGATGCTGGAAGGTGTGGGGTTTGAGGTTATTGATTTGGGTGCAGATGTATCTGCAGATAATTTTGTGGTGGCTGTAAAAGAACATCAGCCAGATATAATAGGCATGTCTGCTCTTCTAACTACTACTATGATTAATATGGCTGAAGTAATAAAAGAATTAAAAGTTGCCGGATTGAGGAGTAAGGTAAAGATAATGATAGGTGGAGCACCTGTAACCCAAAATTATGCTGAACAAATTGGAGCAGATTGTTATGCACCTGATGCCGCTTCTGCAGCAGATTCGGCAAAAAAATTTATAGTATAGTTTCCTATTCTTTTTAATTTGTTTTTAACAGAAAAGAGGATTAAAATGTTAGTAATTGGAGAAAAACTAAATTCTACCAGGAAGAAAGTAAGGGAAATAATAGAAAAAAGAGATAAAGAAGCTGTACAGGATTTGGCCAGGAAACAGATAGAGGGAGGAGCTGAAATCCTGGATGTGAACTCTTCTACTGCCAATGGTGATAAAATAGATAATATCAAGTGGCTGGTTAAAACCACACAAGAAGTTGCGGATTTACCTTTATGTATTGATAGCCCGGATGCCGATGAAATTGAAAAAGGTCTGGAAGTTCATGATTGGAATAAAGGAAAAGCGCTAATAAACTCTATTACCGGGGAAAAAGAGAAAATCGACAGATTATTACCGGTTATAAAAAAATATAAATGTGGAGTAATAGCCCTGGCTTTGGATGAGAGAGGGATTCCTGATAATTCAAAAACCAGATTTGAAATCGCCCAAAAATTAATAGATATCTTGACTGGAGTGGGACTTTCCTTGAAGGATATATTTATTGATCCTTTAGTAGTGCCTATTGGTACTGATAGCAAGAATGGGTTAATAACTTTAGAAACGACTAGAAAAATCAGGGATGCCTATCCTGAAGTGAGATTAGTAACAGGTCTAAGTAATATATCTTATGGTCTCCCTGAGAGAAAGATGATTAACCAGGTTTTTATGGCTTTATCCATGGCTTGTGGCTTAGATGCAGCAATCATCGATCCTACAGACAAAAAAATGATGGCAATTATCAAGGTTGCCACAACCCTTCTGGGAGAGGACTCTTTTTGTTTAAATTATATTAAAGCTTACAGGAATGGAGATTTATCTTTTTAATTTGAAAAATTATTATATTTTTCAAATACGGTATAATTATATTAACTACAAGATTCTATAGATGAAAGAAAGATATAATTAACAGAATTAGTATAAAATTTTAACATTAATCTAAAGGAGGAGGAACAATGTTATCAGATCTACAAATAGCCCAGCAGACAAAAATGCTCCCCATCACCGAGATTGCCTCATCTGTGGGAATCACCAATGATGAGCTGGAACTCTATGGCAACTACAAGGCAAAGGTAAGAGCAGGTATCTTAAACCGTCTCTCTGACAAGCCCCAGGCAAAGTACATAGTGGTAACCGCCATCACCCCTACTCCCCTGGGAGAAGGTAAGACCGTCACCTCAATAGGACTTGGCCAGGGCCTTGCCAAATTAGGCAAGAAAGTAATAAACACCCTGCGTGAGCCCTCCATGGGCCCGGTCTTTGGTATCAAGGGGGGAGCAGCCGGAGGAGGCTACTCCCAGGTAGTTCCCATGGAAGACTTAAACTTACACTTTACCGGTGACATCCATGCAGTGGGTGCAGCCAACAATCTCTTATGTGCCATGTTAGACACACATCTGCAAAAGGGCAACAAGCTAAACATTGACTTACACTCCATCGGCATCAACCGCGTTGTAGATATCTCCGACCGTGCCCTGCGCAGTATCGTAATAGGTCTTGGCGGTAAGACCAACGGCATCCCGAGAGAGACCGGCTTTGACATCACCGTGGCCTCAGAGGTAATGGCCATTTTAGCCATGGCCACCGATATCTTCGACCTGCGCAAGCGACTTGCCAGGATGACTGTTGCCTATACCCGTGAGGGCAAACCGGTCACCGCAGAGGACTTAAAAGCAGCCGGTGCCATGACCGTCTTATTAAAGGATGCCCTTAATCCTAACTTGATCCAGACACTGGAGCACGGCCCCTGTTTCATGCACTGCGGCCCCTTTGCCAATATCGCCCATGGTAACAACTCAGTCCTGGCCGACTTAATAGCAACCAAATTAGCCGACTATGTAGTCACCGAGGCCGGCTTCGGATCAGACATGGGCTTTGAGAAGATGTGTAACATCAAATGCCGTACCAGTAACCTGAAAGTTGATGCTGCGGTAATAGTCTGTACCATCAGAGCACTCAAGATGCACGGTGGTGCCATCAAGGTCATAGCCGGTAAACCCTTAGACCAGGAGACTCTTGCACAGGAGAACTTACCTGCAGTGGAGAAAGGCTGTGAGAACCTGCAAAAGCATATCGAAAATGTCCTTGCCCACGGAGTAGCACCGGTAGTAGTCATAAATAGCTTCCCCACCGATACCCAGGCTGAGATTGACCTGATAAAAGAACAGGGTCTAAAGGCAGGTGCTACCTCTGTAGTAACCCACGAAGGCTGGGCCAAAGGTGGAGAGGGATGCACAGAGCTTGCCCGGGCAGTTATCGATGCCTGCCAAGAGAAAAACACCTTCCATCACCTCTATGACCTGGATGCTTCTATCAAAGACAAGATTGAGACCATTGCTACCAGGATCTACGGGGCCAAAGGTGTCAACTATCTTCCCCAGGCCGAAAAGAATATCAGGATCTTTGAGAAAGCCGGATTTTCTAATCTGCCCATCTGTATGGCCAAGACCCATCTCTCCCTCTCTCATGATCCGGACCTGAAGGGAAGACCGAAAGACTTTGTTATACCCATACGGGATATCCGGGCATCAGTCGGTGCAGGCTTCCTCTATCCCCTGTTGGGTACTATGATGACCATGCCAGGACTCCCGTCTGTCCCGGCATCAACCAAGGTTGATATTGATAAAGACGGAAATACAGTAGGACTTTTTTAGGAAAAATAAATAATAATTTGGAGGAATTTATAATGTCAAAAATCATTGAAAATTTATTTTATAGTAAAAACGATGAGTGGTTAAAAGATGAAGGAAATAATATTGTTGTAATTGGTATCACCGATTATGCTCAAAGCCAATTAGGTGATATTGTCTATGTGGAAGAAATAAAAAATGAAATAAAAATTAACAAGGGAGATGTGCTTTCAACTGTCGAATCAGTCAAAGCAGTATCTGATGTTTATTCTCCAGTAAGCGGAGAAGTTGTTGAAGTAAATCAAAAACTTGTTGATGAACCAGCTACCGTTAATCATGATCCTTATGGTGAAGGTTGGTTTGTAAAAATTAAAATGATCAACCCGGAAGAGATTAAAGAATTGATGACTTCTTCTGAATATAATGATTTTCGAAAAGAATAAATTAATAGGAGTAAATAATTATGAGATACATTCCATCAACCAAGGAGCAACAAGAGGAAATGCTTAAAGAAATTGGGGTATCATCCTTTGAGCAATTAATTAATAATATACCTAATAGTTTAAAATTAAAAAGTAAATTAAATATTCCTTCTGCTCTATCAGAGTTTGAACTTGAAGAAAATATTTTAGAGATATCTCAAAAAAATGCTAACTTTCAAAAATTCAAACCTTTAATAGGAGCAGGAACATATAGGCATTTTATTCCAGAAGCACAAAAGGCATTATTACAAAGACAAGAATTTTGGACATGCTATACCCCTTACCAACCCGAGCTTAGTCAGGGAACTTTACAGACTATTTTTGAATTCCAAAGTTATATTGCCAGACTTACTAAAATGGAAGTGGTGGTTCCTTCAATATTTGATGGGGCCTCTGCTGCTGCTGAAGCAATTCTGATGTCTTTACGCCTAACTCATAAAAATAAAATTATTGTTTCAAAACTTATTCACCCTCATTATTTAAAAACAATAAAAACCTACTTAGCCCCTCATAATACTATTATTGTAGAAATACCCTTTGAAAATGGATTAACATCTCTGGAACATTTTAAACAATCGATTGATAATGATACAGCTTGCATTCTAATACAAAGTCCAAACTTTTTTGGTGGAATTGAAAATATAAAAACATTTTCAGAAATTGCACACCAAAAAGATACTTTATTTATACAGATTATTACTGAAAGTATGTCTCTTGGTTTATTGAAATCTCCTGGAGATATGGGTGCTGATATTGTTGTGGGAAATACTCAATCTTTTGGATTAGAACTTGATTTTGGTGGACCACATAATGCATTCCTCGCTACCAGAAAAAAATACATACGACAAATTCCTGGAAGAATTGCTGGAGAAACCAGAGATAAAGACGGTAAAAGATGTTTTGTGATGACGTTTAGAGCAAGGGAACAGGATATACGTCGCGAAAAAGCAACATCCAATATTTGTACTAATCATAACTTAAATGTTGTTGCTTCAAATATTTATCTGTCACTGATGGGCACTGAGGGAATTCGCCAATATTCGCTGTTAAATGCTAAAATAGCTCATTACTTCGAAAAAAAATTATTAGAAACCGGTAAATTTGAAAAAATGTGCGAATATTCTTATTTTAATGAATTTTTAATAACCTATAAGGGAAATGATATTAACCGTTTAAGCAAGATCTTGATTGACAATAACTTTGTACCTCCCCTTCTGGTTCAAAAGTTCTATCCGGATACATCTTTACAAAATACTTTGTTATTTGCTATAACAGAAATCTTTAACAGAAATGAATTAGACTCAATTTGTAATTTATTGTCTCAATAAGGAGGAAGAAATGAGGCTTATTTTTGAAAAAAGTATTCCAGGAAGAGTTGGTTTCTCTCTTCCCACTGATCTATTTGATGATATGAAAATTGTAGAATTATTACCTGATGATTATATTGAAAAAGATAAAAAAGACTTGAGCGAAGTTTCCGAAGTTGATGTAATTCGTCATTTTACTAAACTTTCAAAATACAATTATGGTGTTGATGATGGTCTGTATCCACTTGGTTCATGCACAATGAAGTATAATCCTAGAATTAACGAAAAACTAGCTGCTTTAAATAATTTTTCTAGGGCGCATCCTCTGGCTCCAATTGAACTGGTCCAGGGTAGTTTAGAAATCATGTTTAAATTAAATGAACTTCTTTGCGAAATTACTGGTATGAACCAGTTTACTATGGCTCCAGCATCTGGTGCTCATGGAGAATTAACAGGAATTTTGCTAATGAGGCAATATTTTATTGATAAAGGCGAAAAAAGAACCAAAATGCTCATTCCTGATTCTGCTCATGGTACTAATCCTGCCTCAGCTGCTATGGGAGGATTTGATGTAGTAGAAATTAAATCAAATGAAAATGGAACAGTTGATTTAGAATCTCTATCTAAGGCTATGGACGAAGAAACGGTTGGTTTAATGTTGACCAACCCAAATACTGTAGGTTTGTATGATGAGGGTATCATAGAAATCGAAAAAATAATTCATGAAAAAGGTGGGCTTCTATATTATGATGGAGCAAACCTTAATGCATCTTTAGGTATTGTTCGTCCTGGTGATGCTGGCTTTGATGTTGTTCACTTAAATCTTCATAAGACATTTTCTACACCACATGGTGGTGGTGGTCCTGGCTCAGGTGTTATTGGTGTTAAGAGTGACCTCATCCCCTATCTACCTACACCATTGATTGATTTTGATTCTGATAAAAATATGTATATATTTAAGGACGTTGGCTCAAAAAGCATAGGTATGATTCGCAGTTTTTGGGGAAATTTTTCAGTATTAGTTAAAACACTGTGTTGGATTTTGTCCCTGGGTCCGGAATTTCTTTATGAAGCCTCAAAAAATAGTATTATAAATGCTAATTATATCCTGGCTAAATTAAAAGATTATTACAAACCAGCCTATGATCGTTTTTGTGGACATGAATGCACTTTGACTGGACGTGAATACAAAAAATATGGAATAAAAACTTTGCAAATTGCAAAAAGATTGATGGATTATGGATACCACCCACCTACCATATATTTTCCTCATTTTGAACCTTATGCTGATGAAACAATTATGATTGAACCACCAGAGTCAGAAGGTAAGGAAATTTTAGATGATTTCATCAATATTATGATTAAAATTTCCCATGAAGCAAAGGACAATCCTGATTTATTAAAAACTGCACCCCATATCACACCTATTAGTCAAACTGATGATGCTCTGGCAGTAAAACAAGCTATTTTAACCTATGATGATGAATTACAAAATAAAGACAAATTAAATTATACGGAAGAAAATATTAACTTTTAAAAGGAGGATGTAATGACTGATAATAATAATAATAATAATGAATTATTATTAACTCCACTCCATCAGGAGCATATAAAATTAAATGCTCGTATGATTCCCTTTGACGGTTTTGATATGCCTGTTCAATATAGCAGTATTATTGAAGAGCATTTAACTGTCAGGCAAAATGTGGGTATCTTTGATGTATGCCATATGGGAGAAATTGAAATTAAGGGAAAAGACGCCCTACCTTTTGTAGATTATTTGCTTACCAATAAGATAACTAATATAAAAGATGGCTATATAAAATATTCACCTATGTGTTACCCTCATGGAGGCCAGGTTGATGACCTTTTTGTTTATAAAATTAGTAACCGATTTATACTTTTAGTGGTAAATGCATCTCCCGGTTATTCAGAAAAGGATATGAATTGGATTAAAGAGCAAAGTACTGGTTTTGATGTAAAAATAACAAACAAGAGCAAAGAATATGGTGAAGTTGCAATACAGGGACCTCTTGCAGAAAAATTATTAAATCCATTTTTTAAAAGTGATATTTTCTTATCGGATTTAAAAAGATTTCAGTTTATTTATGGAATTCTTTTCGGGAAAGAAGTTTTAATTTCTAGAACTGGCTATACCGGGGAAGATGGTTTTGAAATTTACACAACTAATAGCTCAGACATCATCGATATCTGGAATAACTCACTTGAAGAAGGCATTAAATACGATATAAAGCCCTGTGGATTAGGCTCAAGAGACACCACACGTTTTGAAGTAGGTTATTGGCTTTATGGTAATGAAATTGATGAAACAATAAATCCTCTGGAAAGCGGGCAAGACTGGACTGTTAAACTTAATAAGAAAGATTTTATCGGTAAAGAATCTTTGCTTAAAGTTCAACAAGAAGGAACTAAACGAAAATTAGTCGGACTTTCTGTACCTCAAGGAGGCATACCACGTCATGGGATGGAAGTATGGTATAACAACAAAAAAATAGGATATATTACTTCAGGCAATTATTGCCCTTCTTTAAAGAAAGTTTATGCAATGGCATTAATAGATAAGGTATATTCAGAAATAGGTACTAAGATAAATGTCATAATCAGAAACCGACCTGTTGCAGCTGAAGTAGTAAATATACCCTTTTTGCTACCGGTTAATAAAAGATAAGTTTTTTAATCAACTTACCCCTCCCATTAAAAGCCGGGGGGGGTAACATTTTTGTATCTTATCGTCGCTCTTTAAAAATATGAGAACTAATATTATCCAAAATTGCTTACCAGATACCATTATATTATGCCTATCATACTATAAATATAATAATTTAAATAATATTTTTTTTAAAATAGTACTACTTTTCCATTTCCAATAGATTTCTTATCATATAATATGTAAACTTTTAAATAGCTTATTTTTTCTAAGAAATATACCGTTAACGGTTCATTTAATACCAAGAATATGTAAATCAATATTATTATACTTATATTTAGAGACTTTCAATTTAAAAAGTTATACAATTTTAAACATGTCAACACAGTTAAAATATTATTAAATGAAAGGAGTTTTGCTTTTAATCATCTAGAAATGAGGTGGTAAATATTTTTAAAACAATTATCACAATAACAAGGTTGGGTTAATAATATTAAAGATATTAGGAGGTTCAAAATATGACTGCAATTATGAACTTTCTCACAATTGTTGACGATTTTGTCTGGGGTCCACCTATGTTAATTATTTTAGCGGGTACGGGTCTTTTCTTAACAATTCGCTTAGGTTTCCCTCAATTTAAGCATTCCGGACATGGCTGGAAATTAATTTTCAACGGTCTTACAAGAAAAGATCAGAGTGAGCAGGATGAAGGAGAAATTACACCCTTTCAAGCCCTAACGGCGACCCTTGCAGCAACTGTAGGAAATGGTAATATTGCTGGTGTTGCAACTGCTATTGCGGCAGGTGGCCCTGGGGCTGTCTTGTGGATGTGGATTATCGCGTTGGTTGGTATGGCAACAAAGCTATGTGAGGCTACATTAGGTGTAAAATATAGAATTAAAGATAAAGACGGTGCCCTGGCTGGTGGCACAATGTATTTCATAGAAAGAGGGTTGGGGCAAAAATGGCTGGGATGGATTTTTGCCTTATTCGGTGCCCTGGCTGCCTTTGGAATTGGCGATATGGTGCAGACCAACTCCATGGCTTTGGTTGGAAACAGTGTTTTTGGTATTCCACAGATTATAACTGGAATTGTCCTGGCAGTACTTCTCTGGCTGGTTGTCGTTGGAGGAATAAAACGAATTGGTTCTGTAACAGAGTACCTGGTCCCGTTTATGGCACTTTTTTACATTATTGGTGCCTTAATTGTTATTATTTCCAGAATAAATATGGTTCCCTGGGCAATTGGAGAAATATTTAGAAGTGCCTTTTCCGGTAAAGCTGCTTTTGGAGGGTTTGCCGGTGCGACAGTCGCTCAGGCAATGCGCTTTGGTGTTGCACGGGGCATCTTCTCTAATGAAGCAGGATTAGGAAGCGGAAGTATCGCCAATGCTGTCGCCAGGACAAAGCACCCTGTAAGACAGGGTTCAATCGCCATGATTGATGTAATGATTGATACTCTTATTATCTGTTCTATGACTGCCCTGGTCATTCTTCTAACTGATTCATTGGGAACAGGATACACAAGTACCCAACTAACCGCTCATGCCTTTGGAACCGTATTAGGAGGTATAGGTGGACCTATTGTAGCCCTGGGTTCATTATTATTCGGTTTTTCTACTATTATTACCTGGTGTTATTATGGTCAACAATGTTCCCGTTTTATTCTTGGTCCTTCTGTGGTTATGCCATATGCCTGGCTTTTTGTTATTGTTGCTTTTCTTGGCTCAGTTGTCGAAGTGCCATTTGTGTGGCTACTTACAGATGCCTTAAATGGTGCTATGGCTATCCCAAATTTGATAGGACTATTATTCTTAAGCGGAGTTATGGCCGAACAGGTTAAAGAATACTTTTCTAATCCCGAAATGTTAAAAATTTAGATTTTTTTTATTTTATGGATGAGGGTATTGACATATTGTAAACCCTCATCCATAGTTTTAGAAGGAGGATTTGATCTATAATGATTATAGGAATACCTAAAGAGATAAAAAATAATGAAAACCGGGTTGCTATTACTCCAGCAGGTGTCAGAGCATTTACGCAATCAGGCCATAAAGTATTAGTCCAAAAAGCAGCGGGATTAGGAAGCGGAATATCTGACAGGGAATATAATGATGCCGGTGCATCTATTCAAGATACAGCCGAGAA
>Ga0172382_10012395_pt1 | contig 11130 bp, 9 predicted proteins | sample Leawel138RmetaG_FD_122245 | JGI IMG/M metagenome (GOLD analysis project Ga0172382, IMG submission 122245) | Leachate microbial communities from a municipal landfill in Southern Ontario, Canada - Leachate well 138R metaG | ecosystem: Engineered > Solid waste > Landfill > Unclassified | place...
ACCAAGATGCTGATGAGTCGCTTCCTTCCTGCATCTGTCATGCATTTGTCCCTCTACCCAGCGACTGAATCAATTTGTGTAGGTGATCTTGCCAGTAAACAACCTTTCTGCATCAGCCAGATTGACCGGGAACTGCATGTTCTGCGGCCATGCGACCTGTACGGTCACCGTCTTCCCTGCCAAGAGGTTCAATCCGTTCACGAAACCCAGGGCAGCGCCCTCATAGATCACACTCTGGCGCGTCGCATTGTTGACGAGCTCCACCTGCACTCCGTTGAGGATCTGGTGGATCGTTCCCGAGTTCGTGACCGTAAGTGCGATGACCTGCTTCCCATCGGTGGTCACCATGGGCTTGGCTGCATCGACTTGGACGCGTGTGGTGGAACGGGATGGTGATACATAGAGACTGGTGGTATAGACGTAGAGGAAGTTGAACATGCTCTGCCCTTCCGTTGCACGTCCCTGTGAGTAGGGAATCTGCTCTGCTCGCAGGCGGAAGGACATTTCGGTCGGTACCGTGCGGGGGCCCCGGTATTGGACACGCACGATCTGGGTACTTTGCGGCTTCAGGATCACCTTGCTGGGAACGATCGAGAAATATGCTGCCGCGTTCTCATTCACTTCTTGGCCGTTCACCGTAAGATCACGTGTCAGTGCCGATATCTCCACGGCGATGCTATCATTGGAATCATTCACGATGGTGTACGTCTTCGTGCTGTTCGCACCACTGGGGGCAAAGGTTTGCTCCAGGGGAGAAAATTGGAACGCAAAGAGAGGAGAGACTGCACACAAGCACAAAATGATTGCCAGTATCAGAATCCGTTTCCTGTTCATGTGTTGCATCATATCATTCAAACGTACGGGGTGCAAAGGTCTTTTTACTACTGCTATGTACGATTTCATGAAATACTCCATGCTTATGATAATTTGACCCGACCTTACCATTCGGCAGTACCGCCAGAAGGCTTGCATCCATCGGTGATGTCTAGGATACGAGAAATCCCCACTTATGTCAATTGTAGTGCACACATCTTGTCAATATCTCACAATTTTTTCAATTATTATTATTTTCTGTATACATGGATTGAAGTTATAATTTTGATACACATGCGATCTTATGACATAGTGTCCGGTTTGTTCCCAAGAATGAAACCGTATCGGAAACACTCGCATTTGTTGACTGAACTTTTCATTTGTGCTATGTTCATCCAAGTGTTGCGAGACATCGTACACGGGCTGTAGCGCAGGGGTTTAGCGTACAAGTCTGGGGGACTTGGGGTCGGCGGTTCAAATCCGCCCAGCCCGATCAGGGGAATCACGGGAGACTGTGATTCCCCTTTTCATTGATGCCCTCCTCATTCACGCTCGCGACAGCTCTTGTGTGCCGGACAAGTGCGATCATCATGATTGTGTTCCCTTTTGCCATGCGATAGAATCAATGTGAGCAGGTCATGCGATGCGATGCATCGCATCCGGAGGTATGTCATGAAACGCTCCGAACGCAGTATCGGTTTTTTCCCAGTCCTGATGCTCTCTCTCGTCGCCCTTGCCGGCTGCGCGACGCACCCGGCTGCCGTCGATCCGCTCGTTACGGTCGATTCCTTGGATCTCGAGCGCTATCTCGGACAGTGGTATGAGATTGCCCGCTACCAGAAGGGATTCGAAAAGAATATCGTCGGAGCAACCGCTGAGTATTCGCTCAGGGAAGACGGGCGTATACAGGTAGTGAACAGCGGATTCAAGAAAACCCTCGAGGGTGCATACACGTCAGTGAAAGCCGTCGCATGGAGGCCTGACGATGCGGTCCCGGGAGCATTGAAAGTCAAGTTCTTCGGATTGTTCACCGCCGATTACCTGGTGTTCGGCCTGGATGAAAATTACCAATGGGCACTGGTCGGCAATAATGAGCGTGACTCATTGTGGTTCCTTGCGCGGACCCATGAGATTTCCGATGAAACACTGGCGAGCATGCGCACCATCGCCACAGGGCAAGGGTATGATCTGGACGCGCTCTATCTGGTACCACAGAAACGGCGCTGAGACAGATGCGACGGAACCTGTGCATCAGGCTCCGTCATGCATCACGGTCAATGTTCACTCACGTGGATTTCCGATAGCGGAGCTTCCACGATGCATTGCCGACCATCGTCTCCGTCAATGCTGAACGAACCCTCCTCCCGCTGGTTGAAAGACCACGTGACATGGTACCGCTTCCCCTCATACCATGCATACGCACCTTTGGAGAAGCGCAATCCCTCTTCGATCTTTAGCCATTTTGCTTCCGTGACGACCGTATCCGACGATGCATCACCGTTACCCCAACATGCCGTCAGATAGACCTTTCTCACCGGGTTTCCCTGTGTCTGTTCCATTTCCTATCCTCTCAACCTTTCCTTGTCCCACACATCCATATCATGATCGGACCATCTCACGCCACCCCTCATAGAGCATCACCATCGCGAAGGTATCCAACTCGCAATATTTCAGCAAGGCCTTGGAAATCTCCTGGCGCTCATATGCCGACATCTCTTCGAACTGCATCCTGCAATAGGCGGTCAAGGCAGCTCCGCCATTGTGCAGGTCATCCGAGTCGCTCATCAGCAGGATTTCTTGCGTCTGATCCGACACGTCCAAGAACATCTTGGGCAACAGCTTATACGGATCGACAACCCTCCCCTTCTCCCAGGTGATCCATCTGTGATCGCGAAAGTTGTGACTCGGGATCCCTTCCTCAGTTCCGTAGATCGGCTCGGAGTATTTCTCTTGGAGGTACGCCGATCCGTTCAATATGGCGGGCAGCACCTGCTTGATCGAGTTTGAACCCCGTGTCGCCGGATCGTACCAATACCGTTTCACCAACTCGCACATATCCACCATCGACCGGGAACCGATCCATTGGATATCGCTTGCCCGTCCCGATTGGGTGAGTGAGCGTATGAATGCACACAGTTCTTCACGGTCGCTTTGGGAGGGATCCTCTTCTAGCTGTCGGTGGATCGTATTCAATACGGTATTCTCATGATGCGAATAGCGGAAGACCGTCCCTTCGTCACGGTCGAGTTCCCGCTTGAGGTGTCGCAGGAACTCATGACTCGGGAAATCGCCGACAGCTGTATGCAGATACTGCCCTGCATGGGCTATGCGTCCATCAGCATCGACCGTATGGTGCGAGTACTGGAAAGCAAGCAACTCATAGGGGTGTCGTCCCTTGTTGAACGGGATGGCGGTGAGGGTCGTCTCGAAATCTATGAAGTGCAGGGGATATGTCCAGCTCTCCATCTGCCTGCGCAGGTTCGCACGGTCGACCCACGGTTGTGAATCGCCTGTGCGGACCTTTTGGACTTGCAACCACTGTCGGTCCTTCACCGACAATCCTTCCGGTCCGCTTTTCCCATCAGGATCGATCATCTGCTTGTCAATCTGCGACATCTTGACGATACGTTGGTCGAGCAGCTCCTGCTTTCTCCTGAAGTTCCAGATATCGAGGACCGTAGGTGCAAGAAAATCCTCGTCGGTCCACCCAAGAGCCTCTTTCCAACACTCATGGTATCCGCTTTTCATATGAGGACCGGAACTTTCGTTCGTCCTGAATTCACAGGTCTTGCACTCGCCCGTTATCCTGGGAGGGATCTTCCTGTCTTCCCGGTAACTCGCGGCATAGAAATCCGCAAGTTCGGCGAAACTCAACGCGCCTTCTTCGCCGTATCGTGCCTGAAAGATCATCGAGCAATAGGTGTCCACGGGAATAGCTACCAGAAGACGTTCGGAGAGTTCGGTCTCGGAGAGGCGACCGACCCGCTCGGCACGCTTTCTTCCGTGTCCATCCTTTACGATCTTGAATTTCTGGTGCAACCCCTCGGAGGGACACACACTGTTCTTGTCCATGAGCATCAGGAATGCGTGTACATCGCATTCGGGAAAGGCTGAGGAAACCACATGTTTCTGGAATGCGATGTCTTCCAGGTATGGTAACCATTCACTGGTGATCCTCCGGTCGCGCTTGGTAAGGAAGTTGGCATCACCGTCACCGTCGATCGATTTCGATTTCACCTCAAACAAGTCGATCCGCCGCCCATCTTTCACCAGGATATCGGCACGAATGAAAAAGTCTTCGTATCGGATGGCCGCTTCGAAAATCGTGACATGCCCGAGTTCCAACAGATTGCGTGTCAGAGCCAACGCCTCATCCTTGTCCAGTGTGGTGATTTCCTTTCCTTCGGGAACATAGCACTTGGCCAGCTCGCCTACCTGGAATCCGCCTTCCGCGAGGGCGAGCAGGAAATCATCGTCGATCTTCTGGTCGGCATAGTATGGCTTGTTCGTGTAGAAAAGTTTGGTCGGACACTCTTGTGCGAGCTTGAAACGTGACTTCGTCAGATACCGGTCGGCATTCATGTGCTCCTCCCTTATCACACCTATTTCCATCAATCGATGGCAGGCCTCGTGACCTCATTCGGTCGGATATCGCGGAAACAGGTTTTCACATCCCCAAGGATCTTGTTTCCCGGATCCTCCAGTACGAACACTTGCAGGTGTTCCATCGCACGAGTCATCGCCACATAGATCAGATTGCGCGAAAGGGTCTCATGTACCGTCTGGTCGTAGGCTTCGGAGGATTTCGTCTCCCCAGTCAGGAAGAGCAGCACCACGGGGAAGTCCAATCCTTTTGCCGAGTGCAAGGTCGTCATGCGCATTACGTTGCGCTGCTCCTCTTTGAAGGAGAATTTTTCATCCACGATGCTCATGACTTGTACGTCCGACTCCGCCGCAAAAGAACTGAAATGCCCGAAGTCAGTCTTGGAGGGAACGATGATGCAAATGTTTGCGGGATCATAGCCCAACGCATCGGTGAAAAAGCATGCTCGCTCCCACAGCCTGGTACGCAGTGCATCGGCTCGGCAATCCACGTGCAATTCGGGCATGGGGCCATCCTTGAATGCAGTGGTGACCGATGGTCCTGCGGATGCGGAACCACTTCTGAAGTGCTCTGCCAACGCATGGATCTGCACGGTATTGCGGAAATTGGTGCGGAGGATGTGGGTCTTCCCTTGGATGTCCAACCCTGCGCGTACATAGGTGAACCCCGGTTGGTAGATCGACTGATCGGCATCTCCCGAGAGTATCACGCCGCGTTTAGCCAATCGCTTCAGGCTCTTGAGTACCGCCGCAGACAAATCCTGCGCCTCATCGACAAAAATATGGTCGAACCGGGAAATACGTGCTGCGACAGACTCATCGTCAAGCAGCCGGAGCAAGAACGGTGCAAAAGCCTGGAACGGAACCCGATGCGTCTGCTCGATCAGCCGTTCCACCTCCTCCTTCGCCTTCCAGACGATCATGCGTACGTGTTTCTGCAACGGCTTGCCCATCCCGGTACGCTCGATCATCAGATCGATATACTCGGTTTCCGTGATATCGTCTCCCCAGAGGAAAATGAGGATTTCCTGGAATATGTCCTTCCCGGAAAAAGACTCGGTCGCGTATCGGTCGCAGATCTCCTCAAGGGATCGGTGCTGATCGATCGGGAGTGCGGACCATCTCCCGTCTGCCTCCTGTATCCTCTGCAAGAGGAAAGAGTGTGCAGTACTGATGGTATCTTCGGGAACATCACCTTTCATGATATGGGCAAGATATCGGTTGAATTTGGTCAGTGTCTTCGTGAAGGTCACCAACGCAACGGTTTCGGTACGATCGACCAAGTGCAACTCACCTTGCTCCCCCCGACCCAGCATCTTCTCGATGCCTTTCAGGAGCACCAGGGTCTTTCCCGTCCCTGCCCCGCCTTTGACAAGGAAATCGCTGTCGAGTCGGATACGCTCCAATATCCCCTTCTGCTCAGCAGTGAGTCGCACGATCATGCGTTCGTAATCTCCTCGGGTGCGGGTGTAGAGGGTCATGCTTCTCATGACCGACACGTAGCGGTGCACGGGCTCATACTGTTGTGCTTGTGCTCGCAGCTGCTCATTCAACTCCCACCGTTCCTTCCGCAGCTGTTCGATCTTCTCCTTCTGTTTCAGCTTGCCCTTCTCAAGTTGCCCGATCTGTACATTCAACTGTGCGAGCTGAAGTTCCATCACCCGTGTCTCTTCTTCGATACCGGACAGTTTCCCGAGGCTCTTGGACAGTTCGCTATTCTCGGACAATGCATTCGTCAGTTGCAGTTGCAATCGCTGTTTTTCCTCGAAAAGGTTCCCAAGCGATTCACGGATGGACCACAGGGCCTCCATGCGACTCGCGATATCACTCAAGGCCCTGCTCGGGGTCAACCCCAGGGTGGCACAGAAAAATTGCAAGTGTGAGATTGCCACCAGGGCGGTGTCCCTGCTGCACTCCTTGAACAGATGTCGTACCTCGTTCACCTCATGGTGGGCTTGCACGACATCGTGACAGAACCTGGAGATATCCCAGTTACCGGGGTTGTCGTCCTTGAGCCTGAACACCAGGCTGGGAAAGGAGTCGGATCCCTCCCCGTACGACAGATGATAGCGCTCCCTGAGTATGCCTTCGATGAACGAGTGTACCGCCAGGGCGAAGAATCCGATGTCGGTCCCCTGTATCCTCCCTATTCTCGACAGGGCTTCCTCGGTCATCTGTTTTTCCATCAAGCCACCTCCGGTCCAGAGATGTGAAAAGTATCGCACGGATATCATGACGGTAGTACCATATCGGAGAGATGTATCGATTTGCATACTCTCGACGCAGAGCATCATGATCATGCTCAAGGTCCTCTGCTCCCTGTCACTGCCAAGTTATGTGGCGTTGGCACCACTCTTGCCCTTCCACGGTTTGACGGATCGTGAATCAGGGATTAGCATGGAACACACAGGTGGTCGTGATGACAGATGAACGGTTGGTTTCGTTCTTCAGATCTCTGGACCGCAGCCGATTCATGGAAGAATCGTATCAGGATCTTGCAGGCATCGATGCCGCGTTCCCCATCAGATGTGGTCAGACGATCAGCCAACCGAGTCTCGTTCTCTACATGACTGACAAGCTTCGGCTTGACCACACGTGTTCAGTGCTGGAAATCGGTACCGGAAGCGGATACCAGACGGCATTTCTCGCTCACTTTGCACGATGGGTCCACGCGGTCGAGCGGATCGGCGAGCTGTCGCAACTCGCGAGGAGCAGGCTCACCGAGTTGGGGTATCGGAACATTTCGTACAAGACAGGAGATGGCAGTTCGGGCTGGATCGAACACGCGCCGTATGACCGCATCATCGTCACCGCCGCTCCACGTTTCATGCCGCATGACCTGACCGATCAATTGGCTCCGAACGGCATCATGATCCTTCCCCTGGGAAAACGGGGCAGGCAGAGGCTCCTGCGCATCGAACGATCGGCAGAGGGCATCATCACCAACACTCACCTGCTCGACGTCGCCTTCGTCGACCTGGTGGGAAAGTACTGTTGAATCATTCGCCAAGGAATTCCAGGATTTTAGCATCCGATGCCACATCCTGGGGAACAAGGATCACTCTCCCCCCGGCATCGTGCCACACCCTGTCTGGAGTACGGAAGAAGTGCACGTCCAAGGAGGCGGGGAATCCGGGACCTATGGCCGCCGTGACGATCGTACCGACCACGATGACCGCTTCTTGCTGATACGCGGTCAACAGAGCGACGGCTTCGCCGACGAGCACATGATCATCCCTCACCTTCTCACTACGGATCACCAGGCTTGTGTGCGGTTCGTTCCCGGTCAATACGATCGTGCCGCGGATAAGCAGAAGATCGGAAATCGCTTTGGATGGTTGCTCGCGTCTACCCGCAGCTGGCAGCACACACAGGAGACAGAGCAACATGATCGCGAGGAGCGTCCTGCGATACCCGATCATCGCACCACCAAAGTCATCACGTACCCGTCAGGAATGGAAAATTCGTAGGTTCGCCGTACCACTGAGGACTCCTTGAAGTATGCGTTGGAAGCTTTCAGGCCTCTTCCGACTGTACCGGAGATCGTGTGATGAGGTCCAGCCTGCGAAGCATAGGAATAGTTTTCCAAGTTGATGGAACCCACGTGATACTCGACTCCTCCCTGGGAACTGGCAAACCACGAACCGTTGTTGTAGGAAGTGTATGGTTCGGTATCCGTCGAATCGGAGAGTACCACTGCCTTTCCCCAATCCACCAACACATCCGCGAAGGTGAGATCCGGACAACTTGTGGCCAGTGCGGCCTCAATCGCCCGATGATCCCCCTCTTGTGCATCCATGATGGCATTGAACAAGGTGGCTCCGCCATGGTTCCTACAGAGGTAGGCTCCGAATGCATACGCGGTGGCATAGCTGCGCAATACCTCATCCCCACTCAACCAGACATTCACCGATTGATCATTGTACCTGTTGAACAGCGGGAGCCGGCCCTCGAGGAGTCCCGGAGTTCCCCCGGAGTAATCAAAGGTGCCTGCGACGGGAACGCCACGCGGACCGCTCAGCATCAACTTGTCTGCAACCAGGTCTTCCGTGACCAGCGAACACATCTCATTGAGCCATACCTCGCTCGATACGTCCCTGAGCACGTTCTTCTGATAGAAGTGGATCATGTGTTGGAACTCATGAGCCAATGTCGAGATCTGTTTTCCCGGCCAATAGTCATCGGCTTCCCATTCCGTTCCATCCGGGTTCGCCAGGAGCACCGAGTCGAGATAGAACACCAAGGATTCATTGGATCCTGAGATCGAGCTTGCCAGGTAATTGTCCTTTGCCCAATAGTATCCCAACACGCCACCATCGGTGCTGTCATCCCCATCGATATCCTTCAGCAAGATATGGATGTCATCGGTATCCGGGATGAGATTCGGCCATTCGCTTGCCCCCCATTCTTCGCCGTAGATCGCAGTGACCCAATCATAGATGTCGTTCGCGGGACCCGGTACAAGGAACTTGTCGGCCAGGACATCGACCATCTGCTGGGTCACGAGGAACGCACGATCACCAGAGGGAGACCAGGAACGCTCCTCCACCCAGATGTAGAGGTTCTTCGTTCCGTTCAAGGTATCGATGCCGGTACGTACTTTCTTGCAGATCGCAGGAACATGGTTCGTGCCATGGTAGTCGATGGAAAACAATCGTGCATCATCAAACCGGATTTCCTCGGATACACTTGCAAGGTGCCTGCTGGTTGGATACCGGGCGGGAAATGCGGAGGGCAATTGCCTGTTGAACTCATCGACACCCGATTTCTGCCGGATGTCGGGTAGCATGGTCCTGGAGACTGCCTTGGCTACCGACAGTGACCGATCCGTTGACACATACCCAGCGCCAAGTCCGATCGAAGGAACACTCAGGTTGCTGTTCGTACTGGGATTCGTCAGGATGTACCAGACATCCTTCGGATCGTCAGAAAAATCGAGTGATACGCTGAAAGCACCGTGTCGGTCGATTTCCAGGACTGTCTGCTCGGGATGGACCTCGACCAGATAGTCACCCAGATGCGTCTCTCCCCGGTACAACCCATAGATCACTCCGGTTGAGAAATCCTGGACCGACTCACCGCTTATCTGTCGAACGCCGTCCACATAGAGATCCACACCATCTTCGGTGATGAAGCGGGGAACCAACGCGGAAAGGATGGTCCCGACCGGTACGGACACGCGAATCCTCCTGGATTCCTGATCTATCTCCCCTACCGAATCGGTGAACAGCGTATCGGGATTGTCCGCGAACCCCAGGAGGAATCCCAACGGATGGACATCCGAGTCAGCGTGGGAGCCAGAGACTGCATAGGAAGCGGCTGAATCACCGTCGGCGACGATCCTCAGGATATCGGTCTTCGTCCAGATGATCGCATCGCCGTCCGACAGCGAGATGATCACTCCGTAATAGCCTGAGTCGAGTGTTCCGGAGGCGGTGGCCAACCCATCATGGAGATGGAAACTGACAGCGATCTCAGATGAATCCTCATCGGACAGGGAAAACAGGCGTCCCGATATCGAGGGATCCCCCACCTCGCTGCTGTCCCAGGTAATATCGAGCGCATAGGAACCTTCGCCTTCCAAGGGGACCAAGTGCACATCGGCTTGGACAGAGAGACCACGGGAGACCTGGACGGTGACACATCCGCTTCCGACGCGGATTCCCTCCGGATTGTATCCATCGATGGTGATCTGCCAGGTCCCGACGTCCAGATTGTTCAGCAACACACTCTCTTCGGTGATATCGGAGAGGGAAACCTCTGATCCATTGGGGCCGATCGCCTCAAGTCCATAGGAGACGATTCGCATATCGATATCGGTATCGATCGTACGGCTCGAAGCTCGAAAGAAAAAGAGCCTCACATCTCCCCGATACGGTCCCAGGTCACTCGAGAGTTCAGCATGATCACATCCCACGACCAACGAGAGCACCAGCACGGTGAGTGTGAGTATCATATGTATGTTCGTCGCGAATGATTTCTTCGACATCCGATTCCTCTTGGCTATCACCTGGGGCATCACCATGCAAGCGGTGCCCCAAGTTTTTTCATTCATTCGATCAAAGACCAAGCAAATTGCTGGTACGGGAATCGGAGACTATGCTCGATTCGCTGCGTTCCACGAACTTGAGTGCATCGGTGCGCGGACCCGATAACGAGACAGGCATCGGAGTGCTGCCGTCAATCTTCCGCAACAAGTTCTCGAAGAGTTTCTGGCCATCCGTGGAAGGCACCGTATCCTGCAGGAACCCGAGAAGCAACGTATTGCCACCATTGCCCCACACGATAGCAGATTCGCTGGAAGGGAAAGTTGCCAAGGAAACGCCACCTGATGCAGGCGTGAGGCCGGTGGTATCAACAGCCCATACGTCAGTGCGTAGTGCAACAGGATTGGTCACACCGTCAGAAACCGAATCATCCGTGATCGTCATCGGGGTCAAATCCACACTACCGGTGAACGCAGCGTCTAGGCAGGCTGCCAAGCTTTCTCTCCTCCGATAAGAATTTGCCATCACCTTTCCGCCACGAGAGATGTAGGCTTCCAGATCGCTAATATCCAGGGAATCCAATACACCTCCGCTTTGTTCGAATATGATCAGCATCCCATACGCATCGGAAAGCGTCGCTTGGTTGAGATCGTCCACCGAGGAGGCCTGGGTCACCTCATAGCCAAGAGCCTCGAGCGCCCCCAGGATATACATGCTATCCGCATGA